>Ga0335072_10003162_pt1 | contig 24918 bp, 29 predicted proteins | sample Lox_Sample_21_FD_206725 | JGI IMG/M metagenome (GOLD analysis project Ga0335072, IMG submission 206725) | Soil microbial communities from Loxahatchee National Wildlife Refuge, Florida, United States - Lox_Sample_2.1 | ecosystem: Environmental > Terrestrial > Soil > Wetlands | place: USA... | reverse complement strand
AAAAGGACAGGATATCCGAAGCTGGCTTCGGATTCTGGGTACCGATATATGTAGTTCCTAACAGAATCTCCCTCCTCAGGAAGCTCGTCCCGGGGTTTCAATTGTGTAAGGAGCTCTACATGCAAACCCTCCCAGCAGCATACTAAGGCGCCACCCGCTTCTGCAAGCGCTTCGCCTCCATAGCCACCTCCCGGGCCATGGCGCTAGGCTGTCCCACATTGACGCATACCTCCCTTACTTCTGGCAATGGCGCCCGGCACACCCCGGTGCCCATGCTCAGTGCAGACCAAGTAAGGTTATGCGGTGAATGTGGCTAGCTTCGGATATTATGTTAGGACGGTACCTTCCCTCCCCGCTACGCGGGCCAAAAGGACAGGATATCCGAAGCTGGCTTCGGATTCTGGGTACCGATATATGTAGTTCCTAACAAGTAGCCAGTTGAGGCTGGCCAGTTGGCAGCTGAAACTGGGGTGGACTCTCCTGCATATGCACGTCGTACTGGACCATACCCAAGAAAGATATCGCGACGCCTACGGGGAATCGACGAATACGTGATCTTTGTAGCACTTGCAGTACCATTGCTTTCACCTTGCTATGGTGGTGCTTGGGGTGGTAGAGTAGAGGGCGGGCCGACACTGTAGCTAATCACACAACATCTCACCTTTTTTTTGGCGCCATGAGGATTTGTTCTGCATCACTGGGATGGCGTTTATTTTGGGTAGCTGTGTGCGATAACTCGGCAGGTTGATGATAACTAAGGTACTCGTGGTGGTACCAATTTCGATTGTTGGCATCAGCCTCTATAAACAAGAGTTGGAAGCTTAAGTTGATAGTGCGAAAAGTTACTAGGGAGAGCAAATCGGTCGACGGCGACTAAAGCGGCGTCCAAAACCGCCGGATCGGGCGATCGAAACAGCAACACTCAGCTTTATCCCATAAAAATTGTCTACGCCGACAAAAAGAGCACCTAAATTTCACACCAATTGCACACTTATGATCACAAGTTCGAGGTTCAATGGTTCATATTGGCTGATAGTTAACTATTTGCCATAGATATCATACTTCATAGAATTCAATGCCATCCATCGCCATAGAAAGTCGTAGGTGAAGCAGAGTCAATTTAGGTGACCGGTGCCGTGAGGCATCTCATGAATTCGCCTCTAGCGAGTATAGGTGGCATTTCCACCGAGGGTCTTGGACCCATCTAGATCGCTGTCGACGCGAGGATCCAATTCTAGCACGGACGTCAATCTAAGTTCGGAAAACAGGAAATGGGTTGCGTTGTTTCTTACTGTTCATCATGTCTGACTTGTGTGGGCCAGCTGTATTCGGTGCGGGGCCTGGCAAGGTGTTGCCGTGGTGATGGTGATGATGACCAGCACCTGCGCCTCCAGCAATGCCGGTACCTGTGCCAGCAGCTGAGCCAGAGTAACTGTCCGTACCTGCTCCATAACCGGTGTTGTTAGACAAACCCGCATTGCGCGACCCGTCAACATCGGAGTCAACACGAGGGTCCATCTTGTTCATCAGATTGGAGGAGTGCTGCTATGTGTTAGTTCGATACTTTCCGAGCAGGTATAGATGTCGAACTCACGGGACCAGCGTTGGTAGATTGCGGGTCGTTATAGGTAGCAGCATTGTTATTGTTGAAGTTATCAGTCGCACCATTGCCAGTCACACCAGCACCGGTCCTCCCAGTAGTCGCAGCACCCATATTACGAGAGCCGTCAAGATCCGAGTCGACACGGGGATCAAGCTTGTTTGCGAGATCGGAGTTGTGCTTGGTACTGTCAGTTTTGCTTCGAAGAAAGAGCCAAGAATGTCCACATACTGGACCAGCGGTGTTAGCGGAACCAGCTAGACCGCCCTGGCCCGGATTGCGGTTGCCAGCCATTCCCATGTTGCGGGATCCATCGAGGTCGGAGTCAACTCGAGGATCCAACTTGTTGGCCAGGTTGGAGTTATGCTTGATGTCGCGTCAGTTCGATGGGACAAGACAGTTTTCATGGCAAACTCACGGGTCCAGCGTTGGTCGAACCAAAACCAGACATGTTTAGATTGCTGAGGCTTTTATTGGTGATGATATTTGATGGTTCAATAGTCTTTTGACTTCGAAGGCTTTAGAGTGAGTTGAATATCAAGGGTCAATGATGACGACCATGAAGAGATAAAAAAGATGTTGTGAAAGGCAGTAGTACATTTATAAGAAATCTACCCGCGCTCACACCGACACTCACCTACGTCACAAGGTACAGAATTCGTGTAAACAAGTGAGTTTGCCGGAAGTCGCATGTCATACCGCAAGGCTATAATCGGCATGATGCCTTTGAATTGCAATGAACCGGTTGTAGGAGGAGCGGTCACGGTGCAATGGTAGCAACGACATCATAATGCAAATCACCCGTTAGCTCTTACATCAGGGTTTCGAATATGTCGTTAACTTTGCATCACCGGAAGGAGTTCGCTTCGCAGTTACTGCTCAAGATCTGCAAGGTACAATGTCCATATGCATGATGAACGGGCTCAGATCGAAGCGCACCGCCACCTCTGTCTTTGTGGCTGCATTTGTGACGTAGATGCTAGTGGACAGAATTGTGGAGAACATAATGCACATGGCATTTCGACAGCAGACTTCTGCTAAAGGCCGGTGTGGATCATCGGCACTAGTTACGAGCCATTTTGTCACTGTTCCAGGGAAAAGCTCATCCATTGCGTTTGAATTGGGAATAGCAATCACCCAAAACAGGGAGTGCTATGTCGAAAGGTGGCCAATCCACCACTTAGAGTATGGGAACAGCAAACATGAAGCGTCATCGGTCGAGTTTAGTGAGTGCATGCGAGCATTTTCCAAGGCTATTAATTACCACTCTTGGCAGAGGCAAGGAATTTCTGGCCTTATACCGATCTGTTTCGATCGATCGCAGATTCGGTCTTGGAATTCGACCTTGACGATATTCCAATGTGAAAATGCCATGCCGAGGAGCGGCTCAGTGAAAGCTCCCGATTTGTTTTCGTACGGCGACAAAACAGGCCTTGAAATTGAGGACAAGGATCATATGTTAGTCCTCTACGACGTCGCGATAGCCGATCCATAGCTTGACCTGTCTTCCCGATGAATCATGTGCACGGCTCATTTGTTGGAGTCTGAAGCCGGTAGAATTGGTGTTGCTCACGATGAAGTTACGCCATTCACAGAAACGTCGTTGTTGCCATGGCTGGTTTGAAGCTTCCAGTCCTTGACTTCGCCTTGCTGATCAGATATTCGACCGTCGAGCATCGTGACTACTAGAACCCGGACATCTTGGCTTTCAATATAGCAGCCAGCTCCGCCATCAGCTTCATCAGCGTCATCTCCAAGCAGCCCTTGGCCTCTCCCAGTGTCTCCAAACGTGTTGTGCTCCTTGTGTTTGGTCTTACACCATGCTTCTTCATCGCTGCCGGCCGGAAGAAATTGAGCAGTTCCGTTGATTGAAACTGAAATCCGCGAGATGGAAGCAGAATTCAGTCCGTAGAGCAGGCTCGCTAAGCTCGATCTACCGCCCTGGGGATCGGGTAAATCTATGCCAGTAGAGCCCGGCGACGAGGATAGGGTGGGTGGACGATGTGAGACCCAATCGTGAACCAGTAGAGATACTCGTGGGTTGGAATAGAGGTTGGTTGTCTTTTTTGAAGAAGGCGGCGTGGTCATGATGATGGTTGGAGCATTGCGGAAAGGAGTGTGGGGAAGATAGGTATAGTTCATCAAAGACACATGAGGTATGTCGTTATGAGAGGTTGCCAAATGAAGCTAACGAAAGAGCTGTCAGTGATTTGTTCCTGTGAGATGTGCTCCGTATCTGAGACCGCAAGTGGTCCAAGACTCTGGGTTGGTTTGACTAACAAATCGAGCATTCTCCAAGCAATTCACCACCTCTGAAGGTAGCTCCTGTGCCTGGCTCTCAGCAGAAGGTAATTGGGACGCCATCTCGAAGGATGAATCGCTGCTACTTGAGCAGCAGTTAAAGAGTAAGATGTTCTCTTTCTCTGTACAATTCGTTCCGGCGTCCCTCAAGGCAGTGTGTCAAGTGAGGTGGAGAGATCGGATAAATGGGTGAAATTGAGTCCAACGCGTTTCCGAGTTCTTCAAGGATGTAAACACTGGAGGACTTTTCTGTTTGCCAAAGCACAAGTCTGTTGCGAATTCAGCTCTGCTTTTCAACACGATGGCTCATGCATGAAATCTCGGGGTCGAAAAGCGATCAGCGGATGCACGTGACTGCCAGGCGAACCAAATGCAGGGCGTTTCTCGTCCAAAATTAAGAGTGCAGTGGAAGGCACAGTAAATAACATGTAGAAGATTAAATATAGGACGAGGTCTTTGCTCGCGTTGGCTACCTTATCGAACGTGGGTTGAAGGAACAGGACGCGAATAGTACGAGGTATTAATTAATGAACTGGTCTTTGCATGGCTGGATGGTTTCAGACTGGCCACTTCCCATCTGTCCTGTTAATCAATCAATTGTACACGACCTACTCTTGCTAGGCACGAAATACACACATCAAGAGATATTGTGCCGTCCATAGGGAGAATTATTATCGACTCGTGCCTGGAACCGGCTTAGGACGATTGCATACGAGGGTCTAACTGGCTTGCATTAGGTTCGCGCGCACCGCCACACATTGCGTCGCCCTTCAATCTTGTATTTCACCCAGCCGCGGCCAGCTTTAACTTCGCTCTTCCAACCCCGAAACACGACAATGGAAGACCCAGAGCATTCTGTGTCTGGTGGCATCGACAGTAACGGCGCTCATGTCGACATCGAGCCGGCGAGCCCAGTCGAAGTACATGCTCCACCACCAGGTCCACCTCCTACTCAAGTTCCAGTTCAAGCTCCAGTTCAAGCTCCAGTTCAAGCTCCAGTTCAAGCTCCAGCTTCGGCCCAGCCAACTCTCAATCCCGCCGTCGCCAAGGTTGTAGATGATGTCGTGTATTCTGATATTGGTGTCAACACGCTTCTTGCTCGCTTGAAGCAGAGCATTGCATCCGCCAGAGTAAGGAAAGCCGATTGACAACTTTGGCGCGAAACTAACTCGGCTCTCAGGACCTGGCTGTCTTCTTCCGAACGCGTTCCGAAATTGAGCAGCGCCAATCTGAAAAGCTCCGAGAACTCAGCAAGAAAACTACGGACAATCTTACAAGACCCGAGTCTCGTCAGGGTTCCTATGTCTACCAGATGAAAGAGGTGCTCCGTGTCCACGAGCGCATGGCGGAGAATAGTCTTCAATTCTCGCTCAATCTTCACCAGATGTCCACCGATCTCACTCAGCATGCGGATGAAATAGACAGACAACGGAAGAATTGGAAGCAGACTGCTTTGAATGCAGAGAAGCAAGCCTCCGACGCAGAGAGTGCCCTGGACAAGGCCAAGAGCAAGTACAACACCCTTGCTGAGAAATACGATCGTGCTCGTACTGGCGACAGCAGTGGTCGCCATTTCGGCATCCGTGGCCCTAAGTCCGCTGAGCAACGTGAGGAAGATCTTAGCCGCCAGGTTCGAACGGCAGATGAGGACTATCAGTCCAAGGTTCAGAATGCGCGTCAACTCCGTCAGGATCTTCTTTCCACCCATCGTCCTCAAGCCGTCAAAGCTATACAGCAGCTGATTCAAGAGTGTGATGCTGCTCTATCAATGCAACTTCAGAAGCTTGCATCCCAACAAGAGTTCCTTCTACTCCGCGATGGCCTTCTAATTGCTCCACCTCCGGATAGCCCGAATCCGCAGAAGAGCTTGCGGGATCAAGTAGCTCTCATCGACAACGATGGAGACCTGAGAAACTATATCACGTCTTTCTCGGGCAAGATTCCTGCGCGGCCAGCCGAAATCAAGTACGAGCCACATCCATCCTTGAAACCAGTTCCGCAAGCGGTACCACCTTCTCAACCCAAAGGGCCAATCGTAGTTCCACAGCAACAAAGGCCGCCTTCTCAACAACAGCAGCCTCCGCTACAGCAACCTCCACACCAGCAGCCTCCGCACCAGCAGCCACCGCCAGGAACTAATCAGTCATCTTTCAATTCTGCTCCTCAACAAGCGCCGACTCTACCGACTCCTAATTTCCAACGGTTCGATGCTGATTTCCAGCAGCGACCGTCATCAGACCGCTTCCAGCCACCACAGCAGCCGCAGCAGCAGCAGCAACAAAGGCCGCCTTCTCAGCCGCAACAACGCCCTGGCGGCTATTCTGAGAAGCAAGGTTACGGTGGCATGCAGCCACCTTACTACCCTCCTGGTGGTATGGGTCCTGGTGCCATGGGTCTTGGTGCCATGGGTCCCGGCGCTCTAGGTCCTGGCGCTCAACAAGGTCCACGATATCCACCAAATGTTGGCCAGCCGGTGCAACAAGGTCCACCAGGTCAGATGTCAGGAGTAATGCGTCCATCTACAAAAGATGGCAGCTACGCTCAACCGCCACCAGCACATAAGATGTTCGGTGTCACTCTCGACGATCTCTTTGCTCGTGACCAAAGTCCCGTGCCTAGTGTAGTTGTGCAATGCATTCAGGCTATAGACCACTTTGGTCTCGACACGGAGGGCATCTACCGGGTTCCAGCAACTCAAGCTCATGTTAACGCCCTCAAGGCTAAATTTGACAATGGTATGACGATGGCTCAAAGTCGCGTCCCCAATCTGTGAATCTGAAGCTTACTTCTAACTCTAATTAGATCCATTCCCGGTTGACTTCACCAATCCGGAGTCTTTCTACCACGATGTACACGTGCCTTGTGGCTTGCTGAAGCTGTTTTTCAGAGAGCTACCTGATCCGTTGTTGACTAAGAAACGATATGGGGACTTGATTGAGGCAGCTCGTATGTTGCTACACTCCGATAATGGGACCATTGCTAACTGTGACTATTAGGCATTGAAGATGATGTGACGCGCCGTGATAACCTCCATGCTATCATTAATGATCTGCCAGACCCTAACTATGCCACTCTGCGCGCCTTGGTCCTGGTATGAGATCCCGTCTAGCTTTGGTATCAAGCTGGTTTTCCACTAACGTTTCTTGACAGCATCTTCACCGCGTCGACATGCATGCCGAACAGAATAGAATGACACCAGCCAATCTGGCCGTCATCTTCGGGCCTACCTTGATGGGCCCACACATTGGAGATATGGCCTCCGCAGGCTTACAGCCAAAGGTTGTCTCAACCATCCTGGTCAATGCGCTCCAGATTTTCGACGAAGATTAGATTCTATGCATCTCAGTGGTGTTGCACTTGCTGTGGAGAGCTCCGGATGATGATTATATGGCAACAGATGCATAAAGCGGAGACTTATGTTACTTGGGTAGCGCGATACCACATATGAGCCGATTACCGCGTATTTTCGACGCCTTAATGTTGACTGAGAGACGGATTGAGAAATTTTCTCGAATTGAATTGCTTCAAAACGAACCGACGATGAAATTTCCACTAGCTATTTCCATAAAGCACAGAGAAATCTACCACATTCAGTATATCTCCCCTATACTCGGCCGCACAGGAGATGGATGAGTAATATCTTGCGTGGCGCCTGCAACGCGCTATTCTGCGGCGTATAACGTGAGTCTCAAACCGAGGTGTCGTAGACTTTTGCGGGGTTCAACAGCCGGTTAGATGCGACAATGGCCGAGCTCTACCTTAAACCTCCAAACACAAATTACCCTGACCGGATTCTTTTGATTTTATCACTATCTCTGTCTTTTTGCTAGCTATTCGTCATGAGTAAATACAAGTATAACGACATTATCTTCGAGATAAAGGGGAAGATTGGAATCATCAAGGTACCGATACGCAGCATCTAGAACTATCTCAGACCCCTTAGTAGATACTCATCATGACTACAGTTCAATCGACCCAAAGCTCTCAACTCATTCGGCGGCAATTTGATGAGTGAGACCATCTCTGCCCTGCGAGAACTCAATGAACATCCAGACACAATCTTCACCGTCCTAACTGGTGTCGGGCGATTCTTCTCAGCAGGAGCTGATGTCAAAGGTACCGCACAAGAAACGGAATCTCTCGAAGCCAAATTCATATGCTTAGATGCTAACGAGTGATTCACAGCTGTCGGGTCACAAAAGGACCCGAACTTCACTAATCCGGCTGAGAAGAAGCTCGCGTTCATTTCACGATTCGGTACCGGTGAGTTCCTTTCGCAACTTCCTCCTACCACGTGTGTGCCTGACCCCTAACATACGCCATTGGTGTGCTTGAAGCCGGCGAGATGTTGCGCTCCATCATCGATCACAAGAAAGTCTTCGTGCTGGCGCTGAACGGGCCTGGTGTTGGAGGCGGCGCGGCTTGGTTCCAGGGTGTAGCCGACATCGTCCTCGCGGCTGAGGGTGCCTGGCTGCAGGTACCGTTCAATGCGCTTGGTCTCGTGCCCGAGAACGGTTCTGCTATCAACATCGCGCAGTCCATGGGCGTTCACCGCGCCAACGACTTCCTCATGTTCGGACGGCAACTAACTGTCGAGGAGTTGGAGAAATGGGGTCTTGTCAACAGAATTTTCCCCAAGGAGGGATTCCACGACTCGGTGGTTAAGTTCCTTGAAGGTCAGCTTGAAGTGAATGACGGGAAGAGCATGATGGAGACCAAGAGATTGATGAACGCCCCGCTTAGAGACGGAAGAATCGTGGCAGTCTTCAATGCAATGGACGCACTTGCCGAACGATTCGTTGAGGATGCACCAAAGAAGAGGTTTGAGGATAAGAAGAAGCTGCTCGAATGTGAGTTCCAGGGCTGTGCTTTCTAGTATGTTTCGAACCGAATTATCCGCTGACAAGACTTACAGCCAAATCGAAGAATCGGGGATCCAAATTATGACCAACTTAATCCAGTTCCAAAATGTATATATTACACAAAGAGCGTCCCAAATTTGATCATGTGGCCCCATTTGTCCTCCGTGTCCTTCTAGAATTAACAGGATTGCGGAGAGGCGCAGTAACCACGATGAAACAGTTCATGCACCGCCCCTCTGCTGCAGAAATTTTAAGAAGTTACTGGAAGTGAACAACTGCATTGGATAGCGTGTATAATGTCGCGAATCAAATTACGGCTGAGAAAGCCAGCCATTATTGCACTGCCCGCCTGTTGCCTGACACGCGAGGCTGCTCGCCGCAATGTTCTGCCCAATAACCGCTCCCCAAATCCAACTGCTGAAGTGTATAAATTCGTTCACAATGGAACGGCCTTGTCTTTCATTTCTAGTCTTCCCCTTCGTTCCCGTCACACTCGTTCATTAAATTCACTTGTTCTTCCCTGTACATATCCAATAATCTGTTTCGACGAACCCCGCTTCCTCTCTTATGACAACAATGGGAATGACGACTAATGAGAGCTCCGGTACAATGATTCTGAAGGCAATTAATGACCATTTAGACATGAATAAGAAGAAGTTGGAGGAATATGGCCATAATTTTGCCAGTCTTCGTAAAGACCTCGAAGCATTGGAAAAGTTACACAAAGATTATTTGCAGTGCGAGAGTAGAGTTCTTGAAAGATCGAAAAATATGTTTCTTCTTCCAAGGTCTACGATATGCGAAAATCTTATCGTGGGTCCTGAAGGTGAAGGTACGTATTTCCTTTACCTTACCTCTGCGGTCTGTGAGTCTGACACGATTATCCAGGATCAAGAATGGATGGACCGGATGAAATCGAAACCATTGAAATCGACGACGATGAACAAGAAGAAGCAGTTCAGGATGGCGTAGTCGACTATGAAGATGGTTCCCGCATCACAACCCCCACAGAATTCTCACCGAGAGTGACTGAACGTAGCCCAGAAACCGTCATGCCTAGTGACATGACTCCGGGGCCAGAGCCGACCCATCCTGAAATCTCTCAGCGTTCAGCTCCGCAGCTCTCTACAGATTTAAGGGAGACTGAAGGCGAAAGTTCACAGCAAATCTCCGGTATCAAGAGAAAGCTACCAGAAAACCAGACTCCAACGAGTAGAAAGCCGAAGGTCTCAAAACTTCAAGCCACCAGCAGCAGGAACACCGACCACTCTACAATGCCTCCTCCTCCGCTCCCATCAAAGACTCCGTTCCGAAAAGCAGCCTATCAAGGTAAAAAGCGAACCTCGGACTTGCTAAACTTCCATCAAAGAGGTGAGAGAGCTATTTTTAAGGACTGGGAGGAAAAATCTGTCCCACCCGGAACGTTCTGTGATTGTGGCAAAGATGGGTGCAAGCACTGCGATAGAAGACGTCGAGAGCATGATTAAGAAGTTCCTTTAGAAGAGTAAGGCGTTTACCTAGAGATTTGGGCGTTCGCAAGAGTGATTCTGGTTCTACTAATACACTCCTTATGGTTCCATTGGCTTGAAGAACCTTTCATGAATCGATCAAGGTCCCATTCGATAAACTACGGGTGCGTTACATTCTGATCAAGCCGTCATCAACTCCTTCCACGTATACGTTACTTCTGAGCCTCAGGTAGAAACTGAGGGAGAATCCATTTCGCCGCAGCCGTTTGTCCACCTGGAATAAAGTTAGCAGGGCACTGGTACGAGTTTCAAAGCTCAACAAACCATCAACCAAAATATCACTACCCGTCACATAAGCAGATTCTGGCCCGGCAAGGAAGGCTACCACTTTTGAGACATCGTCTCCAGTTCCAACTCGCTTCATTGCGGAAGCATCCACCATGGCCTTTATCATATGCCCAGTCGGTCCCTCCAACTCATCTTTTCCCATCACGGTATAGATGATACCAGGGCTGACAGAGTTGATTCTAGCTCCTTGGTCACCGTACGCCTTGGCAGCGGCCTGCACACGCAATATGTTGGCTGCCTTGGCTATTGTATATGCCATTCCTGGTTCAACATTGTTTGACAGTTCCTGGTGAGTTAAGAGTGACGATATGGGCGATAGAGCGAAGTGCTTCTGGAGCGCTGCTGAGATGGAACCCATTGCTAAGTGTCCGGCCATGCTCGCAACACATATCATGCTCGTTCCCACGCCAACATGAGGCTGGAAAGCGTCAATCACGTTCGCCGTTCCAACCAGATTGATATCGTAGATTTGCTTGGCTGAGAAAGAGACTGGGTTGACGCCAGCCGTATGGACGACTACGTCCAGAGGTCCCTCCTCAGCTGCTTGTTTTGCGAACTGCTCCACTGCTGAGCTGTTTGTGACGTCGAGGATATGCCCTGACGGCTCATAACCCTCTTTGCGAAGTGTCGAGAGTGCAGATTGTAGGCGCTCGTTCGATGCATCAGCCAGTAAAAGTGTCCTTCCTCCTGCAAGACGACGAGCAGATGCAATGCCCACACCTCCACTGCCAATGATCGCAACTACTCTTTTTAGGGCTGCCATTGTCTAGAAAGTAAGGTACCTAGTAGTTCTATCACGTTCAACTCGAAGAAGCGTAGAAAATCAAAACACAATTGTATATTTCTTCGCTTCCAGAACCGATAGGATCGATATGGTCTAAATTCTTTGAAAGTGCTTATACCCTGGTCTGGAGATGTGGTCTTACAGTAATTTGCCTTGTCCGTTTTTATTTGATACATCTCGTGACATTAGGCGGACCACAATCCTTAGCCCTCTCGGTTCGGAAGGCGGGAACATTTGTGCATCCGTTTATGCTTTGGGCTGAATCCATGTTGAGGACATGACCAGACGATTATTTACTCAGTTGAATTAACAGTACTTCCAGTATTTCTGGCTGCACGCTCCCAACCTTGGAATCAAGGTCTATCTCTAGTTGCTTACCATTCAACACCACTCAGCACCATTGAGATCGTCTTTTGACTCCTTCACTGATTTCTAACATCGCCAAGCCATTGAAGGACACTGATTGCTGTTGAAGCACAGGTTAGGGTGCTTCAAAAGTGTTGCGCTTTTCTGTCTGTCCATAGTGGAAGTAGTGTCTTGAAGAAAACGTGATTCAAGTTTTCAGTGACTTTAGTAGATCCATAGCAAGTGATGAGCCTACTGCAAATGGCCATGTCTCCAAGAGGACGTCGCGGATAATGTCAGCATCCCTAATACCCTTGATGTACGTAGGAAGAGAGTATGAGAACCACAAGAAGACCCAGACGTATCCAATGACCTTTTCGAACCGCCCAAGGGAACTGGTTTGGGGCTGGAGCCACAATTTGCTCCAGATCCATTGAACAAAATCTTCGGTTGTAATGGCGATTGGCTGTGACATAAAGAAGACAAACTCGCCAACATCTTTCCTCGTCACGTTGAATATTTGGAACTCGTGGTAGAGGCAACTAATTGCGAAAGAAATGTAGAGCTGAGCATATCGTGAGCCAATACTACCTTTTTGGAGGCGCAGAAATCGAGTGATTCGGATAGCTGGTTGCTGAAGCATCTACGTACGATGTCAGTGTGCCTGTGTACGAATCAACATACCCAGCTTATCATGAACTTGCCCTTCGCATTATCTGGTGATATACGACACTGAGACTTTCGTCAATTTGTGTAATGAACCACAGGAAAGTACTGATAAGTCCACGCACCTCCACATCTGCCTCACACTCCAAGCATCCTTCAATAGTCCCGTGAGTGGTGGCCATTCCCACGTCTCACATAGTCCAATTGCTACGGACAAAGCAGCTAAAAGACTGTAAAAGCAATTGAGCCGATCCCAAACCCAAATTGCTCCGGACCATCCGATTATGACGTCCAGGAAAATTGACTCCCAGCTTTTCTCATTACCAAGCTTGTTTTGCATTGTTGAACTTAAACCCATGATTACAAGCATGGCCACAGAGCGAAAATACGTCAACGCGATGCGCTGAGTATGCTTCCGGACATACTTCCACTTTGAAAGCTTCGCATTAGGATCTGAAGGCACCCCTTTAACTTGCCAGTTCCAGCCAATGCCACGATGTGATGGAATCATAAGACTGAACGCCCAACACAGCTTTTGCAAAGGAGAGCTGAGGTCAGCTAAAGCTTGACTCTTGCTCTCATCTGAGGTAGCTGCCGTTCGTGAAGATCCGATATAGACAGGCGCATTTAGTCCGTCGGTAGGAGTGAGCACAAGAAAGTCGAGGTACCAAAGTAGCATAGCAAGAAAAGGACCGCTATTGTAATAGTCTGCAGATGGGCTACCGAAGGTGTAAAATGGCGCTCGGATACATAAGAGAAGAAGAACTGGGAATGTGACTACGACTCCAAGTCGGCGGTTTTGGAATAGGAAAGGAACGAGAGTCAAGAAAAAGGTGGTCGGGAAATACAGAGCAGGAAAAGGACCACGCTCGCAGAGTGGCGGGTACAATGATGCCGCCAAATCCATTGAGGTTCAGCGAGCACAACAACTAACCATTGGGCCGAAAGATTCTCGAAGCATGATCATCGAGGTCGAAGACTTGTACGGAGTAGCTGGTGTGATAGTTGGAACGGAGTTATGTCCGAATCAGACCACTAGACCTACGTTTTGGCACTTCAAGAAATCTTCAGCATCCACTTCCGATATTACTACAGCTTCACGCAAGATGAAGAGGAAAAGCACTGAAACACATGCTGCGAATGGCAAAGGAAAAAGGCGAGCTCTAGACGAAAATGAAGTCCGAAAGAGTTTTCGCAACTACCTCTTTGAAGCAGACACTCTGAAAGGTTACAGGGACGACTATATCGTATCCAAGCCGTAAGTTCAGGAGCCTTCAAAATCAGGAGTGTATTTATGCTGATAGTGTTTACATAGATACAAACACGGAGTGATTCCCGACCTCCTCAATGCAGACCTTTTACGAAACGTTCGAGAGGAAATTCTCGAAAACCTACATTTCACTCCCAAGGAGACCGACATATATAAGATCCACCAATCTGGAGATCTGGCAAACCTTGATGGACTTGACGACTCATCGTTGGCTCGCTTACCTTCCTTACTCGCGCTTCGAGACGCATTGTACTCTTCGGCCTTTCGACAATATATTTCTACGATTGCTGATGCTGGGCCATTGAGCGGGAAAAAGACGGACATGGCCATCAATGTGTATACTCCTGGTTGTCACTTGCTTTGTCATGACGACGTGATTGGCAGTAGGCGAGTGAGCTATATTCTATATCTGACTGATCCGGAACATCCATGGAAGGCTGAGTGGGGAGGAGCATTGAGGCTATATCCCACCGAAGACATGAAGGCTAAAGATGGTACTACAGCTATCGTTCCCTCTGCAGAGTTTTCGAAAGTCATACCTCCTGCTTTTAACCAGCTAAGCTTCTTCGCCATCCAACCCGGCGAGAGCTTTCATGATGTAGAGGAAGTTTACAGGCGTAAAGACGAAGAAAGTGAGAATGACGGAGGACGAATGAGGGTGGCAATCAGCGGCTGGTTTCATATTCCCCAAGAAGGAGAAGAAGGGTACGAGGAAGGTGCTGAGGAAAGGCAAGCCGAACGAAGCTCGCTCAATCAGCTCCAAGGGAAAGCCGATGAGTTTGACCTACCTCAACCACATTGGAAAGCGCTTGAGCCTACTACTGAGAGCCTAGACGAAGGGCTGGCCTTTTCTGACGCTGAATTCGACTGGTTATTACGGTTCATCAACCCTACTTATCTCACACCCGACACTTTAGAACAGCTCTCCGAGTCCTTTCAAACCGATTGGGTCATCACATTGGTGGATTTCCTGCACCCAAAGTTCGCGGGCCAGATTCGGGCCGCAATTGAAAAGGTTGACGGCGGAAAGGACAACAGTTTCCCAGACTCTAAATCCGATAAAGCCAATCATGGTATCGCTCGCCCGCCTCACAAGCATCGCTTCCTCTACCGGCAACCAGCGCTTCAGGAGCGAGTAGAGTCGTCTGCAGATTCGGCAGTCGATCTGCTGTTAGAGCATTTCTTTCCATCTGAGCTATTTGCACGTTGGCTTAGCTTTGTTTCTGGCCTTCAGTTGTCGCATGTCGACCTTACGATGAGACGATTCCGAAAGGGCCTCGATTATACGCTTGCCACGTCGTACGATCAACCCGAACCGCAACTTGAGATCTGTCTGGGCCTGACGCCAACCAGTGGTTGGGGGAATGATGAAGAGGACAACGCACAGACAGACGATGATGGTGAAGTTGTGGGAGGGTATGAGGTCTATATGGCAGGCGACGATGATGACGACGAAGATGACGGCAACGGCGCTGATGACGGAATCAAGGCATCTGCTGGTCAGAGCAATACTGGAGCTGGACAGAGACGAAAAGCAAAAGCTGACCCTGCAATATACAAGAGTTCTGGTGACGAGGACGACGGTATTTTATTCAGTATGCCGGCGAACTGGAACAATTTAAGCATCGTCCTTCGAGATGCTGGCACGCTGCGTTTCGTCAAATATGTCAGCGAGAGTGCCGAAGGCGATCGATGGGATGTAACTGGGAGCTTCACTGTAATTCCAGATGAAGATGAAGACGAAAAGAGTTGAGAGATCTAGATACGAAAGAGGTAATGCAGCGACGACTTGAATTTATCTAATGTCTTCATTTCGCTTCTCCAGCAGCTTCATGCCCACCATTACTCTCTCGAACGTCCAGACGGTGATTGCGCTAGTTGGTGCTGCCTTTATCAGTGCAACCGTCAGCCCACGGTACATTCCTCTAATGCCTTCTCTTTTGAGAATCTTCTTGATGGTCCCTACAACGCCATTGGTATATTCAGGAATATTTCTGTGTACATATTTGCTCCTGTTGGGCCCTTGGACCTGCAATCGTTTCCTGACCGTGTCGAGTGGATAGACCGCCGTCTTCGCAATCACAGAGGCCATCACGCCAGAGATACCATCGGCAGAGCCCATCCAACTTAGAGGTAGCGACGCGTTGTTGAGGATTGGTTTGAACGTCTCGTATAATGTGAAGAATAGTCCCATGTACGGAATAACCTGCGCGTTCGCAGCAGACAATCCTTGAAAGAACCCTGCCGGTCCTTCATTGCGGTATATCTGCCGTACGCTACTCAAAAGGCTTGTATAGACTCTCTCTGTGCCTTGCGCTGCGAAACGAGTACGGAGGAGATCCAAAGGATATGTTGCCGTCGTCGCAGTAGTTCCTGCAAAAGCGCCGGACAAAAAGGAGCTGGCTGCGGGCGATAGATGGTATGGCATGGAGTCTGAGTTCAATACGATGTTCGTACTTCGATAGGTAAGGAATTGCAGCCCGCCGTACGCGAGGTAGAGCCCTTCGGCGGGAATGTTGCCCTTCCAAAGCGCCGTCAAGCCCTCATCTCTGAGTATGTGTTTGAGTGTTCCAATAGTGCCTTTGTACGTTGGTCCGGAGATTCCATGACGACTCAAAGGATCGGATAGTGAGTGGATCTGAAGCTGCAACCGGATCTTGATCACGTCCAGGGGTGCGACGCAGAACCTTGATACCAAGCCGGCCACAGCTCCCGCGATAACGACTTGTGTACGAGTGCCCTGCGACGCGTTGGTGTCGTGATGATGAGTTTGACGTTTTAAACAAATACTGACCTCATCCTTTAATTGCTCGACTCGCCCAGACATACACTCTGCTGCTTCGAATGTGACATGTGGGATGGAAGTCGTGTGGAAGCGAGATTCGCTTGGAGGGGACGTTCAGCCTCCACTCAGAGCTCAAGCTAGCTCGGCAGACACCGGTCAATCAGCAAACACTGGCGTGATATGTAGTTTCGTATGGCCTCCGACTGGAATTTGGAGATGCTCAGTCCATCAGTAAAAGAATGCTTGCTTCGAGAACAGTTCTTTGCCTTCGAGTGGTGGGAAGAGCAAGGTTGAATAGCCCTGTATGGACTCGGAGGTACTCAGTTCATTCGTCGAGATTGCAACAAGCTACCGTTCAATCAAAGGATCAGAAAGACAGCTTTGCATCCCATATCAAAGGTTCCTCTACGAGAGGCACTGCTTTTGAAGAGGTGGTTGGATCGACATCTGTTCCACCAGCCTTTACACATCGCATCAGTGTCGAACTAAGAGATGGACCAGTTGTATTTGACAGTATTTTTCTGCGAGATTCATGTCAATGTCATTTATGCGTAGATCCTTCGACAAGTCAAAAGAATTTTCAGACAGCAGACATTCCAGCCGACATTCAGGGCTCTTGCCAGGTTACTGATACGTTGGAAGAAGCCAATCTGGCTGTCATCAATTGGAAGAATGATATTCCAGGATACCCAGAAGGCCATCAAACCGCTCTACCGATAGAATTTCTTGAGGGTACCTTACGGCAAGAGAGCAGATACAAAGCCAAGCAGTATGAACCCAGAAACCGTGTCTTGTGGGACAGGAGAACGATGCAAAACGACAATATCTATGTTGACTGCGAGCAATATCTTAAGTCGGATGAATCGCTCTTTCGAACGCTTCAGATGCTCGACACACATGGCCTCGTCTTCATTCGCAATGTGCCCGACACGATAGATACTGACAGTTCGAAGTCGGTGGTCTCCATCGCTGAGCGAATCGGGACCATGCGAGATACCTTTTATGGCCGAACATGGGACGTGCGATCAGTTGTCAATGCGAAGAATGTAGCATACACAAACCAGTATCTTGGACTGCACATGGACCTGTGTTACATGGACAACTCGCCGCACCTGCAGTTCCTGCATTGCATGCGAGCGCGGTGTCCTGGAGGCGAGTCGCTGTTCTCCGACTCGATCCACGCCGCCGAGGTGATTCGGCATCGCAGTCCAGAGCTCTTCGATGCGTTGCGAACGTTCGGCGTGACGTACCACTACTACAATGCCGGGCAGGCGTACCGCCAGGTTCGACCGACGGTGGAACTCGACAACCAAGACGATCCCAGCAGTCCGATTAAGTTGGTGAATTGGAGCCCACCGTTTCAGGGACCGTTTGCGCACGACGTTGGGACGGAGCAGAGCGGCAAGGCCCTGCGGACTTATCATGCTGCGGCGCAAATGCTCGATAGCATCATCAGCGCGCCGGAGAACCTCTTCGAGTTGCGGATGGAGGAGGGAGTTTGCGTGATATTCGACAATAGAAGGGTGTTGCATGCGAGGAGGGCATTTGACGCTTCCAAGGGTGAGCGATGGCTAAAGGGTGCATATATGGATCGGGACGTGTATGCGAGCAAGCTGACGGTGCTCAGCCAGATGTTCAAGAAGTGAAGTTAGAATGTAAATGTTTTTTTCTGAACAGATAGCTATACAAATGCTGCACAATTCCATTCCTAACGTACTGCAGTAGTACTTGTGCAGAGTAGATGTGCATGCTGTTGTCGTGCGCTAATCAGCCACTATGCACAGGGCGTAGCTTAAATATGGTTCAGTACCTTGGTTATCATGAACGCGTAAGCGGGCCTAGAATGCTCAGATGTTGATGTACTGGCAGCTTGAAGAATGTTATTTCCGGTTGGAAGCATATATATATGACAATTGCACGATCTCGCTACTGACGTTGGCTATGAATGTTGGAAATACTAGCGTTATAGCAAGCGTTGAAACTTGGCGGCGCCGCCACGCGAGAGTACAGGAGAAGAGCAGCTCAGGAACTCCCGGACACTGCAGACCCTGGCTGGTCTCAGCATCTCCAGGAAATGTCAAGGAAAAGGTTGGATGCAAGTGACAGGCTAAGGCAGGTCCTGGACAAAGCGTGGGTAGAGTGGCGGCAGTGGATTGCATTAGAGGACGTTGGCGTGCTAGTGGGTGGCAGAGGCAAGCCAAAGCGCCTTGCAGCATCCGCTGGCTGGTGAAATTGCGCCGTGAGAGCAATTAACGAACGGGACAGCAGACCCCTTTACTCTCGGAGCAACTGGTGCTTCTCGCCTATACCCACGCTACGCTCCATGTCTTTTTGTCTTCTCTTCAGCGCGGTGGTTGTGCGTGTCAGAGTCCGTGTGCCCGGTCGTCGCGCCCTCCCATGCCATTCGTCTTCCCTTTCATCTTCAAAACGCGCGGCGAATACCCGTTGAGTCTTCTTGATTTCTGCAGCTCAGCAGCGTCCATCCGATCGGGCCGCGCCTCGTTTCGATGCTGCAGCGGGTTTTTCTGGTAGCCAGCCAATGCCCCCATTGCGGCTAGCGATCCCTGAGGCACGTCTACCCAATCCCCTACTCCTCACTGATTGATCGATCCACCATTTCTCGCGACACGACACCACCACCCACTCCTTCTCTTCTCCTTCTCGCAATGTCCACTCTGCAGAGTCCTGTTGACGGCAAGAACGGCGATCGTCGTAGCTCCTTCAACTTCATGCGTCGCCAGAAGTCCAACGAGACTGCCAACCGTCGCAACATGAACAAGAAGGGCGCCAAGGGGTTCCCGCCGAACCAGCAGGCCGTCCCTCGTGTTCCGCCTCAACTCCCATCCCATCCTCAATTCGAAACCAATTCCATCGGCACCGCCCTCGGAGTTGATACAGGCCGTCCGGACGCTTATCAAAACGCTGCAAACCACCGCTTTGGCCATCAAATGCAGTACGCTCCCAGTCCTCACGGCGTGCCCATTCCGCCCATCCCCTCCAGCTCACCTGGATCCAAAAACGGAGACTTCGTCGATCCCTATGCTAGGACAGAGTCAATGACCCATCGTGGCCGCTACAGCTATGCCAGCAGCGCTATCAGCACCGCTACTGGCATTAACAGTCCACGCCGGGTACGCAGACGGAAGGACCCCACTCCATTCAAGTAAGCTTCGGATCATCCTTCGCACGATGCAAATGCTAACCAATTGAAACAGTATTCTCATCATCGGCGCAAAAAACTGCGGCAAGACCTCATTTATCGATTTTCTGAGATCGTCACTTGCACTGCCAAGCCGAAAGCGTGAGAAGAGTCCCTCGCCTCCGCGCACCGCAGTAACTGTCGACTCACCCTTCACACCACACTATTTGGAGACCGAAGTCGACCATGAGCGCATCGGTGTCACACTTTGGGACTCGCAAGGCCTCGAGAAGAAATTTGTTGATTTGCAGTTGCGAGAGATGTCATCTTTCCTCGAGTCCAAGTTCGAGGAGACCTTCACTGAAGAGCAAAAGGTCATCCGTGCACCGGGCGTCCGTGACACTCACATTCACTGTGTCTTCCTCATCCTTGATCCGAGTCGGCTTGATGCCAATTTTTCTTACTTGCGCAAGCCCAATCAGTCAACTGGCAAGTTTAACGAATCGCTGCGTCTGATGGGCATTCTTGACGAAGATCTGGACCTTCAAGTTCTCAAGACTCTGCAAGGAAAGACTACCGTGATTCCAGTTATCAGCAAGGCAGACTCAATTACGACCACGCACATGGCGTTGCTGAAGAAGGCGGTCTGGGATAGCCTCAAGCAGGCCAAATGCGACCCACTGGAGGCTCTTCAGCTTGGTGAGACCGAAGAAGAAGAGCAAGATGAGGATCGTTTGGATGAGCGTGATGAAGACGCATACAATCATGTCAAAGATGACCATGAAAATTCGGATATCATCGACCGGCTTATCGATCGCTCCTCCAGTTCCGACTACGATGAAGAAGAGAATGGCTTGAAGTCTACACCGCCAACTTCTCCACCAAAGGCGGGACACCAGCGCACAGCATCAAACATGTCTGGCGCAATCAACAGCAAGAATGAAAAGGATGAGACGCCTTACTTGCCAATGAGCATTATCAGTCCTGATAGCTACGAGCCGGGCGTTGTGGGACGCCGCTTCCCGTGGGGTTTCGCCGACCCGTACAATGTAGAGCACTGCGACTTTGTACGCTTGAAGGACTCTGTTTTCTCCGAATGGCGCGCGGAACTCCGTGAGGCAAGCCGTGAGGTCTGGTACGAAGGTTGGCGAACAAGCAGGCTCAAGAAGCGAGAGCGGACAACCGTGTCACGTGGCGGCGCAACTCCTGGACGACTGACCAGCGCTGGTGCTCCAAGCCAAGGTAGAAACATTTCTGGCAGCAGTCCTCAATCTGGTAGCCCAGAAGCGATGCGTGGAGCTTATAGGCCAGGTACAACCGCCTTCTAAGCTACGGGATCAAAACAAAGCACCACTTCGCCGGCAAAAAACGCGAAAGGTGTCATCCAACTTGGTTGAGCAACCAACCAACAAAATCAACATCTCAATTTTCAGCGGAGGCTTGGATTCTCATGGCTTACAACAACATTCAGTCATGTCAACACTCTCGACTCCGCTTCTTATATGATTATACCACTGTTTACAGCGCTCTGTCGTTTGCATACCATACCCCCGTCTTTTCCCATGATCTCAAATCAATATCCCGTCAGCAGGCAGGAGTCTGAAAAATTCTGGTTGCATATATCAAAACTGCTTTCCTTCATTTCCCTGTTCAGAAGTCGTATCCCGCTCTCCATGTATGTGGGCTTCTTTCATCCCTCCCAACTGGCTTAGGAGAGACCTCGAGGATAGCGATGATGGATTACTGTGGTCACACTTGAAACATATGTGGACCCTTGAGATATGGCTGAGGAGAGGAGCCCATGGCGATTCATTTTCTTTTCTGAATGACCGTTGCTGTTAATTATAGTCTTTAGAATGGGTAGTCCCACCACTACGTCTTTCTTAGCGCCGGGTCGCGCGGTACAAAACTTTCAAAAATATGAGAGAGAGATATAACTGTCAATTCTTAAAGTACCATGTGATTTGTAATGCGATTCAGCTACTATCCGATGATAAACCGGAGTTCTGTGATGCAAAATCCAAGTGATAGATACGAGTACACAAAGACGAAGTAAGTCTAGGGCACAGAACAGCCATCTACAAGAGCCCACGACAAAGACAGGCACTACGAGTGCGTGTCGTCCGACAATGGCAAACATATATCCGCCCAAACGCCATACTATACAAGAAGGCTCTACCGCGCTCACTCTCCAGCACCAGCGCAGTCTTAAACCCACTATTAGCCCGCAATCAGCACCCACAGGAGAAAGAAGACCATGAGTACGCCAAACATCTTCGCCACAAGCCAGCGATTGCCCTGCACGCGACTCCAATACTTCAGCAACTCTCGCTGCGCGCCCTCCACGTTCGTCACCACATCCTCGACGTTGTCGTCGATGCGCGTGATCTGCTCGCCCTGCTCCGCCACCAGCTGCGCCAGCTGCGTGAAGATGCCCGACAGCTCCGAGATGGTGGCTTCGATCGTCGCGATGGCCTCGCCGCGCGCCTGCACGTAGCTGTTGCTGCCGCCCTCCTCCATCATCAGGAGCTGTGCGGACGACGCCGACGCCGCGCCGCGCGCCAGCGCCCCCGAAGACCCGCCCGCCGGGTCCAGCGATAGAATATCTGCAGCAGCAGCTCCGCCCGGCGTCTGGAAGAACGGCGACCTGCTGCGCGGCTGCTGGGCCGCGGGCGGCGCGTACAGCGGCGAGTCGGTGCGCGAGGGGTTCCGCGAGGCGGGCGTCGACGCCGCGCTCACGGCGCCGATGAAGGTCTCGGAGCGCTCGCGCGCGGCGCGGATCGCGCGCGTGCGCTGCTCCAGCGTGTCCTTGAAGCGCGCCGTCACGCCGCCCAGGCTCTGCCGCAGGAGGAGGACTACCGTGCGCGCGTGCTCCGACTCTTGGTCGGCGGGTGTGCTGGTGCTGGTGGCGGGACGTGGCGCCGGGTGCGACGCTTGCAGCGCCCGGATCGACGAGTCGAGCGCCGACAGGTCTTGCTTGATCACGAATGTCAGCTCGTTGATCTCGACGCTGCGGTCGTCGAACAGCGTCTTGCGCCCGGCGAGCTCGGCCAGCCGCCCTAGCTTCGCCGACGTCGCGGCCACCTGCCGGCTGATTTCGCTGGCTTTGCGCGAGAACTCGGATCGCTGCTTGGGCGTCGCCTTTTCTTGCTCTGAGAGCAGGCTTTGTCGTTGGGACGTCACCCGTGCGTTTTGCCGCTTTGATGCTTGCGCCAGGATTGATCGGAACTCGGTCGTTCGGTCTTGGATCTGCACTTTGGCCATGATGAGGAGGGTGTAGGATGGGTAGATGCCGGTACGGCGGTCGGAAAGAGTGTCGCGCTGAGACTGTGCGGTATGGTCGGCGCGGATGAGACGGATTCGAAGATGGAGATGTGTTGAGGATCTAGGAGCGAAGAGGGCGCATGGGTCTAGTTTCAACGGATAAGGTGTCTCGCTCGCAGTGACATGTAACAGGGGAGTGATTGATGGGTTGTTGGAGATGTAGAGGGCCTAGGACCGTGGGTGGGAGTGGATTGACAGCGGATGTGGTTGACGTTCCACATGTCATGAAGGTGAATTGGACGTTCACGGGATTGTTGACTGGGGCATTCAGGCACATTTTTTGTTTTCCGCTGCAGGATGATTGCTTTGATTTGCTTTGATTTGCTTTGATCGCCTTTGGGTTTCAAGCCAGCGCCGTTCCAGCCGAAAGCCCGTAATTATTACCACATATCAGGCGGCGAACCCGCTAATGTAACGTATTCGTACTTGCCGTTCAATCAGGACGTTATATAGACTTGCAGAATCAGCTTCGGCTTTTTGCATCTGCGCGTTCTTTCTGAGCACGGACTTTGCATTTTATCGGGTTCCGTCACATGCTTGCACAGCCACATAGATATCACCCACGCCCGCCACGGAGTAACGCAACTCGCAGGCAGACTCGATATAATGTCCATCCCTGGGTGGAGAGACGCACCCCATGAAGAGACAGACCATGGGTACTTTGACATTGAGACAATAGAAATTCTGACTGCGTCCTGATATTTGTGAAGTTCCGGTGCAGACGTGCCCTGTGACCAATCCTGAACATCCTGACACTCGCTCCTCGGAAAATTACATTCGCATCGTCGCCGTCCCTTTGATTTGCGGAGAGCGTCTTTTTCATGGCGCAACAGCACTCCTCCACAGCCCCACCATCGAGCTCATTTCGCCTTTCAAACTCATAGAACGGTTTGACCTGAGTTTCCGAGCCTTTCCCCCACGCTAAGCAGTTATTATCAGCCCTGTGGCGGCCGTGGCGCGCTTCGTCATGCAAACGTTTTCACATCGGTTGGTACTTCTGATCGACTATTCAAGAATCCTTGGTCAGGGTGAGACGACTCGGCTCATCCCGCATAACAAGTTACAGTGAATTTTATCTTACATACTGTAACTGCTTGCTTCGGGGGCTGTGGCTAAGCGATGACTTCTCTTTCCTGCGGACGCGGACTATCGGATATCCCTCCGTACCGGAATAAAAATCGCTGGGCTGAACCTGGGTCTTGATCGATGGTGAGAAAACGCCCAGCCAGCGCCAACGTGTTTGGATAATGCTTGCAATAAGAATTGGACGATATTTCTGGTACCATATCGTGCGATCTTGAGTGTAATGCCCTGTTGTTCTAGAAGCATGGACCTGAGCAGAGGCAAAATCACTCGACTATTTATTCACGTTCATCCCCACACCCCTCTATGAAATAGAGATATGATAAAATATTATAACTATTGAAATGGAAACACCTCACGATCTAACGAGTGACATTGAGAGTGCACATCCATACATTTCCAGATCCAACACCGATGCCGACGGTCTTCCCCGACACGGCCGACGACGACGGCCGATACTCAGATGGTAACCATACAACATTCTCTGAATTTAATGTTATCCACTCCCCATTTGCACTCAATCCCGCACCTTGATATTGCGGATTGTGACATTCTACTCCGTCCGGTATTTCGTTTGAAGTTGACAGCGCGTCAACGGTAACGTCTCCAATCTCGGTATGAAGGTATGAGCCCGCGGCGTCGAATGATATGTTGTAGAGCACCTTGCCAATATTGAGCGTCTGCAGGCACGCGCCGCTGTCGGCATCCCGGATCTTGACGGTGCCGTCGTCCGACGCCGATGCGAGCCGCGTCGAGTCGGGTGAGAACGTGACGGAGTTGACGACGTCGCTGTGGCCCGCGAGCGTCTGCATGCATGCGCCGCTGCCGGCATCCCAGATCTTGACGGTGCCGTCGTCCGACGCCGATGCGAGCCGCGTCGAGTCGGGTGAGAACGTGACGGAGTAGACGGCGCCGCTGTGGCCCGCGAGCGTCTGCAGGCAC
>Ga0335072_10003161_pt1 | contig 24918 bp, 23 predicted proteins | sample Lox_Sample_21_FD_206725 | JGI IMG/M metagenome (GOLD analysis project Ga0335072, IMG submission 206725) | Soil microbial communities from Loxahatchee National Wildlife Refuge, Florida, United States - Lox_Sample_2.1 | ecosystem: Environmental > Terrestrial > Soil > Wetlands | place: USA... | reverse complement strand
AGCCAATCACACGCCTTCAGCGATCGTCGGCCGCCGGCAGAGGCAGTCGAGAAGCGCGGAATTTTTTTTCTCCATGCCCCTGTCGCCAATTTCGTGCAGCAGCTTCTCCGCCCCCAGGAAGAGGAGGCGACTTTTCTCTTCTCTTTTCCATCGCTTCTCCTCAATTTCATTTCCCGCACCCCAATAATAATTTATTACTCACTCTTGCTCGGCTGATACTGCCCAGACGCCACGACCCCCAAAAGCCGGTGGGGACCCCGGATCTCGGCAGACATATATTCCCCAATCTGCCGGTGGGATAAACCTTTTGACATTTAATAACCACCGTTCCTTGATCTGGGAACACTCTCGTCTTCTTCATCTTCATCTTCACCTTCATCTCGCTCGACATACACTCCAACTCGTAACTACTACGCCATGGCCCCTCACGTTGCAAAAGTAGTCGACATCCACGACATCCACGGAACTGCCCAGAATCCCTTGGCCAAAACAACCATATGGGACAACAAGAGATCCGTCTTCTGCTGTTTCATCGTCACCGCTGGTCTCTTCCAGTTTGGTTTTGATTATGGTACTGTCTTTAAAATAGTTATCCCTAATCTATTCAGCTATGGTCGGTTCTCTTCAAGCTATGAAGGGTTTTCTCGAAGTGTATGGCTATCCAGACCCGACTTCCAGCATCGGATGGAGCATTAACCCTACTGTACAAGCCATCCTCGGCTCCTTCCCTTTGATGGGTGGTTGTCTTGGTGCTATGGCGTGCGGACCTATGGGTGCCATTTTGAGTCGTCGATATTGCTTGGTTGCCAGTGCTGTTGGCTGCATCGTTTCCATTATCCTCATGATGGCCACCACCAACTTTGGCGCACTCTACTTCTCTCGTGTCATCCTCGGTATTATTCTTTTCCTATCTCATTATCTGACTCGTGTGAAGGCTTCTTCAATACCTGCCTTTCCACTTTTGCCCAGATGTATGTTGCTGAAGTTGCTCCTGCACAATTGCGAGGAGTTATGTTTGGTTTCATTTCCTTCTGGCAATCTTTCGGAACTCTAATCGGCACTATTGTCGCCAACTCTACCTCTTCCATCCCCAGTCGACGATGCTACGAAATCCCATTGGGTCTCTGTCTCATCATCCCTGGAATCTTGATCATCATCTTGCCATTCTTCCCTGAATCACCTCGTTGGTTGATCACCAAAGGCCGTGAACAACAAGCTGTCAACTCCCTGCGACGACTCCGTGGTAGCCATGTTGACGAGACTGCTATTCAAAAAGAACTTGAGGATATCAATGAAGCTCATGCGCTTGAACAGGCCATGAAGAAATCTCGCGTCAATCTCTTCGATCTCTGGCGTGGTACCGACAGGGTAAAATCCTGCAATGTTCCTACTTTTAACATTTAGAGACGTACTCTTCTATGTATTGCATGCGGCTTGATGCAAACTGCCACTGGCTCTACCTTCTTGATCAACTATTCCTCTTACTTCTTCCTTGTCGCTGGAGAATCCCATCCCTTCGTTGACAGTATCATCACCACCTGTGCCGGTCTTATCGGTGTCCTCGTTTCTTTCTTCTTGATCCGTGTCCTCACACGTCGTACTATCCTGATGTTCGGCTCATTCGCTCAAAGTAAAAACACCTTACACGATTACTGTGCTAATCTCAGGCTTGTGCATGTTTGTCATTGGTCTTGTTTATACAGTCTGGCCAAACTCTCCCGCTGCCGGAAAGTGTCTTATTGCCTTTGTATTCATTTACAGTGGTGTCCTTGCAGGAACCATCACCCCCTACGCCTTTGTCGTCGGTACTGAAATCCCCAACTCACGTCTCCGAGCCTACTCTCTTGCCGTCCTCTTCGCTGCATCTTATCTCATGACTTGGGTCGTCGCGTACACTTTACCCTACTACATCAACCCCTCGAGATTGGACTGGGGAGCTAAATATGCATGGCTATGGTTCCCATCCAACTTGATCATGGGGGTTTTCATCTTCTTCTTCCTTCCTGAGACCAAGGATAGAACTCTTGAAGAAATTGATGAGATGTTTGAGATGAAGGTCCCTGCTCGCAAGTTCAGGACTTATCAATGTGTTGGTATTCGTCAGGCAGTCGAGGAAACAGATAAGGTCGGTGTGGAAGTTCACAATGTTGAGTTAACCAATGTTGGCGCCTAAACAATACTCTGTATTTCTACATGTCGTTGTAATTCTATAGTAAACCTTTATGTTATGTAGTCCGAATATAATGGGGATTATGTGCGCCAGACATCGATCTCGACTCTAATTTCTTGACTCGCTTGTTTCGTTCGCTTTACCAATTTGTATACGTTCTGGCATCGATGAAAGTTGGACTTTGATATGCCGTTTGTTGCTTGCTGGCTGATGCATCCGATCTTCGATACCATTCAACTTGATGGCACTTGAGTAAAATACCCGTACATCCAGATCCTTATATACAATTACGTCCTCCTCATGCAACGGCAGAACTCTGTTTTCTTTCTTTGCTCTGCTGCGCTTACTACGGCTTGCGTGAAGAGATTTCTTCTCTCGATATCCCTTGTCGTTTTCGGAAGTTCGGCGTCGATCTCGCTCGTTGTCAAGCATACTGGCTCGTTCGACGGCCTCAGTAGGCGCGGTTGCTCCTTAAAGATTTTTGTCGAATATCACGGTCGAAACCTTGGAGGAAACGACAGATACTCGTGATGGCACAAATCATTTTCAAGGCTGAGTCAATATCCTCAGGATTTCACAGCTTCTGGGTCGCCGACGTATATCGGGAAGTGCTCGATCGGGTGAATGCTTGGTAGTACATTTTCAATCTTACCTTTCTCGGCTCCCCACTGGTGCACTTGCTGCAATTGATTGCAGTTATTGGGACTGTGGGAAGCAGCTATCATCTGCGGCTGACCGTGTGGAACTGTTAATATCCGCACGTTTATTACCGTGTAACGGCGATTCACACCGACGGGTTCGGGGAGTGGCTTATGGAGTATTGAATGTACGCATGGATTTCTTGCTGCTTTTTAGCCCGGAAGGGAAGTGCAGCGTGGCACAAACGCGGTTGCCAATTTTTTGTTGTTTTTTTCGTTTTCATTAGTCATGCCAGTACACAGCTGAATGGATCATGTATATGCCTCAAAAGGCCACGACCAGACGGACGGATGTAAACCGTTTCGGGACTTAGATTGGCTGGTGGATTCCATGAGATCTGGTCACGTCAATGCTGCGGAGACCATTGTTTAAACTTTGTGCGACCTGCCATCGGTGGAAAATTTACCCATTAGTAATTGCGATTGGCGGCGTGCAGTCACCGCAATGGCGCGCGATTAATAATGGAATGGTGCTACCCCTTTTTGTAAGCGTGTGTGCCTCACGCAATCGCTCTTTTTTCCTCGGGCTTCAAATTGAGTCAAAGCGTAGCCCTCGACGTGAGCTGGAAAGTATAAAAAGGCATGTCATGTCTTCTTTTCAAGTTCGACAAGAAATACAACCAATTTCGTTGCAAATAGTGTCAGGTGAACGCTTGCACCCAAAGATCTTTCAAGTTCAATTGTCATGTCTCAATCGTGGTTCATCACCGGTGCCAATCGTGGAATTGGGTTCGAAATCGTCAAAATTGCCGCCAGCCAGGGCTACACCGTATTTGCCGGGGCTCGAAATCCTGCGAATGCTTCGGCCCTCAACCAGTTAGCAGCCCAATATCCTGATATCCACGTCGTCAAACTTGCCTCGGGTTCCGCTTCCGATGCTGAGGCCGCTGCAACCGTTGTTGAGCACACAACCGGGTCTCTCGACGTTATTATCGCCAACGCTGGAATTGCAGATAACTGGCAACAGATAACCGATGTCGACATTGATTCCGTACGAGAACATTTCGAGGTCAACACCGTTGGCACCCTCGTTCTATTTCAGGCATTGTATCCACTGCTCGTGAAAGGTCAGACAAGAAAATTTGTCACCATATCCTCCAATTCCGCTAGCATCGGCGCAATCTTTCCGTTCCCGCATACCGCCTATGGGGCAAGCAAAGCCGCACTCAATTTCATAACACAAGCGATCCACTCGGAGCATAAAGCAGAGGGCTTTATCGCCTTTCCGATCCATCCTGGATTCGTTACAACTGACATGGGAATCGCCGGGTCGAAGGCGTTTGATACCAGTTTCATGGTTCCATTGACCCCTGAGCAAAGTGCAAAGGCTGTTTTTGATAAGGTCGACAGCGCAACAAAAGAGGACAGTGGCCGATTTTGGGTATATGACGGAACCGAATTGGCGTGGTAGTCGCGATCCATAGTTACGCCCGAACTCAAGCTTAACGCTTAAAGAGTGATCTTTTCCTAAGTATAGCTGCATCTGTTAGTTATTTAATATTACGAGGATACTAATCCCGGGTCGGCGCAGCTGAGCGGTGCATGCATATATGCATATGATATCTTGCAAATTCATCTTACCCAGCTGAACCTGCTGTGACGTTCTACAGCTGCAAGCTAAGGCTTACCGGCTAGTACTGAGTCGCGTTCATGCACTTAGGCTAAGCCTACCAGCATCTAGTAATACTATATAGTTAGTAACCTTAAACAAGCTTAACTTGTATTTCTGACAAGGTATCAATGTGTTCCTACTACTAGTTCTGCAAGGACTTACAGCTGCAGCAATGCAACCATTGCAATTGACGGGGTCGATTCTGCAGCAGTTGCCAGCAGTGGCCTACTAGGACTCGCGCGATTGGAACTCAAAAACACCACTGCAGCAGCAAGAATTGCGAGCCCGAGGGCAACTAGCTAGCTAGCTGTGCAGCTGATGCAATCCAATGGCTCCAATTGCAATTGACTGATTACTATTCATTCCATGCATATGGAAGACTGTTGATTGCAACGTACGCCTATGATACTATAGCACACGTACACATGCATACATACAAAAGGCCATGCGTGTTATCTATATCTAGTAGTTTTCATGCATATGATACATGCAACCTGGGAATCAAGTTTTGTTCTTTATGCATACATATACTTATCTATACTCAGTATATGACATATATGCATGATAGTTAGCAGGCTCAAGTAAAAAGATGAACTGACAACAGCTGCAGGTATACCCGCAGTAGCTAGCTAACCGCGCTGCAAACCTATTATTGATCCAAATTCAATTGCACAGCTCAGCCTAGTTGTCATAGTAGATGTGCGCATGCGATTAGGCCAGTATATAGTAACCTAGTATGTCCAACTGAGAGCATTGACTTGTGCACGATTTTGTGCAAGAACGAGCTAAGTAAGCTGAAAACCTCATACTACGTGATCTCTAGCTGCAGGCGATGCAGCTGCAGTACATGGCTATCTTAATATAAGCTGCAAGCCTATGTGCCTGGGCCTGGCCACTAGACAATACTTAGAAATGTAGGGGTAACTGAGCTACATTACTCAAGAACGGACTTTATAGCACATCCACTCAGGTAAGGTGCACGTGCCCGTATGCATGTCTTTATCGTGCATATGCATATCATCGAGCCCATCCTACAACTGCCTGTAACAGCAGGGGCAGGGGCTTTGTGTAGACTTCGACCACGAGCGTTAAATATTTGCTTTCGTATATCGATCGAGATTGATTACTCATTTCGTATAATTCCAGCTTTTGTCGAATGAGTTTGGCGAGAATCTCAGCTGCAGGGCTTCAACTGCTGCTCTGCCCAGCATTCGCTAGAGTAGTGTTGCAATTGCTCATGAACTTGTAAGCAGCCATGCAGCAGTACATTTTGGAGTTGTTGGTAGGTGAAAATTGATTGATGCTCGTGGCCGATTCTGGCTAGCTGCAGCTGGCCGGAATCTGAATTTAGGTACTTTGTTATCCGTCAGCTGCAGTGGCTGGATTAGCTACTAGTAACTCGATCAGTAACGAATTAACACATATGGGTTGCTATCGAGATATACGCTAAGTGCATGACCGTTCGTCATTCCCTTTGAATGTCTTTCTTGTGTCTGTGGCAACTGCTTACCATATTTCCGATGGATGGATTATCGCCGAATTGAGAAACCGGTCACTGCAGTCGGATTCGGATTTACACCCCCAATCTGGCACTCCCACGTCAAGTTTGCGAGTTTGCCAGTGGTACACATAACCGAGCTGCGTGCCAACCACCCTTTTGTTTTCGCTTGGCTTCATGATGTTGGAGACTCTTTGGAATTTGTTTGTAAGATACCCAGTGGTGCGTATCGAGCAAGTAGGATGCCCATATGAAAAAACAGGTAACGATCGTGGGACGATCGAATGTGATTATATTGTCGTTGGAGGTGAGTGCATCCTACGTATGCATCGCAAACTGACTCTCACGACAGGCGGAACGGCGGGCTGCGTCATAGCCAACAGATTGAGCGCTCACCGTGATATGAAAGTCCTTCTCTTGGAACGCGGCGCGATCGGTGCATCCCTGCTTGGGGGCAATGTCCTCCTCTCGTTCCCCGGAATTGGGACCGTTCCCGCCAAGGAAATGAAACTCGCCCCGCAAAAGAACTTAAACGGAAAGGAAATGAAAATGTATGAAGGTCTGTCCTTGGGCGGCCGCTCGAGCATCAATGGGAGTCTCTATCTGCAGGGTTGCCCTGAAGAGTATGCTACTTGGGGAAAGGGATGGCAATGGGACGACGTTGCTCCTCTTTTCGCGAGATTTGAACGACGATTGGAACTTGAACCTCGCGATAATCTGGATCCAGATCATGAAGGAGGAGAATGGAAAACTCGATACGTGGAGCCACAATTCAGGAGTTCGAAAGAGTATGACGTCTTGTTTTCCTGGGTAATTCTAGGTTCGAGGCTGCCCTAGAGACAATGGGAGTAAAGAATATCGGCGCGTATACGGATCCTGCCACCCCGACTTGTTTTGGCCTTTACAATAGGCGAACAGTAGATGGTTTTGGGAGGCGGGTTTCAACTCATCAAGCTTTTCTCCCCAAGCATGTTGTCCGACGTCGCAAGAATTTAACACTCTGTCTTGGTGCCAATGTTCAACGAATCCTCTTTGACAACACAACCGAAAAGTTAACCGCAAACGCTGTGCTTGTGGAGGGAGAAGATAATCAACTTTATATCGTGCGAGTACGAAAGGAGGTCATTCTTTGCGCTGGAGCAGTCGTAACTCCGCAGCTTCTCTTATTAAGGTACCATTCCAAATTTCCAATTCTGCTGACTTATCCCAGTGGCGTAGGCCCAAAAGATCATCTCTCTGAAGTTGGAAAACCGTGTGTACACGATCTAGCTGGTGTTGGTTCTACCCTGGTTTCGCCCTAAACGCAAAGTCAGTTCTAATGCATAGCAAGATCATTTTCACGTCGCAGTGAATTTCTATATACCTTTGCGCGATTCTATCCACATTCTCGTTTCCTCCCCTCTCACTGCCATTCTTGCTATCCTTCAATTTCTGCTCTTCGGCACTGGCCTTCTTCTAACGATCGTCACGGAATACTTCGCCTATTTTCATACCCGTCACCTTCCTCCAAACCACCAAAGGTTGTGTCTAGAGAAACCTGACCTGGAGTTATTCTGGAGCGCCAGTTTTGGAGCATTCGATCATCCGAAATTTCCTCGCGGCAAAGGGGCAGGCTGCGTCATGGTCCAAAGCTGTTGTCCGAAATCTGTTGGTACCGTCCGGCTGACACGCGCTGGTGCAAATGATGTCAAAGTGGATCCAATTGTAGATCCCAATTATTTCGCGGAGGAAGAAGATTTTGACATTTACCGACGAGGGATAGTCTTTGCTAGGCAAATCGGTATGCAAATGAGTAGAAATGGATATCCCGTCGAAGAAATATTCCCAATTGAACAGGAAACGAAAGAAGTATTGGATGAGTATGTACGGGAACATGGCTTAAGTGGACAGCATCTGTTGAGTTCATGTCGGATGAAGCCTTTGGATGAGGGTGGAGTGGTGGATCAAGAATTGAAAGTGCACGGAATCGAAGGTTTGAGGATTGCGGATGGGAGTATTTTGCCGGGAATGGTGGCATCAAGACCACAGGCAACCATTGCCATGATTGGCGAGAGGTGTGCAGATTTTATTCGGGAAGGGTGGAAACTGGACGTGGTCGCCGGCAAAGCAAACTGATGGCGTACATAATTAGATCTCTCTGGTCAGACTAAGCGTTCAATGAGACTCATGGCGCAATACAGACATACAGGATTGAAGAAGCTCGTCAGATGTATACGTCCCTGATAATATTTCTAACCCAGTTTCCTGATTTGAGGCGTATCCGACAAATGTAATAATAAATCAGTCATTCGTCTAATTTACTAGTGCTGACCAAATCGGAAAAACCTTAATTCTGCCACCTTGAAATCCCTCGCCGAGCAACACCGCCAATTGTGCCCGCGTGTAGCGCACTGAATTTGGGACATAATTCTCTGAAAATCGAGAAGAACACTCAAAATACCCCTTTACTCAGTCGCAATTGCATCCTGGCCCAATTTCACGCGGAACATACATACCTGCATTGCGGTGCAGACCCATTTTACCCCGCCGACTTTCACCGCGTGTCTGTCCTCACCTGAGCCCAATTCTGGTTGTACAAGATAAAGACGCGCTACCCAACATAGTGGAATTCCCCCGAGTCCCGTCTGGTTGGCTTCTTCTACACGATGGTCAATCTATATCGAACTCGACCTGAAGACGATGATGTGGAAACTATTCCATTATCAGATGTACCTCGTTATACAACATTTTCCCTCGAAGAGGAGCAAGACCTAGCTGATGAACCTCTCCCTTCGTATTCAGAGGCACTCCGTTCAACAAGTCTTCCGCCACGCCGTGAAACCCCAACAGTAATGCGTGTGGAACAAGTGCTCCACGATTCAACTTTAACCGAAGCAGAGCACCGAACGAGATTGCCTGGGCCAAGTTTGACGAGGTCCTCGAGACGTCGATATTGTTGGTTGACAGTTGGCATAGTTGCGATTGTTTTTCTTGCATTAGGTCTTTTCAGGTGCCGCCACTATACTATGCAAAATATTAATGACTATAGCGCTGTCAAGTATGTGCAAAGTGTAGCGTATCCCATGCCGCCGACAGCAACCTACGGTACATCGTTTTCATCCGGCGAGAGCATTTTTCTGGTATTCATCGTGCTCGCGGCGATTACCATATATCCTCTCTTAATTATCTGTTTGCAAATCTTGAACCCCTCCTTCATTCTGCCGGGATGGGTACCATTGTGCTGTCCTTGTTGCGGATGGCTGGAACCAAAACGTCCTCCACGAAAGACATCGAGCAAAAGAGGAACTGCGGTTTTTTGTTGGAGCACCACTTTGATTTACTTGGCCCTTTTTCTTGTTGCCATCGTCCTTCCTCTAGAACTGGCCAGTTCGAGACAAAAGAATCTCAATGCTGCATTTGGACAACAAGACACTTGGGCGGCGGGGTATCTTGAATTCGACCAATCGATAGCAAACGGATCGATATCTTCATTTTTCTCGATGAATGGGAAGGAATTTGGGACCGGACTAGAGTTGGAACAAACTTTGAAGGGCTGGACGATGCAAACCAATTTAACGCAGCTTAACGCCGTTAACTACCAGGTTGGCCCCTCGTTTAATTCGACAATGTATCAGGTGGATGCGACATGTGGAACGGCCGATTCAGAAAGCTGTCTACATGGGTATATGCTACCATCTAGTCTGTACGCGGGTGAAGAAGATTACACTACCCCCGACTTTCTCGGCAATCTCTCGATCATGGTTTCCACTTCCTCCCCATCCACCGTGTTAAATCTAACAACAAACACAACTACGCTTTGGACCTCATATCAGTTTTATCAGGGAATCGGACTAGAGTATCCCCCGCTGGGTTACTGGTACCTTGCTGATACCCCAATTGTACAAGTGTTATGGAGTTCTCAGACTCAAAGTCCTTGCGATGGATTACAGATTTATCTGTCGGGTCAATATTTGAACGAAGCGTTGGTAATCGTTGGGTTTGTATGGCGATGGTGGAATGTTTGGGGCGAATACAATGGTTGCGAGTGGAACGGGGGATACATAATTACAAGTATTGACGGACAACTACCGCCGGACCCTAATAATGACCGAGTGTAAAAGGATGGCGATTTGGTAAGTTTATATGACAGGGAGAATTAATGGTGCTTGAATCAAATGCGTTGAGTTACCATGCAAGAAGATTGCCTAACACTGGAGCGCAATGACCGATCGCCATTCTTGATTGAAGGTTCCCTTTCCTGCTTGGTCTGATTGATTCGCGATGGCGCAGCAAACGCGAGTAAAAATGACATTTCATCACGTGACCGATTCGCGTGGAGCGCGATGACCACAACAAACTACTTAATTTAATTCTGTTTATCATCACCTTCAAGTGTCAACGTCGAGGACCACCAGGAAAGATGACGCCTGGTATTCAGCAACCTAGAACCCAATCGTCATCTCCTTCGTCCTCATCTTGTTCGTCTTCCTTTCAGTCCTCGTTGTATCGTTATTACTCCCCAATTTCATCCAACGAGTCTACTTTCTCTCGAGCTGCCTTACAACCATCAACTTCACACAATATTATACAGTCAACTGCCGACGCACGTCGTTGTCTCAAACGTCCTCAAAATGCCAAGGATACTTCGATAACTATTTCTCCATTGACAAAGAAATCTAAGCAGCACGCTAAGCATCTTCATCAGCCGTCCCAACCCCAAGTTCAACCGACTCCTTGTGTAAGACGACAAGTTCCGCCGTCTCTTCCCAGGAGTATTTTAGAACGGAATCTCACATCCTGGCGACAGGACTTAGCTAGACGTACATCCTCAATTTCTTTCGTTCATTCTGGACTGACAATACAGTATCTTGTTTGCTGGAGGCCAAACATTACTTTTCGAGACCCGTTGATATGCATCAAGTCCAATCTCAACCAGGGCAGGGAACATTTCCATTTGCAGTACAATGTTGCAACAGTAATTACCCTCTTCTATGTTACGCTAACGAACCTTCAGCAAATTCTCTATGCGCAGTGTGTGATGAGAACGGTGGAGTCAGGTTGTTAGACACTTCGCCGAACCAAAGCACTGGGATTACCAACGAGTATATCAGAATGAACTGCCATGACAATGCCATTTTTGACATTTCATGGTCTCAAGATGATATGAGACTGGCTACTGCCTCGGGAGATCAGACCGGCAAAGTCTTTGATATCATGAGTAGAAGGTGTATCGCTTTGTTTACAGGCTATCACAAAACTACCCTAAAGAAAGTCGTCTTCAAGCCCGGTGACACGAGTAATTTCTTCCAAGCCTTGAGAAAATGCTAATATAGATATATTGACCACCTCATCAAGAGATGGCTCCGTCTACATCTGGGATCTTCGCTGCACAGGAATCTCCTCTCCCGACGGAGGAGCTCCGAGATACAAACCGACTTCCGCAATCCTAGGAGGACATCCTCTTTCCAGGGGTCGTAAGGCCGGTGAAATGGTGCAGGGCGCAGCTATTACGGGGCTTGCATGGTCTAATGATCTTCTTGTGACTGCCTGTGACGCGAATGCGATCGTTAAAGTATGGGATCCGAGAAAGATCAGTGCGGGGTCGACCAAGGTTCCCGTACCAATCGAAAGTTCAAAGGCTCCTGAGATGCACTCTCTTCGTTCCTACGGAATAACCTCAATTGTGTGCCATTCCAATCGGATTTTTGCTCTCTCAAAGGATTCTCGGTATTCTCCACAGCCACCGCGCCGTTTCCTTCGTTTCCAAACAAGCTGACCTTCTAGTATTTACGTTTTTGAGATGGGCCATCTGGACTATGGGACGACCCATACATTTTCTCATCCACGATTAAGGTGCGATTCATTCTGGATCAAGCTTGCCATCAACGATTCACTCCTCGCAACTGGATCTAGCGAAGCTGTCGTCCTTCTCACGTCCTCTAATCCATCTCATTGGGTTAAAGGGGGTGTCGTGTTGAGGGGAGGCCATACTAGAGAAGTCTCAGATGTGAGTTTCACCTATGGAGGTGGAGAAGTGTGTAGTGTCAGCGATGATATGATTGTTCGAGTGTGGAGAGATGGTAGTCGAGAGTTGAGGGACGAAGGTGAGAGAAAATGTGGATACGGTTGGGCTGAATGGTAAAAAGCGAAAGTGTATAGGGATATCAAGCATAGCTATAGCTTTTCATTGACGACTTCAATCACATATACTGACATAGCACCTCCAGTCTTCACAACCTCACACGCTTTCTTATCTTGACAACTTTACGGTTCCTCCGGAAACGTCCACACGCCCGTGGGAAGACCGTCAACTTCCTCTGCATATTCTTCGATGGTCTTCCACTTCCACTTTGATTGCCCAGGATTGATCTTCTCGTTATGGTTCCAATCGCTGAAATTCAAGTTCCCTGTCCCACCACTCATCCTAAACACCCTACTTCCTATGTCACTCATATAGCTTATATCGTACTGATTATCCTGTCCTGGTGGCAGGTCCCATTTCATTTTTTTCATAAAATTATCTGCTTCCTCGTCGGACAATAGAACCAGTTTGATTTTTGTGTTACCTTTGGCCGCACGGTTGAAAACCTCGACTATTTCACGAGGCGTCTTATTTGTTCCAGCGATACGGAAGTATTCCGGGAGAGATGCGGGATTTGACATTGCCATCTTTATGATTTCAACTATCGAAAGAGCGATGTCCCTTTTGGATGTGAATGTAAGAGGAGTATCGCCAGTTCCGGGCATATACCATATCTGCTCTTCTGCCATGAAGCCGTGGCCTGGCATAAAGCCTCCTTGCGGATGTTCCATGAATAAGCCTGTACTTCCCAGGTCAACTTGATCAGGTCAGAGGGACAATACACTATGGCAATGACGTGAAGGCCTTTGTTTCGGGCATCAATGTCATCCTGCTTCTTCCCGTTCCAGACAGGATGGTCAACAGCCTCGCTGTACACATGCGGGTCCACGCCAAATTGACTTTATCAATGAGGTCGCACATTAGGTCCATACCTAGGAATGTAGAATTTGACACCGGCTTTCGCAGCGGCGTCCACCAAGGCATGCTTGGACGATTCAAAATCTCCTTCCGTGCCCATCATATTGATAAGGAAATCACACCCTTTCAGGGCCTTCTCCAGGGTCTCTGGTTTACTGTAGTCCACTTCGAAGTTGACAACTTTATCGTACTTGGACTTTTGCGACTTTCTTGACAAAGAATGAATTGTTTTAACTGCATCTGACGAATTGAGTGCCGGGACCACCCTGAAACCCAAGCTCCCCTTTGCACCGACTACGGCCACAGTTGCCATTATCCCAAAAAGAACGAAGATTCAGAAGAGGCTTCAGACGATATTTGTAGTGGGTAGCGGGGCCTGTCGATCGCGCGGGGTCAACGCATTCCCCGCCGCGAATTATGCAGACTTCCCCACATCTCGTCGGGGAAGCCGCCAATTCGTACGCCTCGCCTTTAGAGATCCACAAATTACAAATTCAGTAGACTTAATCTTAGCAATGACTATTTTGACTCCGTGTATCTGAACTAGTACATTTAATGACATCTAAAAAGTTCATAAAAACATTCAGTGTCCAAGTTCTCCAAAAACCCCACAAATAATCTCACTTGCCTCCAAACTTTCCCAACAATAATTTCGTTTTTCGTACACTGCTTTCCTCGCTTTCATCACCTATTCCATGCCCATGTCGTGCCAAATGACTGATATTTTTCAAATGTGTTGTCAACGCATTTTTCAAATTCCCACTGGATTTGTCTTCATCGCTATCGTGTCTCGCATGACCACCCAAAGGAGACAAATATCCCACTCCGTTTCTCAGTGAAATTGCGCTGCCAGTGTGTCGCAAAGCAGGTAGAGACTCACTAGACTTACGGCTTGCTGCTTCGCTGGATGAAACATCAGGAGTGGAGCGGTCGTCTGTGACTAAGTCGTTGAGGTGCGTATAGGATCTGTACGACGAAAGTTGGCGGACGAGTTGACTTTGGGGTTTTGGTTTGCGATGAAAGGAGATCTTGTCACGGATCAGCATTCCCGAGTGTGATAAAATGGCTTTGAAAACATCTACCATTAGGTTGTCGCGTATTGAAGTGAATGTACCTTTTTTGAGATGCATGGCTAGATCGATATAAGACCAAGTCCGGTTACGATATTCAATTGTAGGTAACGTGAATACAAAATCTTGCACGTCTTCTATCGCCTTTCCTTTGGGAGCCTGGAATTAGATGAGTCACAAACGACAGTCCGTACCTTGTAACTCAAGCAAAGAACAGTGCTAGGAACTTTTACATATATGAGTGTAATATTCTGGGATGCCCGGGACAACATCTGAGTTAGATCATCAGACTTCCCAGCTGATTTCTCTTTGTCGTCCGGGGCAGGCTTCGATGCAGGACCTCGCTTAGTGGTGTCTGAACCATTCGACCTCTTGGACGCGATGGACATGTTATCTGGTTTCAAAGTTTCTTCGCCAATAGCTTGCAAAGATGTTCGTCGTTTCAAGATTGGAGGGCCGGAGCTCACGGGCCGTCGTGAGAGAGAAGACTTTGATAGAGAGGACGAAACCGAAGTTTGAGACGAAGCTAAAGATTGCTCAGGAGAATCTAAATCACTCTCTGACTCAGAGTCATCAGCGTCTTGTCTTTGTCTTCTGCCAGAGACGCCATTTCGAGCAAGTTTGGGTTGTGGGAGCATGTAATCGAAGACCCTTTTGCCGAAATCGTGTTCAATTTTGACCATGAGGGGAAAGAGATTGACTTCAAAATGATCCATGATAGGAATACCACCGATTGATTCTAGCATATGCCAATAAACTCTGACCATTTTGCTTCGCTGGGCATCGACGACCGTTCGATTGCTTCCAAAAAATGGGCCGAGAACATCCGTGTACAAAGCATTTGCAAGAAGATTGATACCTTGCATCATTTCGATCTCGAGGGTATTGTAGTTGGAAGAATCACTATTGTCGTACCGCCGATAAGTGGCATTTGACAGTCCCAGATCTACCATCGGTGATTTATCATCGCAAATCATATGCCAAATAACCTCCCTAGCTGACAGATACCACCTCATCGTAGGTACTGTTTCTGTCTCGCTGTCCTGCTTCTCTTGAGACATTGTGACTGCCTTCATGAGGAAAAATAATTCCTCTTCGCAACTATTCAACTCATCGCGAAGTGTGACTTGATCTTGACATCCCTCTTCATCAAGAGAATTTGCGTTAACTCGGAATTGCAAATCGATTTCTTCCAATTGACGGATTCGGTCTTGCAAGGATTTCACCGTCTCCGGAGACCCTGTAAGATCGCTGAAGTCGGATGCAAGCATTATCTTCTCCAATTCGACATTCTGCTGCTTTACTAATGGTTCGGAGTATATAAGGAGATCAGTCACAATAAGGTATAAAGCGTAGTATTGCGCTGAATCCGCCGTAACAACGACACGAGGGAAATGGACAGAGATATCGTCGACACGACGATCAAGCGGAGTGAGACTGGCGAGTTCGGAAGAACGGAAAATATCATCCTGGACTCGATCGTTGAGTTTTAATCGGAGAGGATTATGTTTGTTGTAGCGTAACGATGCGGATGTGCGTTCGACCATTCTTGTGAAGGGAACCGGATCTGCATTGAAATCGTATACGGTCTCAACAGGAATCCAAGGAGGCCATTGAGCCGAGTTCGCTCCGTAGACATTTGAGAGAATCGATGGATGTGAATAATCCTCGATAAAATGTCTGAATGCGACAAAGAATTGTGCATGGTCCATTCCCACAGAGAACCGCCGTTGAATCAAACCTCCAACCTCGTCGTCCAGCGATTCTTTGTCCATTATGGCGAATATTTGGAGATACATGCTTTCAGCGGACATGATGACAGCTGCATCGACATCTTTCTCACTTTGTAACTGGATTTGCGGGGCAATGAGCTGAACCGAATATTCATTCTTGACCGCATAACTATCTCCAAGATCGGCCGAAAGGTCAACTGAAGCAAGACGCCTAGCTGTGCCTGGTCTCTCATCATCATCTTGTGCAGCAGTTTCATCATGCACGACAAAGTTTTCTTTTTTATCATCCAGCAAATGTTGAATGAGAGTGTCGACGTCGTCAGGTGCAGATGTTCCAAGATCCGAATAACTCTGGGCTTCGTCATCTGTTACCGAAGAGGTTACCTCTTGCTCCTGATGTAATTTCTGTTCCTTCACCAAATCTGACAGAAATCTGATTGCTCGTTGAGACATGTAATATATGAAACCGCGACGTCGGCTAATCTGATGAATATAATTGAAAATGACGTTTCGAACCTCGTTGTGCCATTTCAGTTGTAAGTTATGAACGATGAATCGGTTTTTGAAATGGATTGCCTCATTTTCAGGTGGACCACCGCGGGGCTCATTCTTGACGTTCGTAGATTCTCTTGAGCCATCTGGAGGTGAAGAATCTCTTTTTAGGGCTTTGTCTAGCTCGGGCTGAGTAGGGACCGGAACACCGGCGGCGTAGAGATATGTGTGTCTGAGAAGTTTGTTAAGGAAATCAATTTTCTGTCGGACCAGTTCAAGTTCGTGAGGATCAGCTGGGTCGAATTGTTGTCTGTCCTCGAGTCCTTTGAGAATAGATTCGAGTTCAGAGCGACGATTTTGAAAGAGATGGTATTGTACACTTTCAGGATCTAAGGTGAGAATTATAAAGACGAAGAGAAAATACCTTCTAACAGATTGATCAAACAATGATGAGAATCTTCAGAACCGAATTGGAAACTGATGGAATCTCTGGCACCAGACTTATCCATAGAGGTCTCAGCGACTTCGTCCGTGCTTCGATAGTAGGTAAATCTAGATCCATATGCAAGTGGCGATATCCGCCCAGACGGCTCTGTTTTTGACAACAAGACATCCACCTCAACAAAATCATCTCGATCAATCCAATCCATATCATTATCATTTACCAATTCGATTGTCTTATGTCCCCACTGCTCGTCGTCCTCACGCATCTTGCGGTTGCGACTGAGCAAATGCAGTTCAGAAGGAGAACATTCCTGGAAGGTTGCTGTTACGGCTCGAACATCCGCCGATTCAAAATCGATGCGCGCTTTGTTAATTGCCATGTGCATTGCACGACGCTTAGTCTGCAGTTCTTTCAAAATGATCACTTTTTCCTCCTTCCGTTGATGTACGTCAAAAGACAATCGCTCAAGCCTCGCTTTAATTCCAGAGACAGTACTAGTACTATTGGTGTAGTCCGTGGAATCCTTGTGTCGGTATGTATGAGCCAAAAATAGTGGTGAGAGGTCAAGTTGATATTTAAGAGTGGCGAGATGACGGTTGAATTTCTTCGGTGGCCTTTCATTGGAAGGAAAGAGGGCACCTGAACGGAGTGGGATTGACATAACTCCCGAGAAGAGATGCCACCAGGCAAAGAAATGGGAGAAGGCTTTTGGACTGAGATGGACTGTGTTATGTCCTTGTTTCGATGAAGAATCCCGAGGACTGATTATGGAGAGCGAACCGTGCATAAAGTCACTCCTGAATCCGCGATAACTATCCCAGACCTACGGTTAGATATCAAGCTTCAAAGAGAATTACCTCGCCGTCAGGATGTTGACAAAAGTTCGGGGTTTTCAAGTGAACATTATAATGAGGAATAAAATCGAAGCTCCGACATTTTCTGTTTCCATTGCAGCCCTGACAATTTGGAGGGCATCTTCTTTCAAAGACGAGACCAGCAATCCATCTAACACCGCCATTCAATTTCATGATGACTTTTTGGAATACAGCATTCCGTGATCGATCATGAGATACTACTCGAGAGGATTGGAATGAGTTTTCGTGATCCGTGAAATCATCTGTCTCAAGCGGTTCCTTTGTAAAATCGGGAATCGCCAGAATGAACTCGTCACTATCGACATGGGAAAGGTCTTTCAAAGATTTTTCAGTCGCAATCTTCCATACCACATTTCCACGCCAGCAAAACATAAATCCGGATCCCTTGCCTATAATGACGTAGGGATTCCGAGAACCTGAAATTAGCTTGAGGATGGAGCGACATACCTTTGAGGGTCAGATGAACATCTCCTCCACCTTTCCAGTTAAATCGGAAATCCGAGTGGATGATCAGCCGCATTTTATCCCAGAACCCGACCTTATCCGATGGGTCTAATGCAGGTTTTGTGAAAGTGTCTAGAACTCGCATGGCATCGTGAAGAGCGGGTTGATAAGATGTGCCCCACGTAATTTTCGTAGGGAGCGATGAATTGATGTCGACATTTATGCTGGAGTAAAATTTGACGGGAGATACCGTTCTCGGTACGCTGATTTTGAAGGCCGGTGTTCCTTTCTTACCCAAGTCGGCAGGAATGACGGTGGTATCGACGCGGAAAACAGATTCCTCGCCTCGTAATTCTTCGGCAATTACTATGTCGGTCTCAAGTGACCAGGCCGGCAATCTGTCCTTTGCGGATTGGTGTTGAGAATGGTGGACTGGAGGAATATGAATGAAAGGGAGCGGATAGTCTCTGAGCAATACACGAACTTCGTTCATAGTCCACTTGATATGGAAGGGAAGGAGTAGGGTGTATTCTGTGTCGAGAGGATTTCCACCAGTCCTGTGTAGGAACTCTGGTAATTTGTCAAAACCGAAAGAAGGCCGGTCAAGTGTGAGATCAACATGACTGAGCTGAAGGCTGAACAGTGCTGGTTTCGATGGAAGAGGAAGAATTCTCTCGTGTGATTGTAATAGGGAAGATAACTCATCGTCCCCCCAAATTTGCTCCCTAATATTCTCCAATTGAGTCGCTCGAATGTTCAGCGCCCATCCAAATCTTCTTATCCATGCTTGTGTGTTATGCTCCAATAATTTGAACCTAGCTTCTTCAATTGAAACTTGGGCCTCAGTAGACGGTAGTGTGGCAGTCTCGGGCTGATATCTCATACTCCTCCGTCGGTCGTCAAGCCCTGCTAGTAGGCTATCGCCTGCATCTTCTGGCTTCTGAATATTCAATCTCCGGAGTCTTCGTCTAGATTTTTCCTTCCTGGGAGGTTTTTCAGTAGCATTAGGTTCGTGATCTTCACGGTCTTCTGGTATAAGCTCATCATCTGCGGCTTTCCTTTCTGCCTCTGCTTTTTTGAGGGCTTGCACTTTAGCATCAAAAGCAACGTCTCTAGCCATCCTAGCGGATTGTTCGGTCATCCCAACACGATAAATAAGACCCAATCTCGCCTCAAAGGGATCATCCTCCAAGTCCAGAATAATGCATTTTGATTTTATTCGCATTCTAGGTATCCGCTTAGCATCTTCTGCATGAGGAGAAATGATGAAATCCCCAGCAAAATCATGCATGAATCGATAATAGAGTTGTTTCGATGATTTAAATGCGTTTTTAATGCTGTCAATAACAAGGTACAACAGAAACTGATGAGGAGATCGTAATCGGATTGCCTCGCTGCGAATAACCCAGTGGGTAGGAACGACTTTGTTGGTATCGATATATTTGAATTCCTGACGATGTTCAATTTTGAACCCGCGGATACTGACGATGCGGTCCCATGCATCTGGAGCAATGGGAGATCGAGCGTGCAATCGAACGAACGAGGCACGTGCGTATGGTTGGCTACCGGCAAAACTTTCTCTCGAGATGTGTAAATCGCTTGCTTCGAATAACAAGTTGCGTTCCTCTGGGAGATCGAGACGTATTCGTAGTAGGTCAGATCGAGCATCCACGACTAACAGCCTAGATTTCTGGGGAGTCGAATCCACGTTCTCCGATGAAGAAGTGCTGGAGGATTGTCTTCTGTGTTGAAACTTCTCCACCCTTTTGGGTTTCCTCAGCATGGTCTGCAACGTCTTAATGCTTAAGAAGGCAGCATAGAATTTAAATAGTGAAAAGGTCACTAAACAATCCGGTACCACCACGGTGAGATGAATTTCATCTTGGTGTTGTCCCGGATGCAATGAGACACTCACATGGATATCGGGAGTATCCAAGATCGGTTTATCTCGATCCCAGTGCTCTTGACTTTCCACTGCGAACACATGGAAATGTCTGGCTTCAAATGTCGCTTTCTTATGACCATGGACAGAATGCTTGTGACCAACGTGATAATCGCGATTATATTCCAACATCCAAGACTGGAATTGGATTGCGACACCCCGAATCTCGTCAGATAGTTGTTTGTCAGCTCCTGCAACCACAAAGTCGATTTCTCGCCCTTCAAATGTGATAGTTTGCAACCAGTCTGGAAACAATGTCTCTAACTTGAATGGATGTTGACGTTTGCGGCGAGGAAGTCGGTCAGGTTCAATATCGAACCTAGCTGCACTGATGAATTTGGTAATAGTATCATTGATTTCAGTGCGATTCAACTCGACTTGCAAAGTCTCGATGTAGATGTCACTTTCCACATGCGGTTGATGGACATTTGCTACAAAGAGTTTGAATTCACAAGAGCCAGAACGAAGAATTTGCGACTGACGACCATCGGTGTCCCAGAGATGGATGTGCGATGCACCAAGTTTGGTGGAGGATTCAATTTGATACTGGAATTTGTCGAGAGGGTTTAGTTGACCTTGAACCTCGAATAGAATGTTTGAGATATTCCAGACTAACATTCTGTTTTCGTGATGATGGGATGGGACAAGCATGCGGAAAGAGGGCTCATGAACGGATAAATTGATTCCGATTCTGGGCAGACGGAAGAGTTTGGATGTGAGAGGTAGATTTGGTGTGACGGGCCTTGAATTTGGAGTCTGCGGTGGAGTATGGAACTGCTTGCGATTTCTCCAGATTCTGAAAAGGTTCAGGATGAGCTGTAGGTGATTTGGTCCAAAATCCACAGATGGTGAGGTTATAACGATATTGGCTTGCACATTACCGGGATCAACATCCGAGTCCTGTGATTTGATATATCGACTCAAGACACATGATTTGCCGGCGAGGGTTGTTAAGGGCAAGTTGAAGATTTGATCGCCATGTCCTTGTCGTCCATCCGTATTGACATCAATTGCGACAGAAATTATAGTGAGAAGCACCTGATGTTCAACAAGATCTCGTTGGTGGAACATTCGGTCGAGGGAATTTGAGTTTTCTAATTTGACTAGATCGAGACCAACATCTTTGAGGCCGAGCGTGATTAATGTAGGATTTCCGTGCGGTCGAACGTCACTGACGTGCATTGATATTTGGAGGAGTGTGACATGAATCTAAAGTCAACATTATAAAGAGCAACCAAGCACCTGTAATTCCTCAATGATGTCCAAGAAAGCCAAGTTGGTCTTCGATGACGGAACAGGAGATTGCGGTCTGACACCAGCTGTATCCGGATTTGTCGTCTGCATTTCTTTGATACGTTGGGAAAACAGTAGAAGGTTATCGTATGGAATACTCAATCCCGAAATCCTGAGAGCAGCTTTTACGCTTTGAATTCCATACTCTCCACAAAGCAGAAAGTCGGAGGTCAACACAACGGTCTTTGCAATCTCCAAGAAATCTTTATCGTTGATAGAGAAATAGAGATCCCTGATCGTGACAGTGACTTCAAGCGGTTGTCCAATTCTAGGTACCGAAGACCATTTCTCCTCGCCATCCGCAGCAGTGGTCAAAATCCTCTCTCGTCTGAACATTTGAGGTTTGGAATTCATGCCTAAGAGAAACATGCCCATCTGAAATGTCCCTGCTCCTTCTACCACCAAAGTAGTACTGCTCAGTTCAAGATCCACCCATCTCAAAGCGGCATATTTCCCCAATTTTGCAATTAGCTTGCCAATTTGTCGAACTCGGTCATCTAGTGACAAGGGAGTTGAGCGCTTTTTGGAAGGTTGAGAATGTTCCTCATCTTCTGCACTCCAGTCGTCAGTCGGGTGAGGCCGTATTGTGATTGTGGCATCGGAGATAACGATTCCCAACCAAGTCCGCCGAGTGATAGTAGGTCGTTGTGGTCTCAGACCAATTTTGCGTATTTCGACTACGACACTTTCAGAACGGTTTACCCATTGTATCCAGCGAATGGAGAGATAACCGACTCGTTTAATACGTATGCCTGTGAAGAGATAGACTAGGCCGAAAAAGACGTAGATTCCGATGAGAGTGAGGATGGCAGTCTGTACGAGAATACTCAAGAATCCCATTTTGGGGGTAGGTCCAACCCAGACGTCCAAACGCGTCGTTCTCGTGATTTACGAGATAGACTGTGAGGAAATCAAAGGCTCAAAAGCATAAATCAAGAATCTAAGAACTCGAGGACAACATGGTCAGCTGCTGTGGCTGCAGGGGCGAACTTTTGGTTGGAATGGCGATGATGGTTCACTTGATGACGGATTGACGTTTCCTGTAAATATTTATTTAACGCCTTACATTTACATTTACATTTAATCACCTTCGTGTGACGTTGTACCACGGCCTTCCAGTGTCCATATCGTATCTCACAATGGGGACTGGATCAAGCCACTCAAGCTCACTGCTATGAATCGATCCAATAAATGAAGCAGACTTTCTATCAGATCCAATAAATGAAGTAGGCGCTCTCTCAGATCCCATGAATGAAGCAGATCCTCTAGCAGATGCTGCCTGTCCTGATTCTCGTGTGAACGACATATGCGGATTACGGCGCGATCGAAGAAGTTCTTTGAAAATTACTGTGAGACAACACATGTTTGTGTGGTATATGATGTGGGGGAGGTTGAAGGAGGAAGCTCAGAGAGAAGACAAGAATATATATATATCTGACTTTCATTTTGTATCGCTTATTCCCAGCTTGAGTTACAAAATGGTGCTTGCCGCAAGATGCCTTCAATATAAAGATTTCAATTGCGAGATAGGCCAGGTCGATTGGCAGGGAACGTCGGCTGTCCGTCGTTTGTATCTGTTGAGAACGTCATCTGAGATCCTCACCTCTGATACGTACTTATTAATGGGAAAATCGAAATTCTTGGAAGTCTTAAGTAGAACAGACATACGCGGGCTCAAATTCATCGTTGCAAGTCTTTTAATGAGTGGTGGCGGAGTCTTCAGTGTTACAGGTGCGGATCTGGTGCATTCATTAACTGATTTAAGGGCACACAGCCAAGCCAAGCTGCCAAGAAGGACGAGGCCGCTGATTGGTGGGGATCACGCATGATTTGCGGAATTTCTTTATTTAGAGGAGTGCATTTTTAAAACAAACTTTTTTCAAGCCATCGGCTCGGGTGACTCTCTCTGCTTATCCCGAACACAATATCTGCAGCCTCGATACTTCTGTCACAAAGACCCACTCCGGCCTCTGGAGTCGGCGATTAACATCGAGTTTGAGTCGTGATATGTCGATTCAACCTCTGTCCTAGTCAACATGACCACTGAATTAGCGGCTGGGCCCATTCTCCATGACATATCTGAGGAGCGCCTGGATGAGCAAGAACGACATGTAGGCGATAACACCCCTCCACCTCACTCTATCGAAGATCCCTCTCAAAGCCCACCGGAATCCTCTACAGACACCGGAGTAACGACTCCTATAGACCCATTAGACACCTCTAGAGCCGCTAGACTAGAAGATGAAGATTTGCCACGACCACGACTTGTGAAGGCAAGAACAACAGGGGACTATCTCGATCGCAAGCACGAAGAAAATCGACGTCGATTCCTCGAAGAGCGTGGGATTCCCTGGGCTGCACGGAGATTTGATATTCCTGATGATTATGGTCTAGACGAACTTCGTGCACCCCCAATTCTTCCCGATCGTGAACGAAGAAAATCTCTCGAACATGCTTGGTCTCGTCGGCCTCCTTCCTTGAAACGCTCATTTCGCACACGCTTGTACGATGACGTCGCAGTAGGGTCGTGGATCACGTTCCTTTCTATTTGGGGATCACTTGCCAGAATTGGCTTATCCTCTCTGTCGGATTATCCCGGAACTCCCGTCTTTCCTTTGATATGGTCCCAATTTGTGGGTTGCGCAATTATAGGCTTCCTACTGCAAGACAAGACTCTATTCCCTAAGGAGGATAGATATGTTGCACTATACATTGGTCTCACTACTGGATTTTGCGGTTCAATAACCAGCTTTTCATCATTTGTGTGGAATTGTTTTCAAGCACTTGCGAATTTGGATCCATATTATCCGCGATCAGTCGGGCATAATGTTATTGCTTTGGCTGCCCAAGTCATAATTACTTTATGTGTCAGTATTGCAGCGTTACGGTTCGGCGCTCATGTCGCTCAGCTCACCAGACATTTACTTCCTTCCGTACGACAACTGACCGAGGTCCGTCGCTATCTCGATGCCATCGGAATTACCTTGGCAATTGGTGGTTGGGCTGCCTCCGCCATCATGACTGGCCTCATTGGCAAGTGGCGTTCGGAATTATTCACTACTGTGCTTGCACCTGTTGGTAAATTTCCTCTGTACTTTAATTTGCAGAGATACTAATTTGTTAGGTGCGCTGCTTCGCTGGCAACTTTCGCGATTTAATCCAATGATCCCATCATTCCCCCTCGGAACGTTTGCAGCGAATATCAGCGCGACAGTCATCCTCGCAGTTGCTGTAGTAATTCAAGGGAGAATACGTGGAAGCCTTTCCGCAATTGATTGTGCAGTGATTTATGGGGTAGCGAATGGTTTCTGTGGATGTTTGTCGACGATTAGTACTTTTGCGGTGGAGTTGGATACCTTGACGAGGAGGCATGCCTATCTATATGCTACTGTGTCCGTATTTTTGGGGATTATTCTGTTTGTATTGATTGTTGGAGTTGAAGCTTGGACTGTGGGGTTTATACCAATGTGCGCAATTTGATAAAAGTGTTTTGAGATGTATTCAGGAGAGAAAGAAAGGTAACAGAGCAAAGAGACAGATATTTTAGATCTAGACTTTAGCTACTGATAGACTGGAGTCACTGAGATCACGTCTCAGGATTGTGTTGTATATTTATATGTGTTGGCATCACATAATTGCAAACTTGAAATGCTATCCCATTTCTCTC
>Ga0335072_10003160_pt1 | contig 24922 bp, 23 predicted proteins | sample Lox_Sample_21_FD_206725 | JGI IMG/M metagenome (GOLD analysis project Ga0335072, IMG submission 206725) | Soil microbial communities from Loxahatchee National Wildlife Refuge, Florida, United States - Lox_Sample_2.1 | ecosystem: Environmental > Terrestrial > Soil > Wetlands | place: USA... | reverse complement strand
CTAGTTGTGTCTCGCCGCTCCTCCGACAAGAAGTCCTTGCCGTCGGTAACGATGAAGCCGGCATCCTTCGTGCAGGGTTGGTCCGGTCGCGGATAGTATATCTCGTTGAGGATGCCGCTTCCGATGGTGAACCAAACGCGGCTATGGAAATTGCAAGCGCGTCCGACCCCTGATTTCCGGCTCGATTCCCAATGCGGGCCCGCGCCTGGTGCGCCCGGGGCCGTGCCGGTCAGAATGTCGCTCACGCTTCTCCCTTTCGCGCCAGCAGCGTCGCGGTGCCAAGCACTAAGGCGAAGAACCCGGCAAGTGCGAGCCAGCCGCGATTCTTGTCTGCCCAAAGTTGTGTGCTGAAATCGCGGGCCCGCGTGTCGAAGGTGCCGTGCGCGCCAGGATCACCCGGCAGCGGTGCGAATAAATTGTCCGGGGTGTCCGGTTCCTTTTTCTCAGATGTCTGCTGTGATTTTATCCCGGTCTTCCCGAGGTAAAGATCGCCGAGACGGGGAAAGAGCTTGTTGCCAATGATGGCGATAACCGTGGGCAAGCCCACGTAGATGGCCCGACGCCGGGATTTCGACGCATAGACAATCGCATCCGCAGCGACTTCCGGCTGAAAGATGGGCGGCACCGGTTGCGGCTTGTTGGGCAGCTTGCTGCGGCACCAGCCGAATTGAGGAGTGTTCAGTGCAGGCATCTGCACCATCGTCGCCACGATGGCGCTGCGCTGGTAGATCAGTTCGGCACGCAGGGAGTCCATGAAGCCCTGGATCGCGTGCTTGCTCGCGCAGTAGGCGGCTTGCAGGGGAATGCCCCGGTACGCAAGGGCGCTTCCAACCTGGATGATGTGACCGCGATTGCGCGGGAGCATGTATTTGAGCGCAGCCAGTGTGCCGTGTACGTAGCCGAGATAGCAGACTTCCGTCACGCGCTTGAATTCCTCCGGCGTGGTGTCCTTGATGAAGGCGAAGACGCTGGTCATGGCGTCGTTGACCCAGACATCGATAGGGCCGAGTTCAGCCTCCACGCGCGCAGCAGCGGCCTCCACGGCGGCAGCGTCGGCAACGTCGCACGGCAGGACGAGGGCTTGGCCGCCCAATTCTTCCACCTCCCGCTTGGCGGCCTCAAGGGCTTCCGCGCTGCGAGCGATCAGACCCAGTCGGGCGTGCTCAGTCTTGGCGAACATTCGTGCGGTGGCCCGGCCCACGCCTCCCGCGGCGCCGGTGACGACGATGACTCGAGGTTGTCTGGAATTTTTCATGGCGGTCGGTTTGTTGTTTTACTCGGAACCGGGAAAGGCGATAGTGGTCATCAGCGCGTTGGCTGCCTGGCGTGAATCTAGCCGCGTGTGCTGGATGACGACAGGGACGCTGGAAACAAAGACGCTGGCGTATTCGGTACCCTTGGGAATCGGCTCCGGATCGGTCAACTCGTTAAAGCGGAAGTGCCGGGTGCGATTCGCCTCGACGGTCATCCGGTATGGCCCGGCGGGAGCGCGATCGGAATAGAAGATGGTGAGTTCAATCTGCGCCTCGTCGTCGGAGGCATTGAGGACGCAGAAGGCTTCGTGGCTGGCCAGTTCCGGTTTGGGGCCGTGTCCCCAATCGGGGATATAGCCCTCCGGAATGGCCCAGATTTTACGACCAATGGATGTTTTCATAAGAGGATCGTTTGAGCCGGGGAACGCCGGGGCCGTGCGTGCCAGGAGGCGACAACTCGCGGCGCACCGGCGGGGCACTCATGTCGCGGCGGTCGGAGGTGAAAATGGCGGAGCCTTGCGAGATAAGGTAATCGGCCGTGCGCGCAGCCAGCGCCTGGATCGTGAGTCCAGGGTTGGCGGAGCCCTGCGTTGGCAAAACGCTACCGTCGCAGATGAAGAGATTCGCAATGTCGTGCGTGCGGCCAAAGCCATCGACCACGCTGCTGGCCGGGTCGCGGCCCATCCGCGCGGCACCGACCAGGTGCGCGTATCGGGATTCCTGAACCACTTCCTCCGCTCCGGCCGCCCACATGACTTCCTCCACTTTTTTTGCGCCGAAAGCGATGAGCTTTTTGTCATTTTCGTATAGGTCGAAATGGACGTGCGCGACGGGCAGGGCGAACTGATCTTTCTCCTTGGACAGCGTGACGCGATTGTCGGCCCAGGGTAGGATTTCCCCCAGCAGGCCGAGGGTGGACCAATGATTATAGTCCATCATGATGCGCCGCATGCCCCAGCCCCAGCTCCCGCGCGCGGCCATCATTTGTTTGGCGAAGGCGATGGGAAGCGGGCCGACGGTTTGAATGGCAAAGCCCCGAGCGAAGTCCCGCGCGGGGTCGGTCTCGTAAAATTCCTCCGTCATGGCGTGCGCTGGTGGCGCCTTGTAGAGACGGACGGGTTCGTCGAAGCGGCCGAGGATGACATTGCCAGCCTGTGCCATGAGATAGCGGCCCACTGTTCCGCTGGAATTCGCGAGGCCGTCGGGGAATGCATCGCATACGGAGTTGAGCAGGAGCCGCGGGGTCTCGATGGCGTAGCCGGAGACGATCACGGCGCGGGCTTTCTGGAAATGCTCGCTCCCGTCACGGTCGAAGTAGCTCACGCCGGTGACACGGTTCAGCGCCTTGTCATAATGGATGCGTGAAACCATGCAACGGTCCCGGATCTCCGCACCGTTGGCGAGGGCGTCGGGCACATGCGTGACCAGCGTGCTCGCCTTCGCGCCCACTTTGCAGCCTTGAATGCAGAAGCCTCGATAAATGCAGTGCGGCCGATCGCCGCGCGACCCGCTCAGAATCGCCACGGGGCCACCAGCGCTGAAGGGGATTCCGAGTTTTGAGCAACCGCGCATGAGCGCGTCGCCGACGCCTCCCATGGGATGCGGGCCAAACGGATAGCCATGCGGATCGCCCCACGGAAACCAGGCTGGGCCGGCCACGGGCATCTCGAGTTCGAGCAGCTCGTAATAGGGTTTCAAGTCTTGGTAAGAGATCGGCCAGTCCACCGCGACGCCATCGCGGGTGTGGACCTCAAAGTCGGAGGGATGAAAGCGCGGGGTGAACGCAGCCCAATGGACGGAGCCACCACCGACGCCCTTCCCGGAATTATTCGCGCCAAGGGCGAGAGGATTTTCCCCCCCGGTGATGCGCAAGTCCTCCCAGTAGAGCTGATGCGATCCCGCCTCGTCGCTGACCCAGTCGCGCTCCGTGTCCCAAAAAGGACCTGCCTCCATCCCAAGCACTTTATATCCCGCACGCGCCAGACGCTGGAGCAGGACGCCTCCTGCGGAGCCGACTCCGACAATCAGATAATCGATCTCCGCGTTTGCAGCATGGCGGTGCATGGGAAATTCGAGCCGCTGCATGGAGCCAAGCCGGTGGTCGCCTTTCTGGGGCTTGCGAAAATAACCGCCAAGGGGAGTTTTCAATGGGTGCCTCCTTGCCCGGCCGCCGGATGTCCGCTGTGGGCTGCAATTTCGCGCTCCTCTGGATCGGAAAGCGTATCGGCGGAAGCGACCCACTCGTATCGTTGCTCCGCCACTTCCCACGGCTCGGGTTCGCCGTGTTCCAGTCGCATATAGCCGCGAGGATAAGCAGGACCGCCAAACCCAATTTCGTCCCAAGCCCACGGATGCGCATAGTAGGCCTCGGCACAGTCCTGCATCAGCAAGGCCCAGTAGCGGTGGATTTCCATCCGTTGCCAGACATCCTCGGCGCCCGGCTTTGGCTTCGCGTCGTGGATCGACTTGAGCAGTTCCTCCTGTTCGCGCCAAGTCAGCTCACGGAACGGCCGGTTCCAGCGGTGCTTCGCCATTTGCTCCAGCGCGCGAAACCCGAGTCGGTAAGCGTCAGGATCTGGCGGCATTTTTTCAAAGCGGTAGCCAGGGCTGCGTCCTTCATGCAGCCGCTCATCAATCGCGGGAACTATTGGTATGCGGCGGGAAGCCTGGCGGTCGTCTTGTGGCAGGAGATGATCCACAAGGATATCCATCAACCGGGCTTCTTCCGCGGTAAAGAATCGCAGGGGAGGAACCTTCTGGACTCGATCGAGTATTTTCTGGCGCGTGGCGGCGTCCCAAAATCCCTGCTGAGCCAGCGTGCTATACCTGGGATAGTAGCCCGGCTGTTCCGTGCGCGGAAGGCGCTCACCCGTTTGCGGGTCGGTGGGCCGCCCATCACGCCGAGTCTGATTCATCGCCGCTCCCTTCGCATGAGACACGCCAGGAGCCCGATCACACCGCAGGCCGCGAAAAGCAGGGGCGCGAAAATGGGCGGGCCGTAGAGGATGTTATAGAGCGGCGCCTTGATCAATCCGCCAGGTCTGCGCCAGACGCCCCGGGCATGGTAGTAGAAGCCCACGGCGCCGTCGACGACCGCCGCGGCGGACATGACCGGAAGTACGGTCCGCGCCGCCCGAGGGCTGCGGATGGAAAGCGCGGCGGCCAGCATCAGCAATGGGGCGATGATCACCGGCGACCATTGGGCCTTGTATTTGAAATTGTTTTTGTAATGCGAGTAGAGCGCCTCGAAGCCGCTGAAGAACGCGCTTAATATCGTCGCGACGGCGAGATGCTTTTGAAAGTGGCCTTCGCATAGTTGGGCCGCCCAGGAATTGCCGCCGCCGTGAAAAAATCGTTCCAAGAATCCGCGCCGCCTGCGCAGCGGCAGATCGATGACAGGAGACTCTTCTGGCCGCAAAAATGACGCAATGAGTCCAAGATAAGCGCTGATGCTGAATAGTAGCGGCGCAAAAATGGGAGGGCCCATCACGATATTGGTGACAGGTAAGCGCCAGCCGCCCGGCTTGCGGGCGATGCCGCGCACGTGAAACAGAAATCCGACGACACCATCCAACATCGTGACAAGCGAGACCCAGCGCAGGACGGTCCGCGCCGCCCACGTGCACAGGGATCCCCAGATCCCGGCCATAGTGAGTGCGCCGCTAAGCACCACTGGGGACCACATGACCTTTTGCCCGAAGCTGCCTTTGTAGTGCTCATACGAGACTTCAAGCCCGGCGAGGATGCTCGACGCGCCGGCCATCAGGGAAAGGCTGCGTTGGAACCGCCCCTCTCGAATGTGGTCCACTGCGCTCTTCAAATCTTCTCGCGCGATGTGCGCCAAACGTTTCCTCGGCCTGAATGGGAGAAGATAAGCAAGTGCCATAATGTTTTCCTCACGCCGCCAAATAGCGCTCGGCGTCCTTTCGCTTGAATTCAAGTCCAAAGCCGGGGGCGTCTCTGCGCGGCTCAAGAAAGCCGCCCTTCGGTTTCAACACGCCGTCGAAGAACATGTCCTCGATGCGTGAATGGTCGAAGAAATATTCGCCAATCAGGAAAGACGGAGCCGCGCAGGCGGCAGAGGCGTGCATGGCCGGCGCGCAATGGAACGAAAAGGGGACGTGGAAGGCATCAGCGATGCCGGCGGCTTGCAGGAACCCGGTAATGCCGCCGCACCGCGTGGCATCGGCTTGAAGCACATCGACGGCGCCGGCCTCCAGCATGCGCTGGAAATAGATGGCCTGGTATCCGTATTCACCCGCGGCGATGTTCATTCCGGCCGGAGCATGGTCGCGGACGAAACGGAGCCCTTGGAGATCATCTGAAGACACGGGCTCCTCAAACCAAACGACGCCCAATTCCGCGAACCGCTGGGCTTGCGCGATGGCCTGCTGGGCCGGGTAGGCGCCGTTGGCATCGACAAAAAGCTGCACGTCCGGTCCAATGGCTTCCCGGGCGGCACGCACCCGGTCCCGGTCCGCGGCGGGATCGCGGCCGATCTTCATCTTCACCTTCTTGATTCCCTGCGCGGCCCATTGGCCAAGCTGCTCCTGCAACTGGTCGATGGAATAGGATGTGAATCCGCCGCTGCCGTAGATTTCCGCGCGGTCGCGGCCCGCACCGAGAAGATCGAGGAGCGACACGCGAAGCAACTTCGCCTTGAGGTCCCACGCCGCGTTGTCGATGGCGGAAATGGCCATCGCGGAGATTCCAGGTTGACCGAGATTGCGGAGATGACGGCGCATGGCGGTGTGGAGACCCGGAAGGTCAAAGGCGCGCCGGCCCCGGATCGCCGGCGCCAGGACGGAGTCGATCAGCTTTGCCGTGGCAAGATCCGCGTAAGAGTAACCCAGCCCGGTTTGATCCGCCGCCAGCAATTCGACCAAAACGAGAGTCGTCTTATCCCACTCAAGAGTGCCGTCGGATTCTGGCGAGGCGGTCGGGACAGTGTAGGCGGAAACTCGAATGTCGGAAATGGTGGCGCGGTCCATGACTAGGCCTCCCCTATTTCCGATGGGGCAGCAGGGTTTCGATCGCTTCCTTCATCGCACCCCGGAACATGCCTCGCCGGTGGGCGTCGTGGAGCAGCGCCTCACTGAAGTGCATCGCCTGCTTCATGGTGATGTGCGGCGGCAGGGTCGGGACTTCGGGATCGGTGACGGCCTCAATGACCACGGGGCAACTGGCATTCAGTGCCTCGTCCCAGGCAGGGCCGATCTGCTCCGGCTTATCGACACGAATGCCTTTCAAACCCAGCAACTCGGCATAGCTCGCAAACTCGAAGGCGGGAACATCCTGGCTGGCGTCGAATTTCGGATCGCCGTTCATCACCCGTTGTTCCCAAGTCACCTGATTGAGATCGTGATTGGCCAGCACGAGAATGATGAGTCGCGGATCACTCCACTCCTTCCAGTTGTTCGCGATCGTCACCAGTTCATTGATTCCGTTCATCAGCATTGCGCCATCGCCAACCAAGGCGATGGGGACGCGATCGGGCCACGCGAACTTGGCTGCGATGGCGTAGGGAACGCCCGGGCCCATGGTGGCGAGCGTGCCTGAGAGGCTGGCCATCATGCCGCGGCGAATCTTCAGGTCCCGCGCGAACCAGTTGGCGGAGCTGCCGCTGTCGGCGCTGAGGATGCAGTTGTCGGGCAGGCGCGGTGACAGCTCCCAGAAGACGCGCTGCGGATTGATAGGATCCGCCGCGTTCATCGCCTGCGCCTCGAGGACCTTCCACCATTCCGCAATTCCCTTCTCGATGGATTCGCGCCAACTGCGATCCGTCTTTCGCTGCAAAAGGGGAATGAGGGCACGCAACGTCTCCGCGCTGTCGCCGACCAGCGGCACCTCCATCGGGTAGCGGATGGATATCATTTTCGCGTCGATCTCGATCTGCACGGCGCGCGCCTGGCCTTCTTTCGGGAGAAATTCCGAGTAGGGAAATGAGCTGCCGACGACCAGCAGCGTGTCGCAGCTCTGCATCATGTCCCAACTTGGCTTCGTGCCGAGCAGCCCGATGGATCCGCATACCCCGGGCGCTTCATCCGGCACCGCTGCCTTGCCGAGAAGGGCCTTGGAAATTCCCGCGCCGAGAATCTCGGCCACCTGCAGAATCTCGTCAGTGGCGCCAAGCGCGCCGGCTCCGACGAGCATGGCGACTTTCTTGCCGGCATTGAGAACTTCGGCGGCTCGCTGCAGGTCGCTTTGCTGCGGAATCACCCGCGGCTCAGAATAGCCAATGCCGCTAAAGAGCGAGCCGTGGGTCCGCGGCGGCTCCTCGTAGGCAAGTTCCTGAAGATCGTTCGGGATGATCAGGCAGGTGACAGTCCGCTCCGCCTTGGCGATGCGGACCGCGCGATCAACCAGGTGGCGAATCTGGGAAGGCACGGTCGCCATATGGACGTAGTCCCCGGCGACGTCCTTGAACAAGGAGACGAGGTCCACTTCTTGTTGATAATGTCCCCCCAAACACGATCGAGCTTGCTGACCGACGATGGCCACCACGCTCTGGTGATCCAGCTTCGCATCATAGAGGCCATTGAGGAGATGAATGGCGCCCGGCCCGCTCGTGGCCAGGCAGACACCGACCTCACCGGCGAACTTGGAATGCGCGCAGGCCATGAAGGCCGACATCTCTTCATGCCGAACCTGAACGTATTGGACACTGTCCCCGGCGCGGCCGAGGGCGCCGATGATGCCGTTGATGCCATCACCCGGGAATCCGAAGATGCGCGAGATGCCCCATTGATTGAGGCGCTTGATGAGAAAATCGCTGACCGTCATGCTCATGAATCGACCTTTCTTTTGGAATTGGCTGATCTTGTATTCGCACGTGATGTGCCGCACCTCAGTTACAAAACAGAAGGGGCAAATCTCCTTGGAAATCAGCATCGTTCGGCGCTGATGTGATCGGACCCTCAAGCGAATTGCAGAAAAATCAGCGCCGCGCGATGCGTTTTGCAAGACGGATGAAGCAGTCTCACCGAGGCCAGGGCCGCGAAATGTAATCGAGCATGATTAGAAAGAAGAAGAGCGCGAGCCACAACAGACCGACGATGGAGGTCAACGCGATCAAGGGTTCGCTGTAGCGAACGCGCATGAAGAAAAGCGCGATGAGCCCGGACATCACGAGCGCCAGGGCAAGGTTGAGCAGCCAATTCCAGCCATCAAGCGGAATGAAGGCGATGCCTGTGCTCGCGCCAAGGCAAAGAAGCAGGGCGAGGAGGATCCGAAAGTGAGCAGCGAACGAATTCATTGGGGATTCACGAGGTAGAAGAGCGGGTAGAGAAAAAGCCAAACGATATCAACGAACGCCCAGTAAAGGCCCAGAACCTCGAAGCGATTTGGATTGATCAAAGAACGGCAGGAACACGAAATCCCAAAAAACACAATCAGGACAAGGCCAACCGTGACATGGAACATATGCAGGCCGGTCATGGTGAAATAGAGGCAGAAGAACATTTGCGAAGCAGCGGGATCGGATCCTTGAAAGCGGAAAGCGCTGCCCGGAATGAGATGCTCGTGAAATTTGGCCCCGTATTCCCAGCCCTCGACGCCAAGGAACAGGGCGCCCAAGAGCCATGTGACGGCGAAGAGTGAAAGCAGCACGGTTCGGCTACCACGCCGGGCCGCCCCAACCGCGAGCGCCATGGTGAATCCGCTGGTCAATAAAATCGCCGTGTTCAAGCAGCCCAGGTACCACTCCTGGTGGCGGCCCGCCTCCGCGAAGGCTTGTTCGTGCTCGAAACGGTAGACCAGGTAAGCGGTGAAGAGCCCGCCGAAGAAGAGCACCTCGGTGGCGAGAAAAATCCACATCCCGAAAAGCGCACTTTCGCGCTGATGGCCGGCATCCTCGAACGGATGATTTAATGGGTGGTTAAGGGTGTCGGCGGACATCGGAGGGTTCTCCTTGCGGAAGAAGTTCGTAGGCGTACGGCTTGGTGGTCACTGTGGGAATCTGCCCGAAGTTCTCCTCGGGAGGCGGAGAGGATGTCTGCCATTCGAGGCCAGTCGCGTTCCATGGATTGCGTCCTGCCGGCGGACCGAAAAAGCTGGCCCAGCCGAGATAGCAAAGGGGTAAGAAATAGCCCAAGCCGAGGAGTGGAGTGCCAAGCGTCGAGAGCACATTGAGCATTTGAAATTCCTCGGGGTAGACGTGGTAGCGCCGCGGCATGCCCATGTAGCCGAGAATGAACTGCGGGAAGAAGGTCAGGTTGAAGCCGACAAAAAGAATGATCGCGGCCCAGCGCGCGAGCCGTTCCGGATAGAGCCTTCCCGTGATTTTCGGAAACCAATAATGGATGCCGCCGAGGTAGGCCATGACCGCACCGCCGACCATGATGTAATGGAAATGCGCGACGACAAAATAGGTCTGCGTGACGTGGACATCGATGGCCAGCGAGGCCAGCATGATGCCGGTCATCCCGCCGATGGTGAAGAGGGCGATGAAACCTATCGCGTAGAGCATCGGCGTCTCGAAGGAGATGCTTCCCTTGTACAGGGTGGCCGTCCAGTTGAAGACTTTTATGGCGGAAGGAACGGCAACAAAAAAACTCAGGAGTGAAAAAATCATTCCAGCGTAGACGGACTGTCCGCTGACGAACATGTGATGGCCCCAGACGAGAAAACCCAGGAAGGCGATGCCAAGGCTGGCGTAGACGACGAAGTCGTACCCGAAGATCGCCTTGCGGGAGAAGGCGGCAATCAGCTCGCTGACGACGCCCATGGCCGGCAGGACCATGATGTAAACCGCAGGATGCGAGTAAAACCAGAACAAGTGCTGGAAGAGGAGCGGGTCGCCGCCGATGCGTGGATCGAAGATGCCGACGCCGAAGAGCCGCTCCAGCGCGACGAGAAAAAGCGTGATGGCGAGGACCGGGGTGGCCAGAACAAAAATCAGGCTGGTTGAGTAGAGGCTCCAGACAAACAGCGGCATGCGAAACCAGTGCATGCCAGGCGCCCGTAACTTGTGCACCGTGACGATAAAATTGAGGCCGGTGAAAATGGACGAGAAGCCGTTGATGAAGATGCCCACCGCCATGGCGATGACCCAGCCGTTGGAGTAGGTGCTGCTGTAGGGTGTATAGAACGTCCAACCCGTGTCGACGCCGCCCACGAGGATGGAGCCGACAGCGAAAATTCCGCCGAACATGAAGACATACCAGCTCACGAGGTTGAGGCGGGGAAAGGCGACATCGCGTGCGCCGATCATCAGCGGCAGGAGAAAATTGCCGAGCACGTTGGGAATGGCCGGAATGAGAAAAAACCAGACCATGATGACGCCGTGCATGGTGAAGAGTTTGTTATAAGTGGCCGAGGTGAAGAGATCGCCGTGCGGGTGCATCAACTCAACGCGCATCAGCATCGCGGCTACTCCGCCAATGAGGAAAAAGAACGTGATGGAAGCGAGATAGAGAAGACCGATGCGCTTGTGGTCATGCGTCAGGAACCAGGAGGCAAACGTTTGCTTGCCGGTGAGATAGTTGTCACGGGGTATGATGCCCGCTGGAGGTGACACGGTCATGGAGAACCTCCTTGCGTAGCCGCGGAATCGCTTCGCATCGACTTGATGTAGGCGATCAAGGACACGATCTGCTCCTCCGTCAGGTGACCCTGGAACGAAGGCATGATCGGCTGGTAACCGGCAGGGACGTTCTTCGCAGGCTCGAGGATGCAGTCCCGAATATAGGTGTCGTCCGCCACCACAATCTGGCCGGATTGCAGGGGCACGGGCTGGCCGTAAATGTCGTCGAGCGATGGCGCGTGGACGACCTGGCTGCCCTCGTGACAGCCACTGCAACCGAGACTGTGAAAATAGCGGGAGCCTTGGGCTGCTAGAGTGCCGGGAGCGCTCGCGCCCGCCCGCTGTTCCCACGCGGCGTAGTCGGAAAGACTCATGACAACAACTGTGCCGACCATTTGCGAATGAAACGCGCCGCAGTATTGCCCGCAAAACAGATGATACTGGCCGGGAGTGGTCGCGCGAAACCACATGCGCACGTAGCGCCCGGGAAGAACGTCATGCTTGATGCGGAAGGCCGGTACATCGAAATCGTGGATGACATCCTGTGAAGTCAGCGTCAGCACAATATTACGGCCGGCGGGAATATGCAGCTCGTTGATCTCACGGATGCCGTCGGCGTGCTCGATTTTCCACATCCACTGCTTGGCAATGACGTAGATTGGAATGCCATCGGCGGGCGGACTGAACATGTTGTAGTAAACATTTCCCGCCCAGATGAAGAGACCGAGGAAGATGACGAGGGGAATGAGTATCCAGGCGAACTCGATCTGGATTTCGCGCTCAGAGGTCACATCGGGAGTGCGATCGACGCGGGAGCCGTGCCGGTAGCGAAAGCAGAACCACGCGAAAACGGCCAGCACGACACAGGTGATCGCGGTGCAGAGCGCCGTTTCGAGCACGAAGATCCAGTCGACGGCATTGGCGTAGCTCGAATCTTCATAGGGTAGCACGCTCATGCCTGCCTCCCTTCCGTACGGGCGCGCTGGCGGGTCTCTTGCCGAATCGCACGAAAGACGTATGCCGCGAGCGCCGCCACCATTAAAATTCCGGCCAAGCGCAGGATGTTGAAAATGACGACGCCATATTTGCCCTGCAGGGGATTATATTGGCAGCAAAGCAGCAGGAAATCCTCGACCGGATTGCCGACCTTGGCATCCGCCGCTGTCGCGAGGGCATCGCGCAGGTCTGCGGGCGGATACTCGATGCCGAAGAAATAGCGCGAGACTCTTCCGCCCGGCGTCAGGATGACAATTCCGCTCGGGTGCGCGTACTGATTTATTGCGGGAACGTAGACGTAATGAAATCCAACGGCGTCAGCCAGCGTCTTGATGGATTGCGGCGAACCGGTGAGAAAATGCCAGCCTTGGGCGGTCTCGGGCCGTTGATAGCTGTCGACGTAGCCGAGCTTCTTGATGGCGGACGTCGCGGGCGTGTCGGTCGGATCAATGCTCACCGCGACGACGTCGAAGCGGTCGCCCGCGTTGAAAGTGAGCTGCTTGAGAGACGTGATCAGGCTGTTGAACACGATGCTGCAGAGATTCGGGCAGCGGTTGTAGTCGAGGATCAGGATGATGGGACGTTTGTGGAAATAGTCTCCGAGTTGTACCGGCGCGCCGGTTTCCGAGACGAACGGCAAATCCAATGGGACTTGCGTTCCGAGCTTTTGGTCAAAGCGGACGTCGCGCAAGTAATCGATTGGTGTGCTGGAATCCGCGCGTACCGTGGCGCAGAAAAGCAGCGCGGAATAAAAAGCGAGGACGAGGTTAAGGCGCATGGTCCGCCTCTTCTGCTTTTTGCTGGCGCATCATGAGTTCAGTAACCGGGACAGGCGCGGCATTGGTCGAAGCAGTATCGACCGGCGGCGCCTGATCGTTGGCAACCCATAGCGCCATCGCCCGCTCGATCGGAATTTGTGCGATGCCGCGTGTGCGATCAACCCAGGCATAGCGGTCGATATGCTCATCTTCCCGTGCCCGGACGGTTTGAAGGTCCAGCAGCGGCTGGGTTTGAAGACGAGGCTCGGGCGGTAGGTCCGAACTCGCCTCCAGCGGAGCAGCCTCGCTTGTTCGGTGCGGATATTCCCGGGCAAAACCTCTGAAGAGGAGAAGCCCGGCAAGCACCAGCATCAGCAATGTCGCGAGGATGATAGTCACGGTTTTCAGGATCACCGCAGGTTCGAGACCAGAAGCCTCGTGGTTGGAGGGCGACGCGGGCGACGGGATCTTGTCCTCGGCTTTCATGCGGTCACCTCCGGCGAAGCGGAATGAGTGCCTTCGGCCAACATCAACGGCGCACTCTGCAGAAAGCGCACATAGAAGCCAGACCAAATCAGCCCCACGCCAAGAACGAGAAAAGGGGTGAACCACGGAAAATGTCCGTTCTGGGAGCCGGGACCTACCCACCAGACAATTTGAACAAAGTGCGCGGCGAGCATGAGCCCGGCCACCCATGCCAAGCGATCCAGCCTTTTGGAAATAGCCGTCAAAATCAGGCAAAAAACCGGGATGACGAAATGCAGAAAAACGAGCGCCACGGCGACCGCTTTCCATGCGTTGGAGCTGCGATCCGCGAACCAGGAAACTTCATGCGGCAGATTGCCAGTCCAGATGATGAGAAATTCCGAGAAAGTGACATAGGTCCAAAAGCAGGTGAAGGCCAGGAGCAGGTTGCCGAGGTCGTGCGTGACCTTTTGGTCGACCAGATCTCTTCTCAGCCTGTTTCGATCGAGAACGCGGAGGGTGATGATCGACCATGCCATGGTCGCCGTGGCCGCCTCGGCGCAGAACTCGACGCTGAGCATGCTCGAATACCACTCGGGCTTCAGCGACATGACCCAGTCGATGGTCGCGAAGTTCATCAGCAGGACGAAACCGATGAGCGCCGGGCCGCTCCACTTTTCCGCCACGGCAATATCGTGGGCGTTCCCGTGGAGACTCAGCCGGCGATACCATGCGGCGAGCGAGCCGAGTATAAGGAAATAGATCGCATAGCGAATGACGTAGAAGGGGACGTTGAGGTATGCGGCCTTGCCCGCGACGAGGCGCTGCAGCTCGGGGGTGTGCGGATAGATCCACGGAAACAGGTAGGGCATTCCGAAAAACACGGGCAAAAAAAGCACGGCGAGGACGGGCAGCGTGAGTGCTCCTGCCTCCAGAAAGCGGGTTATGGCCGCCCCCCAACGTCCGCCGGTCAGGTACTGCAAAAGCAAGAGACCGAGACAGCCCACGGCGATTTGGGCCCAGAAAATGAAGGCGCTAAGATAGCCGGCGAAAAAGTCAGCCGGCCAAAAAAATCCGACGGCGGCACAGAGCAGTAGCAAAATCGCTCCAAGCGCCGGCGCCTCCCGGTGTAGATTGGGCAATCCTCGCGAAATCACGGTGACGCCTCCACTTTCTTTTGATCTTCGGGATTCAGCTCGCTGAGCGGCGCGTCCTGGCTGAATTGCAGCGCGCGAATATATGCGATGACGGCCCAGCGCTCTTCGGGCGAAAGGCGTGAGCCAAACGGGTACATAACGCCATAGCCATTCGTGATGACCTCGAAGAAATGCCCCACAGGTGCTTTTCGCAGGCGATCCGTGTGATAGGAGGGCGGCGCGGGAAATCCGCGTTGGACGACGATGCCCTGGCCGTAGCCGTCGCGGCCATGGCACATCGAACAGTTGATCTCGAAAAGGTCCCGTCCCTGCGACATCAACGCGGGGGTAACGGGAATCGGAATGCGGTCGGTGAGCGCCGCGCCGTCATGCCCGGTATAAAACGGCGAGTCATCCGCCACGCCGCCGCGCGGAACGCTATGTGCCGGCGGAGCCAGATCGACGGCTTGGCTCGGAAAATACTCGTTTTGTTGCTCGGGCAGGATCTTAGGCTGCTCGTACATATCGCGATGGCACCCGGTCAAGGAGGTGGTAACAGCCAGGGCGAGAAATGCGGAGAGAGACGCCTTCACGCCGGTACCTCCATGAGGGCAGTCGCGCCGTTTTCCAGAAGCAGCGCCCTGGCTCTTTCGGAATCGAACTTCGGGTCGGCCGATTCAAGGCAGAGAAAGAAGGCATTACTGCTGGCCGCGCGAAATCGCTCGACGTTGAAGACAGGATGCGAAAAGCGCGGCAGCCGATTGAGCAGCAACATCCCCAGCACGCCGAAAAGGACCCCGCCGAGCACGCCGAATTCAAAGGTGATCGGAACGAACGAGGGCCAACTGTTGAGCGGCCGCCCACCGACGTTGACCGGATAGGTGATCGCCGCCGCGTAGTACTGCATCAGAAACCCGCCAAGTGCGCCGCAGATCGCCGCGACGAGGAAGATCGCTGCCACCGCCCTGGGCTTGAAACCGAGAGCCGCCGGCACGTCGGCGATCGGAAAAGGCGAATACGTCTCAACCCTGGTGAAGCCCGCGGCGCGAACGGCGCGGGTGGCCTTGACCAGCGATTCCGGACCCGGAAACTCGGCGAGCAAGCCGTAGAGAGTTTCCTCGCTCATGCGCCAGCCTTTCCGGAGCCCAGTTCGTGCCCGAGCTTGCGCACCTCACTCATCGCCATCATCGGAAAAATGCGGATGAAGAGAAACAGCAGCGTGAGGAAAAGCCCCAGGCTGCCGAAGAGAGTCATCCAGTCCCACTGCGTCGGCAGGTAAACTTTCCAGGCCGATGGCAGGTAGTCCTCATGCAAACTCTGCACGACGAGAATGAAGTGGTCCATCCAGAGGCCGACGTTCGCCACGAGCGCGATGACGAAAAGTGCGAGCGGGCGCTCCCGCACGGCGCGGATCCAGAGCAACTGGACCACGCCGACATCCATCAGCATAAAAAGGCAGCCGGGAATCGCGTAGGCGCCGGTGAATTTGTCGATGGTGATGAACTTGTCGTAGGAGTCGCCGCTATACCAGGCCATGAAAGTGTCGGTGATGTAGCCATGCGCCACGACCAGGCTCGTGGCGATCATCAGCTTGGCCATGTTGGCTAGGTGCCGCCCGGTGATGAGGTCCTCCAGGTGATAAAAATGGCGCACGGGAATGACCAGCGTCAGGCCCATCGAGAAGCCGGAGAGCAACGCACCGGCGACGAAGTAGTACGGCATGATGCTGGAATGCCAGCCGGGCACGATGCCCACCGCGAAATCGAGGCTCACGATACTGTGCACGGAAACGACGAGCGGGGTTGCCAGTCCGGCCATGATGAGATAGGCGGCCTGGTAGCGCGCCCACTGTCGGCCCGAGCCTCGCCAGCCGAGCGCGAGTATGCCGTAAATCACCCGCTGCCAGTGATGAGGCGCACGGTCGCGCAGCGTTGCAAAATCCGGAAGCTGTCCGACGAAGTAGAAGACCACTGAAACGATGGCATACGTCATCACCGCAAACATGTCCCACATCAGCGGGCTGCGGAACTGCGGCCAGAGCGCCATCGTGTTGGGGTAAGGGAAGAGATAGTAGAACAGCCACGGACGGCCGAGGTGGAGCAGCGGAAAGCTGCCCGCGCAGGCGATGGCAAAGAGCGTCATCGATTCCGTGAAGCGATTGATCGAGTTGCGCCATTGCTGGTGGCAGAGAAACAGCACGGCGGAGATGAATGTTCCTGCGTGCCCGATGCCGACCCACCAGACAAAGTTGACAATGGCAAAGCCCCAGGCCACCGGGATCTGCAGGCCCCAGATGCCGACACCGTAGGTGAAAAGCACGGCGATCGCGTAGTTGAACATCATCAGCAGCAGGAACGCGATGGCGAATCCTCCCAGCCAGCCGCGCGTGACCGGACGCTTTAGCACGATGGCCGATACGCGCTCGCTGACCGATTCGTCGGTCAAGCCCGATGGCAACAGCGGTTGATCTTCGGAAGTGCGGTCCATGTCTCAGGTTGTTGGCGGGTTGATGATCTTGGCGAGGTAGGTCGTCCGCGGGTGGGTGTTCAGCTGTGCGAGAAGGGCGTAATTGCGGGGCTGGGCCTGCAAGCGCGCCACGCGGCTTCGCGGATCGTTGCGGTTGCCAAAGACGATGGCCTCCGCCGGGCACGCCTGCTGGCAGGCGGTGACGATTTCGCCGTCACGAATGGACCGGCCGTCGCGCTCCGCGGCAATGCGCCCAGCTTCGATGCGCTGCACGCAATAGGTGCACTTTTCCATCACGCCACGTGTGCGGACGGTCACATCGGGATTCTTCTGCAGCGTGAGTGTCGGGTGGGAGGTGTCGTCGTACTTCAGAAAATTGAAGCGCCGGACCTTGTACGGGCAATTGTTCGAGCAATATCGGGTGCCGACACAGCGGTTATAGACCATGTCATTGAGGCCTTCGCTGGTATGAACAGTGGCACCGACGGGACAGACTACTTCGCACGGCGCATCCTCGCACTGCATGCAGGGCACGGGTTGGAAATGAAACGCCGGCTCGTCAGGGTCACCTTCGAAATAGCGGTCCACGCGCAGCCAATGCATTTCCCGCCCACGCAGCACCTGCTCCTTGCCGACCACGGGGATGTTGTTCTCCGCCTGGCACGCGATGATGCAGGCATTGCAGCCGATGCACGAATTGAGATCGACCGACATCGCCCAGGCGTAATTCTTGTACTGGTGCGGCGGATAAAGATCGTCCTTCGCGAGAGGTTCCGGTTCGGCTTCGCGCGCCCGCGCGGGATCGGCCTGATAATCGACGAGAGTTTGAACCTGAATGAGGTCGCGACCCTCCATTGCAAAGTGATGCTGCGTCGCGGCGAGTTCGTGCTGGCGTTCCGTCGAGGTGACGTTGCTGATTTTCAATACCCACGGATCATCGGGTGAGCGCAGGACGCCGGCATTGAAGCCCGCTCCGTTCGCCACCTGCCCGGAATTTGTTCTTCCATAGCCCAGCGTGACGCTGATGCACTCATCTGCGTGGCCGGGTTGTATCCAAATCGGCGCATCGATCTGACGCCGGCCAACCTCGATGCGGGCGACATCCCCGGACGCAAGGCCGAGACGCTTGGCAGTAGCCGGGCTGAGTGCGGCCACGTTGTCCCACGTCAGCTTGGTCATGGGACGCGGCAACTCCTGAAGCCAGGCATTATTGGCGAACCGGCCATCGTCCACGGCTGGGTCAGGGCTCAAGGCTAATTCGAGCTGCGTTGAATCGATGGGTGCTCCCGGATTAACATTCGCGACGCTCGTCACCGGCACGAGCGCAGGCACCGCGTCCGAGCTGAGGCCCACGAGCACGCCTTTGCTAAGAGATTGATTCCAGGCATTCAGTTGGTCAGGAGCGAACTTTCGCTCCCAGAAATCACGCACGATTTTGTAACCAGGGCGAGGAGGCAAGTCGACGAATAGCGACAAGACTTCCGGCAGGGAAAAGGCGGCGGGATAAAGCGCTTGAATGACGGGCTGAATCAGGCTCGGCGTATTGTCGGCGGCGAGAACGTCGCCCCACGCTTCCAGGTAGTGTGATTCCGGGACATGCCATTGGCAGCGGGTGCCCGTTTCGTCGTCGTAGAGCCCAAGGTGAATCGACATCGGCACTCGGGAAAGCAGGGACGCAAAATCCGCGTCAGCCGGGAGGCTGTAAACCGGGTTGGCCGCGGCAATGAGAAGTGTGGTGGCATCTCCTGACTGCAAGCGGGCAAGAAACTCGGTGATGCCTACGCGCGCCGCGACGGGCTCCGGTTCCTCAAAGTACCGTACCGTGGCGCCGAGATTGTTGAGCGCCTGATTCAGTTGAAAGGCGAGTGCATGAATCACCTTCGGTTGATAATCACCCGCGATAACGACGGATTTCCCTTCGTGTGCTCGCAGATCGGCTGCGAGTTTTTGAATTTCCGGGGCGACGCTCTTGTCGTTGGCCAGAACGGCGCCGGCTAATTGCTGCGCGAAGAGCACGATTTCCGACGGCTTGCGGCGCCAGCGACGGTCGGCTTTCACGCCTGTGATGCTTGGCGCGGATTCCACAGCGTAAAAGCGGCTGAAATCTGATTCCGGCCGCCGCCGCCGCTCGCTGAAAGCTTTCGTCAGCGCAATGCTATCCGCGCCCACGCCAAGAAAGTCGGCATCCAGCGACAGGATGACGTCGGTTTTGCTGAGATCGTAGTTAGGCACGGCGAGTCTTCTCGAAGTCGAATGGGCCCGAACCGGCATCGCCGCCTCGTATTCGCACCACGTCAGCCTTGGGAATTTCTGATGGAGCCGCTGCATCTGATCCCAAAGGCTCAATGACCCGCTCGTGCCCGTAAGGATGAAAAGTCCGGCGCCTTGGTCCTCCGCATGGGCGGCGACGCGACTGGCGACGAATTGGCGAAAGGCGTCACGGCTTTGAATCGCTTCGCCCCGCCGAATCACCTGGGAGCGATCCGGATCATAAAGGCCGAGGATCGACGCCTGCGTAAAGACGTCGGCGGCGCCAAGACTGGCCGGATGGTCCGGATTGCCCTCAATCTTGATCGGCCGGCCCGACTCGGTGCGGACCAGCACGCCTTTGCCGCGACCGCGTAGAGGAAATGTCGTCGCGTAGTAGAGCGGATTTCCCGGAACGATTTCCTCGGGACGGCGCACGTACGGCACCAGCTTTTCTTGCGGTTGCCGGCTGCATCCGCTCAATCCCGCCAAGGCGAGCGAGGCGCCCAGTAATTGCAGGAACCGGCGGCGGCTCAGCCCCGGAGGCCATTCGCTCGCGAGGACGGGAAACTCGCGATGAAGATATGGGAGAAAGTCCGGGCTTTGCATCCATTCCTCAAGGCTCCTCCAAAAGCGAGGACCGCCTTGGGCGAACTGAACCGCAGTTGGAATCGGAAATGGAGCCATAGTTTTTAGCGATGGCAGGCCGAACAATCGCTCAAGTGTTCCGCGTCGATGTGCCGTGCGGTCGCGATCGCTTGTGCTTCAGCCGGCGTCGCGGTTGGCTTCCAGTCCATTTGGAAGACTTGGGAGAGTTGCGGACGCAGCGATTCCTCCGGGTGCCGGTGGCACCGCAGACACCACTGCATCTCAAAATCGACTGGCTTGTAGGTGATGGGCATTTCGTCGACTCGCCCATGGCAGCTTGAGCAGCCCACGCCTTTGGCCACGTGAATGGAATGGTTAAAATAAACAAACTCCGGCACCTCATTCACTTTGTTCCAATGAAGAGGCGTGTTTTTGGCGTAGCTCTGACGAACGGGGGCGAGCATCGGCGCATCCTTCCAGACCTGTGAATGGCAGGTCATGCAGGTCAGGGTGTCGGGCATGCCTGCATATGCGGCTTTCGTCACCGTCCGATGGCAAAAGCGGCAGTCGATGCCCAACTCCGCGACGTGATGCTGGTGGCTGAAGGGCACCGGCTGCGGCAGCTCGACCCCTACATTCGTCCAGTACGGCGAGCGATTCAGCAGATATGCGGCATAAACACCGCCGGTGATGAGCAGGAGAATGCCGGCAGCAACGGCCCGGGCGGCAAAATCGAAGGATGAAGAAAATAGCTGAGCCATCGGATCGCTCTCATTGGGTCTGAGCAGCGCCCAAATCGCCCTTCTGCCCTTTTGCTCCTGACTACTTAGCAGATGACGCACCGAGTGCTGGGTACTTACCTCGATTCCACAAAACTGTTTCGCAAATCAGGAGGGGTGATCTGAATAAAATAAGCTATTACTTCGCGCTGAGTAACTTATACGAACAGCTTTCCGTGGAGTAAAGAGCCACCACGATAATCGCAAAGTTCATCCGCCCCACAACGGGCTTGCAATCTGCACGACTCTCCTCGTTCGGCAATGCGTTCGGCGTCCGCCGATCCGAGTTACACTACGTTGCGAGACTCTTCTGAAAATCTGGCAGTTGGCGTGAATCAGGATCATTCGAGAGAATCCTGGTGGGACCCTTCTCTCTTTCCCTTTCCTGCTTGATGAGGTCTTCTAAGCGGTTGCGGGCAACGCTGAGTAATGGCGTATCGAGGGACTTACGAACAAGCCGCCCGCCCACCTTGAAACGAGCAAAGTAAATTTTTGAACTTTTCCAACGGACAAGATTTGCTACTGTCGAATTTTCCCAAGGAGATTCTTTGAGTTCGACTTTTTGCGGGTTTTCAGCGGTATCCATAAAAGGTATCAGATTGCGGTATCAGAATACCAGATTTCGCGCAGACAGTCAAAATTGCAAGGCCTTGCAAATCAGCAACAAACGCCAGGGTAGCTCAGCGGTAGAGCAGGGGACTCATAAGCCCTTGGTCGGGGGTTCGATTCCCCCCTCTGGCATGGCGTTTGGTGCGAGTGCGGAGAATCGAACTCCGACTTCAAGCTTGGGAAGCTCGCGCGCTACCTTTACGCCACACTCGCTCGATTTCGGGCGGTCTGATATGTACCACACCGGTTCAGGCGTGGGAATTGATCTTTTCGATCAAAACTTTCTTGGCGGCGCCGCCAACCATTTGCTCGCGAATTTCCCCGCCTTTGAAGAACAGCAGGGTGGGGATGCTGTAGATGCCATATTTTTGGGCCAATTCAGGTTCCTGGTCCACGTTGACTTTGACGATTTTAACTTTGGCGGGCAGTTCACGGGCAATATCGTCTAGCAAGGGGGCGATGGCTTTGCACGGGCCGCACCATTCGGCCCAAAAATCGACAATGACAAGCTTGTCGGCTTGAATGACTTCGCGCTCGAAATCGAGCGATCCTACGGTAAATACTTGGTTGCTCATTGCCCTTAACCTATGAGAAAATTGCACAAATGCCAGTGGTCGGCGGAATTTCGGGAAAAGTTGCCTGAGCCATGAGAAGGGAGAAGGGCGAGGCTAGATGAAGTCGAAAAGGCTGGCGAACAAGAAGGCGGCTGTAACCCACATGACGACAGCCAGCCCGGCGGCGATACCCGTCATGAGCGGCGAACCGGCCTCTTCCTCGGATTCCTCGAATCGGATTGGCGCCGCCGACGGCGCTTTGACTGCGGGCGCGGTAGCGGTTGGAGCGGCTGGTTGGGGAACCGTCGTCACCACTTTCGGTTTTACTGCGGGTCCCGAGGTGGCGGGAGCGGCTGCTCCAGGCGCGGCGGGTTTCAGAATGCGGGAACTTTTCCGTCCGGGCAGGCTGGGCTTGACCGTGATCCGGGCGGTCTCTTTCGGCGGTTGAGCCGAGGAAGCCTTAATGACGGATGTGCCTGATTTTTTGGGTGGTGGAGGCGCCCCCGTGATGGGCGTTGTTGCCGAGGGATTGGGTTGAGGATCCATGGAAAACTTAAATCAGTTCATAAACGCCGGCAATCAAAACGATTGCGATGAGCCAAGTCAATCCGGCCAGTGACGCGGCCAAAATGGTCATGAGCGTCGAGCCTTCCTCGGGTTCCTCGAAGCTGATCGATTGCGCGGCTGGTTTTACCGGCGCGACCGGCGTTGGCACCGTTGATATTGGCGCTGCCGTACTTGCGGAGAGGCCGGGTTTGACTGCGGACGTTACCGTTTGTGGTTTCGCCGCCATGGCTGCCGCAGCCCCGGCGGCAGCCGGAGCTATTGCCGCTGCGATGCCCGCTCCCGGTTTGGCGGCGGGAAGAGCTGCTCCAAGGGCGCCAGGCCTGGCTCCTCCCCCCGCAGTTCCGGGGATGCTTGGCTTAACGGTAATCCGGGCGGTTTCTTTGGGTGGTTGGGTTTTGGGTTGGGCTTTGATTACGGAAATCCCCGATTTTTTACTGGCTTCGGGTGATTCGGATATGATTGTGGTGGCCGATGGTTTCGGCGGAGCGGCGGTGGGGGTGAGGGGATCCACTGGCCGGGTTGTCGCCGCGGAAGGAACCGGCTTGACCGGACTTGGAACAACGGAGGCCGGCGCCTGTGGTGTAACCGCGCCGGGGATGACAGGTTTAATTGGGCTTACCGTTGGGGTGGCTGATATGGGTGGTTTTGTAACTGGGGGCGCTGTTGGCGTTACTGGCATTACAGGCACAACAGGTGTTATGGGCGCTGCGGGTGTTACCGGGACGACAGGCTTGACCACGGGTGGCGCACCAGTAACGGCTGGGGACGTCGCCGGTTTTACCGCTGTCGGTGGAGGCATTACCGGCATTACTTTGGGCGTGGCCGCGGCGGCCACGGCGGCGGCGGCGACGGGCATGGCCTGGGTTCGGCGAGGTGGCACGATGGCCGATGTTTTGGGCTTTGGCGCCGGGGCGGCGGTTACCGGCACCGTTGGTTTTGAGCCCTCAGGCGGAGTTGTCACGGATGGTGGCATGGTACGCGGTGGCGGTGAAACAACGGCGGTCTTTTTTAACGCGGCATCCGGCACTGGAGATGCGGGTGGACCTTTCTTTTCGGGGGCTAAAGGTGGCGGCACAACGACGGCGGTTCTTTTTAGAGCAGCCTCGGATGGCGGAGGCACGGGCGGCTCTTTCTTGATTGGAACCGAGGGCGTGGGTGGCGGAACTGCGACCTTGCTCTCCGGCTTCATCGGAGGAGGAGCCACTTGCGCGATCTTTGCTGGAATTGGTGGCGCCGTTGGTGGAACGGCTGCCGCGGTAGGAGCTGATTCAGTCTTAACTGGGTCAGTCTTAACTGGGGGCTGAGCCGGTGCGGTTATAGCAGGAATTCCCCCCGTCGTTTTCCGCTTAGGTGGTTGCAGCGGTGGCGATACAGCCGGTGGCGTGACACCACCGTGGGGCGCGGTTGCCGGTAATTTCTTGGCCGTTTGCTCGGGAAGTGGAGGCGCACCTGGAGCGGGAGAAGCGACTGGAGGCGGCGTGGGTACAACAGGCGTGGGAGCCTTCACTGTTATCTCTTCCGCCGGCGGGGCAACCGGCATCGGCAGTTTCACTGTCGGGACGCTGATTGGCGCCGCCGCCGGTGCGGCGCTTTTGGCCGAAGAAGGCGCAGGTACTACAGGCGCGGAAGGAGCCACGGGAGCGGAAGAAGCTGTCGGTTTGACCAGAGGAGCTGTCGGGGTCACCAGAACCGGGGGAACCATCGCCGCCGGTCTGACTGGTGGAGCTGTGGGCACTACAGGAGTGGAAGGAACTGTCGCCGCAGGCATTGCGGGAGCGGAAGGAGCTTTCGCCGCAGGTATCACCGGTGGAGGCGCAGGCGTTGCCGGGGCGGAAGGGGCCTGGGCCGTAGTCTCCGGTTTAGGCAGCTTCACCGTCGGAGCGCTAATGGGCGCTGATTTAGCCATGGTAAGTGGCACTGGGGGAGCGACCGGCGGTTTCACTTCCAATTGTTGAGTCATCTCTTGCGCCGCCGGCTTCGGCGGCAAATCGACCAGGCGCAGGGAACTCGTCGGGCGTTTTAATTGAACGGGAGCTATTCCGCCGCCGGGAAGTTGAGGACGGCCTGGAGGCTCCGTTATGCCCGATTTGGGCTCGGTCGAAAGAGGAGGCTGCGGTGTCAACGGCTTCGGTGTGGGAATGGATTGCGGGGGCGCTTTCGTTTCAACCGGTTGAGTAATTCCCGCCGGTGGAGTGGCGGACGGGCGGCTCTTGGCCACGATGGAAACCGCCGACGTCGTCGATACATTTGGAGGTTTCGCCTGATGGGGAATGGGTTCAACCTTTTCCGGTTCTTCAGCCCCGCTTTCCAAAAAGACCCTTGCCTGGGGATGCGCCACGATTACGCGTGTTGGTGGCGAGGCGGGCGGTGGAACGGCCAGTGTGCCAGCTTGGCCGGGCAACGCCGGCACCGATACCGGTGTTACGCCTGGATTTTGGATCACCTTGGTCGATGGTTTGTCCAATACGATGGGTGATGTTGCGGCCGATTGCTGGGTAGGGGGACGGGGCGGGAAAAGAGGGGATGTCTTGGTTCCCGGTTTGGCGCCCGTGAGGGTGGGCGCTTTGGGTGGAAGCTGGGGAATCGCTCCGGAAGGGGGCTGCGACAGATTAGGAATCGGTTTGGTCACCGCAGTTGACCAAGTCGGTGGCATCGTCTGGGGAGGCAACTGCTGCGTGCCCCCGGGACCTGTGATCTGCAAGGTCGTTGCCGCGGAAATATTCGGACGCGCTGTAATCTTGGTTGAAGCCGGTTTGAGTGGCCTTGGAGGAAGGCTGATTCGGAGTGTCTCGCGTTGCGGAGATTTTGTATCCTTGGGCGGCGGAGTAGGAGGAGGTGAATCTGCCATGAGCTAGCTTTTTATAGTTATTTCGGAAAATGTTCAATGGGAAATCGTCATCACCCCAGTTGCGAGCTTCAGCCTGTCGCTCAGGAGCATACGAAAACACACAAGCTTAGGCATCTGACCGGCTATCGGCCGA
>Ga0335072_10003159_pt1 | contig 24927 bp, 17 predicted proteins | sample Lox_Sample_21_FD_206725 | JGI IMG/M metagenome (GOLD analysis project Ga0335072, IMG submission 206725) | Soil microbial communities from Loxahatchee National Wildlife Refuge, Florida, United States - Lox_Sample_2.1 | ecosystem: Environmental > Terrestrial > Soil > Wetlands | place: USA... | reverse complement strand
TGGCGGGCCCTCCCGTCGTTAAGGACGATTGTCGGCGGGCTGGGGGATATTAAGAAACAGGGGTGTACTTTTCGTGATCCCTGCGGCTAGCGTCGCTGGATCGCGGCCATCTCTTCGCCGCGATCAATGCCACTGTGGGACAACACGAATGGGGGAGGCACATGCCTCGATTGAAGGCACTGACCCTTGCTGCCGTGACAGGACTGCTGGCGCTCGCGAGCGTCCTGGCCGCGCCGGCGATGGCGACGCCGAAAGGGGAATTCGCGGTGTTCGCGGACTGCCCGGTGACGACCGCCAGCGCGTGCATTCACGCCACGACCGAAAGCGGTGAATTCATCGTCGGCAAAAAGCGCGTGCCGATCACGAAAGCGATCACGCTGCAGGGTGGCCTGAACGAAAACGAAGAAACCGGCGAACTCGAATTCGTCGCGGCCGCCGACGGCAACACGCTGTCGAAAACCCCGCAGAAAGTCCCCGGCGGGCTGCTCGGGGTCGACTGCACGAAAATCACGGGGTCCGGCTGGCTCGAAGTGCACGCGCGCGAACTGTGCGAAGCGATCTTCGAAAACGGCCTCACCGGCGTCAACGCGACGACCGAACTCGCCGGGCCCGCCAGCTCGATCAAACTCAACCTCGGCAACCTGCTGAGCGGCAAAGGCGTCGCGCTGCAGCTGCCGGTCAAGGTGCACCTCGAAAACCCGCTGTTCGGCGGCAAATGCTACATCGGCTCGAACGCCGCGCCGATCATCCTGCCGCTGACGACGGGCACGACGGCGCCGCCCGCGCCGAACAAACCGATCAAAGGCAACCCGGGCAAACTGGAATTCAACGAAGAAGGCAACCTGTTGACGGTCAGGGAAAACTCGCTGGTCAACAACGAATTCGCGGCGCCGGCGACGAACGGCTGCGGCGAAGCCTTTGAATTCATCGTCGGGCCGATCGTCAACTCGGTGCTCGGCGTCCCCTCGACCGCTGGCCACAACACCGCGATCCTGAACGGCACGCTGCAACAGGCGGGCTCGGAAGTGGTGCAGGAAAACGAATAGTCCCTGCCACTAAGCGATCAGAGCAAGGAGGGCCCGCTCGGCGGGCCCTCCTCTTTTCTCCTAGAGCGGCTCGACGCCCAGGCCCGCGCCCGTAGGCACCGGTATCTGCCCGCGCTCGGGCGCGAGCGGGTCCTCGATCCCCGCGAACAGGCCGAGCGTCGCCAGCCCGCACGCGGGAACCGGGCCGCGCGAGGCGAGCGCGGCGGCGATGTGCAGCGCCGCGGCGACGCCCAGCGGGCCGTCGTAGGCGGAGGCGAGGTACGGCTCGGCGCCGGAGGTACGCACGAGCACAGCGGCGGCGATCGTCGCGGAGATGCCCCCGCAGCGCGAGACCTTCAGGCAGACGGCGTCGGCGACGCCCGCGCCCAGCGCGCCGTGCTCGGCGGCGGTCTCGTCGATCGCGACCCTGACCGCGACGCGGTCGCGCACCTCGCGCACGGCGTGCAGCCCGTGCACCGGCTCCTCGACCAGCTCCAGGCCCGCGGGGGCGAGCGCGTCGATCGTCCGCACCGCCTGCTCGACGTCCCAGGCGCCGTTCGCGTCCAGGCGCAGCTCCAGCTCCGGGCCACCCGCCGCCCGCGCCGCGGCAACCCGCCCCGCGTCGTCGCCGACCCCGACCTTCAGCTTCACGCACGTGTAGCCCGCGGCGAGCGCGGCGGCGGTCTGCTCGGCCACCTCGGCGCGGCCCAGCGCCGACAGCGGCGCGTTCACCGGCACCTGCCGGGCGGGGTCCTCGGCGATCAGCGCCGACAGCGGCAGGCCGCGTGCGCGCCCGGCCCGGTCCCACAGCGCGAGGTCGACCGCCGCGAGCGCCTGCGGCAGGTCGTCCGCGCGCCGGCAGGCTTCCAGCAGCTGCGCGCCGTTCATGTCCGCGTCGGCTTCCGCGAGCACCGTGCGGTAGCCGGCGAGCGCCGCTTCGGCACGCTCGATGCTGACGCCGTCGTAGGGCTCCAGCGGGGCCGCCTCGCCGTAGCCGGTGGGGCCCTCCTCGCCGCTCAGCGAGACCTCCAGCAGCTCGCGCTCTGAGAGCGTGCCGTAGCTGGTCGTGAGCGGCTCGGCGAAGCGCAGCGTGCGCCGCTGCACCTCGAGCTTCACGAGCCGATGCCGCCGCTGGCGAGGATGCCCGCCGAGTAGAGCAGGCAGAACAGCAGCTGCGTCGCTCCCGTCTTCGCGAGCGCGCCGTTCAGCGCAGGGCCGTCGGTGCGCGTGCGCACGACGCGGACGACGCCGAGCGCCAGCGGGATCGCGAGCCAGCAGAGGAACAGCCACGCGCTCATCGAGCCGAACGCCCACGGCAGCGGCGCGGTGAGGAACGCGCCCGCGACCATCGCGACGTACAGCGCGCGCGTGCGCTCGCGCCCAAGGCGCACCGCCAGCGTGCGCTTGCCCGCGCGGCGGTCGGTCTCCAGGTCGCGGACGTTGTTCACGACGAGGATCGCGCTCGCCAGCAGCCCTACAGGCACCGCGCAGACGAACGCCTCCCAGGGCAAGTGCTGGACCTGGACGAAGTAGGAGCCCGCGACCGCGACGATCCCGAAGAACAGGAACACGAACACCTCGCCAAGGCCCTCGTAGCCGTAGGGGCGCGGGCCGCCCGTGTAGAGCACGCCCGCGAGGATCGAGGCCGCGCCGACCGCCAAGAGCTCCCAGCCCGCGACCGCGATCAGGTAGGCGCCGCAGGCGACCGCGAGGCCGAAGCTGACGTACGTCGCCAGCAGCACCTGGCTCGGCGGCACGAGCCCGCCCGCGGTCACGCGCACGGGCCCCAGGCGGTCCTCCGTGTCGGCGCCGCGGCGCGCGTCGGAGTAGTCGTTCGACAAATTGGTGCCCACCTGGATGAAGATCGCGCCCAGCAGCGCCGCGACGAAGGCGAGCGGGTGGAAGTCGTCGGCGCCTAGCGCCAGCGAGGTGCCAACCAGCACGGGCGCGATCGCCGCGGGCAGCGTGCGCACGCGCGCCGCCATGATCCAGATGCGCGCCGCGCCCATCGACGGTCAGGCCCGGCGCGGGAACTGCGAGAAGTCGGGTTTGCGCTTCTCGCGGTAGGCGTTGCGGCCCTCCTGCGCCTCGGGGTTCTCGTAGAAGAGCAGGTTCGCGTCGTGGGCCAGCTGCTGGATCCCGGACAGGCCGTCCTCCGTGGCGTTGAAGCTCGCCTTCAGCAGGCGCAGCGCGAAGGGGGAGAGGGCCAGCATCTCGCGGCACCACTGCACCGTCTCCTCCTCCAGGCGCTCCAGCGGCACGACCGTGTTGACCATCCCCATCTCGCGCGCCTCCTCCGCGGAATACTGGCGGCACAGGAACCAGATCTCCTTCGCCTTCTTCGGCCCGACGAGGCTCGCCAGCAGCCCGGCGCCGAAGCCGCCGTCGAACGAACCGACCTTCGGCCCCACCTGCCCGAAGCGGGCGTTGTCCGCGGCGATCGTCAGGTCGCAGACGAGGTGCAGCACGTGCCCGCCGCCGATCGCGTAGCCCGCCACCATCGCGACGACCGGCTTCGGCAGGCGGCGCATCTGGACGTGCAGGTCGGTCACGTGGAAGCGGCCCACCGCGGCTTTGTTGCCCTGGGCGTCTTCGGACAGGTAGCCGGTGTCCCCGCGGACGCGCTGGTCGCCGCCGGAGCAGAACGCGTCGGGGCCTTCGCCCGTCAGCACGATCACGCCGACCTCCGGGTCCTCGCGCGCGTGCTCAAGCGCGCGGGAGATCTCGACGATCGTCTGCGGGCGGAAGGCGTTGCGGACCTCGGGGCGGGCGATCGTCAGCTTCGCGATGCCGGCGTCCTCGCCGGTGGACTTCTCGTAGCGGATGTCCTCGAAGGCGAGGCCCGCCGGGGCGGTCGCGTCGGTCCAGGTCGTGCTCATCGGCCGGAAGGCTATCTAGGCATCGCCGACTAGCCTTCGCTCATGCTCGTGGAGCCCTGGCTGGTCCGCGCCGCCGCGGCGCGGCCCGAACATGTCGCGCTGGAGACGTCCGCAGGCCATCGCTCTTATCGCGAGCTGCTCGATGATGCCCTAGCTACCGCGGCGGCCCTGCGCGAGCGCGGCGCGAGGCCCGGGGATCGCGTCGCGATCGCGCTCCCGCCCGGACTCGACTTCGCCCGCGCCCTGCACGGCTGCCTGCTGCTCGGCGCGACCGCCGTGCCGGTGGACCTGCGCATGTCCGAGGCCGAGCGGGCGAGGATCGCCGACGGCGCGGGCGTGCTCGTCGGCGAACCGCTTGAAGTGCCGGGGGTAGCGGAGCCCGGCGCCGACGCGCTCATACGGCCGCACGACCTCGACGCCACCGCGGTCGTGATCCATACCTCCGGCACCAGCTCCGCCCCCAAGCCGATCGAGCTGACGTACGGCAACCTGCTGTGGAGCGCGCTCGGCTCCGCGGTCGCGCTGGGGCTCGACCCGCAGGAGCGCTGGCTGTGCGCGCTGCCGCTCTCGCACGTCGGCGGGCTCTCGATCCTCGTGCGCTCGGCGATCTACGGCACGACCGCCGTCGTGCACGAGCGCTTCGAGACCGAGCGGGTCCTGCATGCGCTGCAGCACGAGGGGATCACGCTCGTGAGCCTCGTCGCCACAACGCTTGCGCGGCTGCTCGACGCGGGCCTGGGTCGCCCGCCCGCGCTGCGCTGCGCGCTGACCGGCGGCGGGCCCGTGCCCGCGGCGCTCGTGCGGCGGGCTACTGATGCCGGGGTGCCCGTGAGCACGACGTACGGCCTGACCGAGGCCTGCTCGCAAGTCACGACCGCCGGGCCGCCGCTGTTCTGCACGCGCGTGCAGATCGCGCCGGACGGCGAGATCCTCGTCGCCGGGCCGACCGTCGCGCCCGGCGCCGTGGCGGAGGACGGCTGGCTGCACACGGGCGATCTCGGCGCGCTCGACGCCCAGGGCTGGCTGTCGGTCACGGGGCGCAAGGCCGACACGATCATCAGCGGCGGCGAGAACGTCGCTCCCAGCGAGGTCGAGGCCGTGCTCGAAGCGCACCCCGCCGTGCGTGAGGCCGCCGTCGTCGGCGTCCCCCACGAGCGCTGGGGCGAGGCCGTCGTCGCGATCGTCGTCGCGCGCGAGGAGGCAGACGCGCCCGGGGAAGAGGAGCTGCGCGCCCACTGCGCCGCGGCGCTCGCTCCCTACAAGGTCCCCAAGCGCTTCGAGCCGCGTGCCGAGCCGCTGCCGCGCACGCGCTCGGGCAAGCTACTGCGCCGCGAGCTGTGATGAGCTTCCCGCGATGAGCGAGTTCGACGCCAACGCGCATCGCGAGGCCAGCCTGCAGGGCTGGGAAGAGGCCGCCGCCGGGTGGGTCAAGAGCCAGGGGCTGCTGCGCGAGTTCGGGGCGCCGGTCTCGCACTGGCTGATCGAAGCCGTCGCGCCGCAGCCGGGCCAGCGCGTGCTGGAGCTGGCCGCGGGGCTGGGGGAGACGGGCCTGCTCGCCGCGGAGCTGGTAGCACCTGTCGGCGGCGCGATCATCTCCGACCAGGCGGAGGCGATGCTCGCCGGCGCGCGCGAGCGCGCCGCGCAGCTCGGGCTCTCGAACGTCGAGTTCCAGGTCGTCAACGCCGAATGGATCGACCTGCCCGTCGCGAGCGTCGACGCAGTCCTCTGCCGCTGGGGCTACATGCTGATGGCCGACCCCGCCGCGGCGCTCGGGGAGACGCGGCGCGTGCTACGCACAGGCGGGCACGTCGCGCTCGCGGTGTGGGACTCGATCGAAACCAACCCCTGGGCCGCCCTCCCGGGCCAGGTGCTCCGCGAGCGCGGCCTGGGCTCGCCACCGGCGCCCGGCACGCCCGGCCCGTTCGCGCTGGGGGACGAAGCGCGGGTGCGCGCGCTGCTGGATGAGGCCGGCTTCGCCGAGGTGCGCCTCGACGCGCTCGACCTGCACCGGACGCACGCGAGCTTCGCGGAGTTCTGGGAGTCGACGCTCGACCTCTCGCGGGCGACGCACGACGCCGTGCTGTCCCGGCCCGAGGCCGAGATCGAGCGAATCGAAGCCGACGTCAGGGCGCGCCTTGAGCAGTTCGAAGCCGCCGACGGCAGCCTCGACATCCCCGCGCGCACGCTCGTCGCCGTCGCGTCCGCCTGAGCGGCCGCAAGTCGATAGCCTCGCGTCCATGATCTACGACGACGACGCAGACCTCACGCTCCTCGACGGCAAGACCGTCGCCATCATCGGCTACGGCTCGCAGGGCCACGCCCACGCGCTCAACCTGAAGGACTCCGGCGTGAAAGTTGTCGTCGGGCTCCGGCCCGACTCGGACTCCGTCGCGAAGGCGCAGGAGCAGGGCCTGGAGGTCCTGCCGGTCGTCGAGGCCGCCAGCCGCGGCGACCTCGTGATGATCCTGCTGCCCGACGAGAAGCACCACGACGTCTGGGAGAGCGAGATCCGCGACGGCATCGCCGAGGGCAACATGCTGCTGTTCGGCCACGGCTTCTCGATCCACTACGGCGAGATCGAGCCGCCGCCCGGCGTCGACGTCGGCATGGTCGCCCCGAAGGGGCCCGGCCACCTCGTACGGCGCCAGTTCACCGAAGGCTCCGGCGTGCCGGGGCTGATCGCCGTCGAGCAGGACGCCACCGGCGACGCCCGCGCGCTCGCGCTCGCGTACGCGAAGGGGATCGGCTGTACGCGCGGCGGCGTCATCGAGACGAGCTTCAAGGACGAGACGGAGACGGATCTGTTCGGCGAGCAGGCCGTCCTCTGCGGCGGCGCCTCCGAGCTGGTGCAGGCCGGCTTCGAGACGCTCGTCGAGGCCGGCTACGACCCCGAGATGGCTTACTTCGAGTGCCTGCACGAGCTGAAGCTGATCGCCGACCTCATGTACGAGAAGGGCTTGGCGGGAATGCGCTTTTCAATCTCGAACACGGCCGAGTACGGCGACTACACGCGCGGCAAGCGCGTTATCACCGACGAGACCCGTGCCGCGATGAAACAGATCCTCAAGGAGATCCAGGACGGCGACTTCGCCCGCGAGTGGATCGCCGAGAACCGCGCCGGCCAGGAGAACTTCAAGCGCATGCGCGCCGAACAGGCCGACACGCAGGTCGAGCACGTCGGCGGCGAGCTGCGCTCGCACATGGACTGGATCAAGCCCTCGTTCTAAAGCGGGGCTCGCGGTGCTCGCCTACGTCTTCTGGCACCGGCCCGCGGCGGGCGCCGAGGCGGCCGGCTATGAGCAGGCGCTTGAGCGCTTTCACGGCTCGCTCGCGCACCAACCGCCCAGCGGGTTTCGCGGCTCGGCCGCGTTCCGCGTCGCGGAGCTGCCGTGGCTGGGCGGGGGAGGGGGCTATGAGGACTGGTACCTCGTCGAGGACTGGTCGGCGCTCGGGGTGCTGGAGGAGGCCGCTGTCGCGCACGGGCACGTCACCGCGCACGACGCCGCCGCGGCTCGCACCGGCGCCGGGGCGGGCGCGGTCTACCGGCTGGCCGAGGGCAGCCCGCGGCTGGGCGAGGCGCGCGAGGCCATCTGGGTCAGCGCCGCGCCGCGCCGCGAGCCCGTCGGTCTTGGCGAGCTGCTCGGCGACGGCATCGACCCCGCGCGCGACGGGCTCTGGCGGCGCTGCCTCGTGCTTGGTCCCGCGCCCGAGTACTGCCTGCTCGCCGCGCAGCCTCCCGCGGGCGTCGCCGCCGGCAGGCTGCCCGCCGGCTGGAGCGCGCAGTCGCTCCCGCGAGAAACGATCTACAACGGCTGAGCGCCGTTCGCTACACTCGCCCTGCTCGTCGCGACTGGCGCCTGAGGTGGACCTGACCACCGGGAAGCGGGGGGCATTCGAGCCGCGCGCCTGGGCACCTCATTACAACCGATCACCTCGACCGAGCGAGGAGCCCGCGATGACGCCGAGCAGCGCAGCAGCAGAGACGCAACTGGTGGTTCCGCCGGAGATGAAGCCCGCCGACGGGCGCTTCGGCTGCGGCCCCTCGAAGGTGCGCCCCGAGGCGATCGCCGCGCTCGCCTCCGACGGCGCCGCGCTGATGGGCACCTCGCATCGCCAGGAGCCCGTGAAGGGCCTCGTCGGGGAGATCCGCTCCGGCCTGCGCGAGCTGTTCTCGCTGCCTGACGGCTACGAGGTCGCGCTCGGCAACGGCGGCGCCACCGCCTTCTGGGACGCCGCGGCCTTCGGGCTGATCCGCGAGCGCTCCGCGCACCTCGCCTTCGGCGAGTTCTCGCAGAAGTTCGCATCGGTCAGCAAGGGCGCCCCGTTTCTCGGCGAGCCCGAGGTCGTCTCCGCCGAGCCCGGCGAGGCGCCCGATCCGAGCGCGCTCGACGGGGTTGATGCCGACGTCGTCGCCTGGGCGCACAACGAGACCTCCACCGGCGTGATGGCGCCCGTGACGCGCCCCGCCGGGGAGGCGCTCGTGCTGATCGACGCCACGTCCGGCGCCGGGGGGCTGCCCGTCGACGTCTCCCAGGCCGACGCCTACTACTTCGCCCCGCAGAAGAGCTTCGCCGCGGACGGCGGCCTGTGGGTGGCGCTGCTGAGTCCAGCCGCCCAAGAGCGAATCTCAGAGATAGCGGAATCCAATCGTTGGATTCCGTCTTTCCTATCCCTTCAGATCGCGCTCGAAAACTCCACGAAGGATCAGACGTACAACACGCCCGCGGTTGCGACGCTGTTCCTGCTCGCCGACCAGATTCGCTGGATGAACGAGCAGGGGGGGCTCGACTGGTGCGTGCAGCGCACGACGCTCTCCTCCCAGCAGCTCTACGGCTGGGCCGAGCGCTCGGGCTACGCGACGCCGTTCGTGGCCGACGCCGCGAAGCGCTCGCTCGTCGTCGGCACCATCGACTTCGCGGAGGGGGTGGACGCCGCGCACGTCGCGGCGACGCTGCGCGCGAACGGGATCGTCGACGTCGAGCCCTACCGCAAGCTCGGGCGAAACCAGCTGCGGGTAGGGATGTTCCCTGCGGTCGAGCCGGCCGACGTGCAGGCGCTCACCGCCTGCATCGACTGGATCGTGGAGCGGTCGTCATGAAGGTGCTCGTCAAGGAGAAGATCGGCGACTCCGGCGTCGAGCTGCTGCGCCGGCACTTCGACGTCGACCTCGGGGTCGACTGGGAGGACGGCGAGCTCGAGCGGCGGATCGGCGCCTACGAGGGGATCCTGATCCGCTCGGCCACGAAGATGACCGCCGAGCTGATCGGCAAGGCCGACCGCCTGCAGGTGATCGGCCGTGCGGGGGTCGGCGTCGACAACGTCGACGTCGAGGCCGCCACCAAGCGCGGGATCGTCGTCGCGAACGCGCCGCAGTCGAACGTCGTCACCGCCGCCGAGCACACGCTGGCGCTGCTGCTGGCGCTCGCCCGCAACGTGCCGCAGGCGCACAACTCGCTGCTGGAAGGCAAATGGGACCGCTCGAAGTACTCGGGCGTCGAGCTGTACGAGAAGACGCTCGGCGTGCTCGGTTTCGGGCGGATCGGCCAGCTCGTCGCCCAGCGCGCGCGCGGGTTCGGGATGCGCGTGCTCGCCTTCGACCCGTTCGTCAGCGCCGAGCGCTACCGCGAGCTGGGGGTCGACAAGGCCGCCGATCCCGACGAGGTCTTCGCGCAGGCCGACTTCATCACGATCCACCTGCCGAAGACGCCGGAGACCGAAGGCTTCCTCGGCGCGGAGGCGTTCGCGAAGATGCGCGACGGCGTGCGCGTCCTGAACGTCGCCCGCGGCGGGCTGGTCGACGAAGCCGCGCTGAAGGACGCACTCGACGCCGGCAAGGTCGGCGGCGCCGCGCTCGACGTGTTCCCCTCCGAGCCGATGACCGAGAGCCCGCTGTTCGGGCTGCCCAACGTCGTCGTCACGCCACACCTTGGCGCCTCGACGGCTGAGGCCACCGACCGCGCCGGCTACCAGTCCGCCGAGCAGGTCGTCGCTGCGCTCACCGGAGGCGTGGTCTCGACCGCCGTGAACATCCCCTCGATCGGCGCAGAGGACATGCAGGTGCTGGGGCCGTTCCTGCCGATGGCGCGCCAGCTCGGGCGCCTGGCGATGGCGCTGGCGGAGGGCAGCTCCGTCGAGCGGATCGAGGCCGCTTTTCTCGGGCGGATCGCTGACTTCGACACGCGGCTGCTGACGCTCGCGGTGATCGGCGGGGCGCTGCAAGGGCGCACGGAGGAGCAGGTAAACCCCGTCAACGCCCCCGCGATCGCGGAGGAGCGGGGGATCGTGGTCGAGGAGAAGAAGGTCTCCGAGGCGCAGGACTTCAACGAGCTGATCCGCGTCACGGTCGTCGCGGGCGATGAGCGCGTCGCGGTGGCCGGGACCGGCATCGGCCCGAAGCAGGACCCGCACCTCGTCGAGGTGCAGGGGCGGCGGCTGACGATCGAGCTGGAGCCGAACGTCGCCGTGTTCCGCTACGAGGACCTGCCGGGAATGATCGGGCGGGTCGGGACGATCTTCGGGGAGCACGGGATCAACATCTCGTCGGCTGCCGTGGGGCACACGCCGGATGGTGGGGGGGAGCGGCTTGCGGCGATGGTCGTGACGACGGATGCGCCCGTGCCGGACGACGTCGTGCAGGAGATCGTTGAGTCGGAGGGGTTCGTCAACGGGTGGGCTGTCGACCTCGCATGAGGCGCGGGTGTCGGCTCAGCCGATGTCCCAGCAGATCTTGAAGCCGATCGGGCTGTGTTTGAAAGCGTCGAGCATTTTGCGCTGCGCGACCTTGTATTCCGAGTAGGCCGTTTCGACCTTGTCGTGGTTGCCCTGCAGGGCGTATTTGATGAGTTTGTGGTGGTAGGCCACGAGCCCGCGCCGAAGGGCTATGAGGTGCATGTATTCGGCCTCCTCTGACGGCTGCGGCTTGAGCGCTTCAAGCTGATCTGAGGCTCGTTCCTCGCCCGCGGCGAATAGTTCGGAGAGCTTTGCCCGCTGGCGCAGGGTGTAGAAGCCAGCTTCGCGATCCGCTGCATTCAGCGCGGCCCTGAGACGGGTACAGATCGCATCTGCTTTCGTTGCCAAGGCCGCGTTGGAGAGCGGCCCCTGCGACGCGGTCGCGCTCGTGTCCCCGCCGCCGCAGCCCGGGAGCGAAACCGCGAGCGCTGCGATCGCCGCCAGCGGCGCGGCGCGCCCGACCCGTCTTGTCACTTCTTTCCTAGGCATGATGTACGCGGCAGTGTGATGTGTTCGCCGTTGCGTGTGGTGCTTTGTTTCCAGGGACCAGATCCCGATTAGTGCTCGCTAAGCAGATCATGTAGGTTTGTCGCCATGCGCGCGGTCGTCATCACCAAGCATGGCGGGCCCAATGTGCTCCAAGTGCAGGAGCAGCCCAACCCGGCGCTTGGCCCCGGGCAGGTCCGGATCGACGTCGCCGCCGCCGGCATCAACTTCGCCGACGTGATGGCGCGCATGGGCCTCTACCCCGACGCACCGAAGACGCCCTGCGTCGTCGGCTACGAGGTCGCCGGCACGATCCTCGAGCTGGGGGAGGGGGTCGAGGGGGTTACGCCCGGCCAGCGCGTGCTCGCCGGCACGCTGTTCGGCGGCTACGCCTCGCAGGTCGTCGTATCCGCAGAGGACGTCGTGCCGCTGCCCGACCGCCTCAGCTTCGAGCAGGGCGCCGCGATCCCCGTCAACTACGGCACCGCCTTGGCCGCGCTGCTCGGCTTTGGCAGTCTGCGGCCGGGCGAGCGCGTGCTCGTGCATTCCGTCGGCGGCGGCGTCGGCATCGCCGCGACGCAGATCGCCAAGCGCCAAGGTGCCGAGGTCTACGGCACCGCCTCGCCCGGCAAGCACGAGCGGGTGTCCGAGCTGGGCGTCGACCACGTGCTCGACTACACGAAGGGCGGCTGGGAGAAGGGCCTGCCACGCTTCGACGTGATCCTCGACGCCGTCGGCGGCAAGAGCTTCCGCACGAGCTACGACCTGCTCGCGCCGGGCGGCAGGCTCGTCGCCTTTGGCGCCTCGGCGCTCGTCTCCGGGCAGCGGCGCAACCTCGTGACCGCGCTGCGCACCGTGATCCGCATGCCGCGCTTCAACATGATCAAGCAGATGTCCGAATCGAAGGCCGTGATCGGCCTGAACATGCTCGAGCTGTGGAAGGACCGCGGCACGCTCGAGCCGTGGATCGCGCCCCTGCAGGAGATGCTCGACGACGGCACCGTCGAGCCCGTCGTCGCCGAGGCGTTCCCGTTCGAGCGCGCGGGCGAGGCGCAGTCGATGATCACCGAGCGGCGCAACGTCGGCAAGGTCGTGCTCGTTCCTTGAGCCGGCAGTCCGCGCCGGTGCTACTCTGCCTCGCAGAGATGTCGTTCCAGAACTCGCTTCTCGCTCTCCTTCTGCTCCCCCCTCGGGGGGAATAGCGCGTGGCGGCCGCGTAGCCGCAAACCCAGCACAGAGAAGAGCAAGCACCCCGAAGGGGCACAGGCGAGAGAGAGAAGGAGCACGAACGGCATGAGCACCTCACAAGCGGAACCAGCGGTTGAACGTGACGCTTCAAAGCGCGTCCTGATCTTCGATACGACGCTGCGCGACGGCGAGCAGTCCCCGGGGATCTCGCTGAACAGGAACGAAAAGCTCGAGATTGCACACCAGCTGGCGCGGCTGGGCGTAGACATCATCGAGGCCGGCTTCCCGATCACCTCGCCCGGGGACTTCGAGTCCGTTCAGGCGATTTCGCGGGAAGTGGAAGGCCCGATCATCTGCGGGCTGGCGCGCACGAGCCACCAGGACATCGAGGCCGCGTGGGAGGCGGTCAAGGACTCCGAGCGTCCCCGGATCCACACTTTTTTGGCAACCAGCGACATCCACATAAGACACAAGCTCCAATCGAGCCGCGAGGACGTGAAGGGCCAAGTGCGCGCCGCCGTCGCCCAAGCGCGCGAGCTGTGCGAGGACGTCGAGTTCTCGCCCGAGGACGGATCGCGCTCCGATGTCGAGTTCATGGCGGAAGTCGTCCAGATCGCGCTCGACGAGGGGGCCACGACGATCAACGTCCCGGACACGGTCGGCTACACGATGCCGAGTGAGTACAAGGCCATGTTCGAAGAGCTGTTCCGCCTCGTGCCCGACCTGCGCAAGGCTGTCGTCTCGGTGCACTGCCATGACGATCTGGGGATCGCGGTCGCGAACTCGCTGGCCGGGTTGGAAGCCGGCTGCCGCCAGGTCGAGTGCGCGATCAACGGGATCGGCGAGCGCGCCGGCAACGCCTCGCTGGAGGAGATAGCGATGCTGATCCACACGCGCGAGCCGAGCCTGGGCCTGTGGACGGGGGTCGAGACGACCGAGATCGCGCGCACGAGCCGGCTGGTCTCGCGCCTGACCGGCTACCAGGTGCAGCCGAACAAGGCGATCGTCGGGCGCAACGCGTTCGCGCACGAGGCCGGCATCCACCAGGACGGCGTGCTGAAGGAGCGCACGACGTACGAGATCATGGACGCGACGACCGTCGGCCTGAGCAGCAATTCGCTCGTGCTGGGCAAGCACTCGGGGCGCCACGCGCTGAGCGAGGCGCTGAAGGAGATGGGCTTCGAAATCGACGGGCAGGCCCTGAACACCGCGTTCAAGCGCTTCAAGGAGATCGCCGACGTCAAGAAGCAGGTCACCGCGATGGACCTGGAGGCGCTCGTCACCGACGAGCTGCGCAGCGAGGACATCGGCGGCTTTACGCTCGAGGGCTTCGAGGTACAGGACTCCTCCGGGCGACCACCGCACGCGAAGGTGTCTGTCGGCCTGCCCGACGGCGCCAGCGCCAGCGGGTCGTTCACTGGCGACGGGCCGATCGACGCGGTCTTCCAGGCGATCAACGCCGCCACCGGCATCGCCGCGAAGCTCAGCGAGTTCACGATCGGCGCCGTGACAGAGGGACAGGACGCGCTCGGCGAGGTCTCGATCGTGCTCGAGGTCGACGGCTGTAGCGGTGCGGGGCAGAGCGTCTCGCCGGACATCATCGACGCGGCTGCGCGCGCATACGTGCGGGCGCTGTCGGTGGCGGTGGCGCGCTCGCGCGCTGGAGATTCGGTCGGGCTGCCTGAGGCGGCCGCGCCCTGATCTTGCCGGCGCACGTCGCCTCGGTCAAGTTGTCCGCCATGACTTGACCTGCCGCTACGAAACTGGGATATTCGGCGCGTTTTGAATGCGCCGAATCCCAGGCTCGCAGGCCTCTCAGCGCTCTCGGCTGCCATGCTGCTGGTGGCAGGGTGCGGTGGGAGTTCGGGCGGCACCGCGTCTACCAGCGCGTCGCAGACGGGCGCTTCCGTGGCTGCTCAGTCGCAGCCGGCCGGCGTCGCCGCAACGACCGCGAGCTCGGCGCAGGCACCAGCTCAAGCGACTACGCCATCGTCCGCTACGACTGGCGCGTCGTCCAGGACGCACCCTGCGATCGCAGCGGCCAATGCGATCTGTGCGCGCCGCAACCACGAATTGACGGCGGTGCCGGAAGGAGGCACAGATGTACATGCGCTCTTGGCGGCCTCACGTACGCGGGCAGCCATAGAGGAGCGCGCCTTGGGCGAACTCGAAAAGCTGACGCCGCCCTCTGGCATCGCGAAGCAATACGGCGAGTTGGTCGCCTTCTACAAGCAGGCCCTACTAAAGATCGTGAAGGTCGGCGAACGGGCAGAGGCTGGCGACGCGGCTGGCGCCCGGCGAGCTCGTGAACGGGCTGATGTGAACCCCCTTCGCCTACTCGTATTGACGATACACACGGGCTTGCGAGACTGCTCTGGGCTAGGCTAGGCACGTTTTTCTGTCTACGGGGGGCCATTAGCGCTGCATCAGTCTCGATATATCTAGTCGGAGACAATTGACCTGATTCATTGACTCTGTCGATAGGCGGCTCGATAGTGACGGGCCATGACGCGGCGTAAGCAAAACGGGCTTGGCGCGCTGCTCATCGCTGTCGCCGTAGCCCTCGCGGGGTCGGGCTGTGGCGGCAAGTCGAACCAGTCGGCCGCCAAGAGCCCTCAGAGCTCGTCGAGTAGCGTTGCTTCGCGCGTGCAGACTGGTGACAGTGCGGGCCAGCCGCCATCGCACTCGCAGTTCGTTGCGAAGGCCGAGCGCATCTGCCGTCGCTTCAACGCCGAGATTGTCGCGATCGAACCGAAGAACGAATCACGGCGCGAAATCGAGCGCGTCGTCCCTCAGCGCGTTGCGCTCGAGCATGAGGCGCTGACGACGCTCAGGAAGCTCCGGCCACCGTCATCGCTCGAACGGTTCTGGGCGCAGATGCTCAGCGCGCGCAGCGCCCTTGTCGACGAGTTGAACGAACTGCTTGCGGCGGCGAGGAAGGACGACGAGGCCGGGATCAGCCGACTCGCCGCCTCCAAAGCGCTGGCGCACGCCACGCTTTCGGGTGCCGCGAATGGGGGCGGGTTCGCGGCTTGCGGGCGCATCGGCGGCACCGGACACGCGTAGCAAGCTAGGCGTTTGCGCCTAGTGGCTTGACAGTTGGGGGCCGATGGATCCCCATCTCCCTACCCCGGGCTAGGCCTGCACGCCGAGTTGCCGCCCGGCTCAAACCGGTCAATGAACTGGTATCACTTCGCGGCATGGGAACCGAGGGGACGATCTCGCGAGCGATGATTCCGCACCCAGCAGTTCGCATAATCAGAATACCACCACGAATCACGCGCGTGCATTCCCGCGCGCGCGTCTGACCGCAGGGGAGGAGTTACACGCATGCCATCTACACCGAGACGGTTTCGCCTGACGCCAAGCGGGGTGATCGCCACAATCGCACTGGTTTTCGCGATGACCGGCGGAGCCTATGCGGCGAAGCGCTACCTGATTTCTTCGACTAACCAAATTAGCCCGAAGGTGCTCAAGGCACTTAAGGGCGCAAGCGGCAAGCAGGGCCCGGCGGGCCCTGCTGGCCCCGTGGGCCCCGCGGGCAGCGCCGGCACAGGGAGTGCCGGCGCTGCGGGACCCGCTGGACCAGCTGGTCCTATTGGGACACAGGGTGAAAAAGGCCTACAAGGGGAAAAAGGGACCAAAGGTGAAAAAGGTCCAGAAGGCTCGCCGTGGACCGCGGGAGGGGTGCTCCCATCCGGCAAGAGCGAGACGGGGACGTTTGCGCTCAATCCCACGACCGGTGCTGTCACACGCGCTTCAATCAGTTTCCCGATCCCCCTGCCGGGGCAGCAGTGCGAAATTGAACCCGGCCCTCCACCTGTCTTTCTCGAACAGGGCATTTGCGGCGAAGACCATATCCACGTATTCTTTGAAGAAGCGTCTATTCCCAACGGCTGTACGGGAACCGTCGTGGAAGGCTTGGTCACTAACCTCAAGGCAGACCCAGGCAATTTCTGCGCGTGGGTCCAGTTTGCGAGCGGAACAACCCTGATCGTACCGCTCGACCCGGAAACGGGGGGTCCCGGCATAGGTATCACCGGCGCGATCATGCAGGCAAATCCCAGCGGATCAGCCGCTGTTGGCACTTGGGCAGTTACTGCTCCATAGCGCTTCGTCCGTCGTGAGCAAGAAGTGAGCAAGAAGCTGGTCTCCCCGAGGACAAATTTCTTCGGGGAGGCCACAACTTTGGCCTTGGCTCGTGTGCAGGGAGACTTGGCGAAGCGTGGTGGCATGATAAGCCAATGTCTGCCTGCCTACACCAAGCTCAGCCCCCCAAACCCGCAGACGTCCCTCACTTTCCCCCAGCGCCTAGGCGCAAACGCACTTGCCCCTTGCACTCCGCTTCGACGAGCGGTATAGCTTTCCGAGATGGGAGCCGAGGGGGCCATTGGAGAGGTGGCGATCCGGAGCGAGCGCACCACCGGATGCGTCTCGCGGCGCTTGACCCTGCCCGCCGCCCTCGTGCTGACGGCAACCCTCCTCGCCTTGGTAGCCCTCGCTGCCCCCGCGCTGGCCGCCCGCGGGCACGAATTCGCCGGCACCTTCGGCTGGGGAGTCCTCGACTCCAAAGCCGAACTTCAGCGCTGCACGAGCGAACCGAATTCGGTCCCGGGGGGCGAACCCACCTCCGACTGCCAGCCCGGCCTTGCGGGCAACGGCCCAGGCCAGTTCGACGAACCGGCTGGCATCGCAGTAAACGAAGCCACCGGCGAGGTCTACGTCGTCGATGAGAACAACGACCGCGTGGAGATCTTCAACGCCTCCGGCAGCAAATTCGAAGGCGAATTCAACGGCAGCGGCCTGCTCCCGAATGAAGGCATTGCGGCGGGCAGCGGCGGGCTTCCAGAAGAAGTCCCGACCGGGCAGCTCGACGAACCCGAAGGGATCGCGATCGACAACGACCCCTCGAGTCCCTCCTTCGGCGATGTGTACGTGGTCGACACCAACGGACACAAACTTGGCTCCTCTGAAGAAGAACGGATGGTGATCGACAAGTTCGACGCCAGCGGCAAATACATCGGGCAGATCACACGCAATGCCGACCCTAAACAGTCGTTTAGCGAACTGGGATTCCAGAAGCTCTTCGGCGTGGCGGTGGACCCGCGCGGGGAGGTGTGGGTCGAGGAGAAGAACTTCGGGTTCTCGCCCCGGGGCGCAGCCAACTACACAAACGAGGCGGCGAACAAATGGATCGGCTTCCGCGACAGCGAAGATCCACTGTCATCCGAAGCAGCCCCCGGCTTCGCCGTCGACTCAGAAGACAACCTCTACGTGCACAACACCTTCGGCAGCGGCGACCGCTTGGCGAAGTTCAGCGAAGACGGCACGCTGATCACCCCGGAAGTCGATGAAGAAGCCCCGCGCCCCAACGGCGTGGCGGTCGAAGCGAGAAGCGATGACGTATACATCGCCCACGCCGAAAACGTGCACCGCGTGAGCTCGAGCGGCAGCTCGCTTGAAACCCTGAAGGCCCCGGGCACACCGAGCTTCGGCGCAGTCGCGCTCAACGCCTCGACGCTGACGGCATACGTCGCCGAGCCCGCGGCCGACCGCATCGACGTGTTCTCTCCCGAAGCGCCGGGGCATCCGACGATCGAGGCGGGCAGCGAGGGGGTCTCAGACGTCAGCGCAACGAGCGCGAGCTTCTCAGCGGAAGTCAACCCGCGTAGCGAACCGAACGAAGAAGCGACCTCATACCGCTTTGAATACGGCCCCTGCGAAACCGCATCGACGTGTTCTTCAAGCCCCTACCCCCAGAGCACGCCCGAAGCAAGCCTCGCCCCCAACTACGAACCGGACCTGATAAGCGCTCACCCGCAGGACCTCGCCCCGCACACCGTCTACCACATGCGCGTGGCGGCGCACAACTCCCATCCGCCGGAGGTCAAAGGCGAAGAGCTGATTTTCACCACGCAGGGCCCGCTGGCGCCGGCGCTGCCCGACAAGCGCCAGTACGAACTCGTCTCCCCGCCCGATAAGCACGGGGCGATCATCCCGCCGCTCTCGGGCTCGGGCGTGATCCAGGCCTCGCTCAGCGGCGATGCCATCAGCTATCTGGCCAACTCGCCGACCGAATCAGAACCGGCCGGCTTCTCACAGGCCGTTCAGATCCTCTCCCGCCGCGGCCCCGCCTCTTGGGAATCCCAGGACATCGCAACGCCCCACGAAGCGACTGTGGGGATCTCGCTCAAGCCCGGCCGGGGCGAGTATCGCTTCTTCTCAGGGGACCTCTCGCACGCGGTCGTTCAGCCGTTCGGCCCCTTCACACAGGCAATCTCGGCGCAGGCCTCGGGACGAACGGCATACCTGCGCACGAACTACCCGCCAGGCGACTCCTCCCACCCCTGCGGCTCCGGATGCTACCGCCCGCTCGTCAGCGGCTGCCCGGGCGAAGGCGAACCGTGCCCGGAGCCGGTTCAGGAAGTCGCGAACGTGCCGGAAGGGACCAACTTCGGTGAAGCCTGCAGCGGTGGCTACTGCGAACCGTACTTTCTCGGCGCGAGCCCCGACGCGAGCCACATCGTACTGGGCGCCGGCGCGGCGCTGAGCGAAGGCGCGATCGAAGGCGAAGGGCTGTATGAGTGGTCCGCGGGCAGGCTCGCGCTCGTGAGCGTGCTGCCCAATGGAGAAGCAGCGCCGGCAGGCACGACACCGGCGCTCGGCTTCGCCGCCGAAAGCGGCACGATCAGGATCGCAAGGCAGGCGATCTCAGCCGACGGCAGCCGCGTGATCTTCACGGCGGGAGAACTGGACAGCTTGAAAAAACCGACCGCCAACCGCCACCTCTACCTGCGCCGGATGACAGGCGAAGGGCAGACGATCGCACTCGACGTGCCCGAAGCGGCGTGCATCGCCAAAGGTAAATGCAAAGGTACGGCAAACCCGGTCTTTCAAGCGGCATCGGTGGACGATTCGCGGATCTACTTCACCGACTCACAGCCTTTGACGCAGAGCTCCGGCAACTCAGACCTCTATGAATGCAAGATCGAAGAAGCAGAAGAAGAACTCGCCTGCAGCTTGAGCGACCTGACCCCGCCGGGGGTAGGTCAAGAAGGCGGCGGGGTGCTCGGCCTTCTCGCAGGGACCTCAGAAGACGGCACCTCGATCTACTTCACCGCGAACGCCAGGCTCAGCACTCAAGCAAGCGCGCGAGGGGAAGAAGCGGTGGCGGGGGACTGCAAAGGCGACACGACCGTCGGCACGCTTGAATCGGAAACCTCGCCGCAGCGCTGCAACCTGTATCTCAGAAGCGCCGGGCAGACAAAGCTCGTCGCGGTGCTCTCGGGCGCGGACTTCCCCGACTGGTCGCTGCGCGGATCGCTCGGCTTGCAGGGCCTCACCGACCGCGTATCTCCCGACGGGCGCTACCTGGCATTCATGTCGCGGCGCTCGCTGAGCGGCTATGACAACCGCGACGCGCAGAGCAACAAGCCAGATCAGGAGGTGTTCCTCTATGACAGCCTCGAAAACCGCCTCTCCTGCGCTTCGTGTGACCCCAGCGGCGGGCGCCCGCGCGGGGTCCCATACCCGAAGATCGACACCGTTCAATCAGGGCTCTCCGGCGGCCCTGAAATCTGGCCGCCGGGCGCGTGGATCGCAGCGGACGTGCCGAGCTGGGCGGCGGTGGCCAACGGCGAAGGCTTTGCCCTTCACCAGCCGCGCTACCTCAACGACGCAGGGCGCCTGTTCTTCAACGCTGCCGATGCGCTCGTGCCTGGGGACTCCAACAGGACCGTCGACGTCTACGAGTACGAGCCCCCGGGCGTGGGCGACTGCAACAGCGCGAAGGCCACCTTCGCGGCGGCCTCGGGTGGCTGCGTGGCGCTGATCTCCTCCGGGCAGGCAAAAGAAGAATCGGCCTTCCTCGATGCAAGCGAAACCGGCGATGACGCCTTCTTCCTGACCGGCCAGCGCCTCTTGCCAAATCAAGATCTCGACACAAGCGTCGACGTCTATGACGCACACGCCTGCAGCGACTCATCGCCCTGCCTGCCTGCGCCGCCCACGCCCACGCCTCCCTGCGAAGGCGACTCCTGCCAGAGCCCCGGCGCCGCACCTGAGGACCAGACGCCCGGCTCGCTTAGCTACCAGGGTCCGGGCAATCCGCCCCCGCCCGCAGCGCCGATCGTCAAACACAAGAGCGCGGCCCAGCTTAGAGCCGAAAAGCTGAAGAAGGCCCTGAAGGCCTGCCACAAGCAGAAGAGCAAGCGAAAGCGCTCTGCCTGCGAAGCCAAGGCGCGAAAGCTCTACGGCGCGCACAAGGCGAAGAAGTCTAAGAAAGCCAAGAAGTCCGCAGGGGGGAAGAAGTGAGACGCGCGGCGACAAAGCTTCTCCCCTTGCTCGCCCTGCTCTGCGTGCTCGCCATCCCGGCCCAGGCCTCCGCCACCCAGCCCTGGTGGCATCTGACCTCGAGCTCGCGCCCGGGCAACCTCCCGCCCGAAGGCGAAGGCACGATCGTTGCGATCGTCGAGAACACGGGCGATGCGCCGGTCGACGGCGCGAAATCGCCGGTCACCATCACAGACTCCCTGCCCGAAGGGCTCAAAGCCACCGCGATCGCGGGCGCGAAGTGGTTCGGCAACACCTTCACGTCGCTTACCTGCGCCCCGCTGCCAGCGCTGAGCTGCACCCTCTCGGGATCGCTGGCGCCGTACCAGCAGCTCGAAATCCGCATTACGGTGAAAGTGCAGGAAAGCGCGAGTACCGGTGAGATGAACCGCGTCTCAGTCTCAGGCGGCGGAGCCCCGCCGGCCACGATCGAGCGCCCGATCACGGTCTCAGAAGAGCAGACCCCCTTCGGCGTCGAAGACTTCGAGCTGCGCGCCGAAGAAGAGGGTGGCGCGCTTGCCACCCAGGCAGGCTCTCACCCCTTCCAGGTGACGGGCGCGTTCGTCTTTGATCAGGGAGCCGAAAAGGGGAAAATCAGTGGCAAGCCGTCTGTCCTCCCCGCCGGGCTCCCGAAGGACATCGAAACGCTCCTTCCGCCGGGACTGATCGGAGACCCGACGCCCCTTGCGACCTGCAGCATGCCGCAGTTCACCCGCTTGAAGGAAGGCGCCGAAAACCCAGAAGAAAACGAATGCCCGGCCCAGAGTGCGGTCGGCATGGCGGCGGTGACGGTCGAAGAACCGGGCCTCGTCGGCTATATCGCGATCACCGTGCCTGTCTTCAACCTCGAACCCGCCTACGGCGAGCCGGCGCGCTTTGGCTTTGCGGTGCCGATCGCCCGCTCGACGATCACATTGGACACCGCCCTGCGAAGCGGGCCCGGCGAAGACTACGGAGTCACGGTCAGCTCGCTGAACACCACCCAGCAGGCGGGCACACTGAGCGCGCAGGTGACCTTCTGGGGGGTTCCAGGCGACCCCCGCCACGACGCCTCGCGCGGCTGGTCCTGTCTCTCCGAATCCGAGCACCTCGAACGCCACGGCCTTTGCGTGCCCTCAATAGACCAACACCCGCTGGCGTTCCTGACGATGCCAACCTCCTGCGTCGGCGGCCCGCTGAAGGCCTCGGCGCGTGTCAACTCTTGGGCCTCGCCGACAGATCGTCAGAGCTTCTTCCCCTCAGAACCGCTGCAGACGCTCGATGGCTGCAACCAGTTGCCCTTCAGCCCGAGCATCTCCGCGGTCCCGAGCACCGATCGCGCCTCGGCGGCGAGCGGTCTTGACTTCAACCTCGACTTCCACGATGAAGGGCTGACGAGCGCCGAAGGGATCGCGCAGTCCCATCTGAAAGACATATCGGTAGCGCTGCCCGAAGGCCTCACGGTTAACCCCTCAGCAGGTGTTGGCCTGGCAGGCTGCAGGCCCGCTGACTACGAAAGAGAGACGGTATCCTCAAAGCCCGGCGAAGGCTGTCCGAACTCTTCGAAGCTCGGCACCGTCGAAGTGACCACGCCCCTTCTGCCCGTGGCGATCCATGGCTCGCTCTACATCGCCCAGCCTTATGAAAACCCCTTCGGCTCGCTGCTATCGCTCTACGTCGTCTTGAAGAACCCCGAAAAGGGAATTTTGATAAAGCTCGCCGGCAAGGTCACGCCAAACCTGAGCACCGGACAGCTCACGACCACCTTCCAAGGCAACCCACCGGTCGCCTTCGACCACTTCAACTTCCACTTCCGCGAAGGCCAGCAGGCGCCCTTGATCAGCCCGCCGGCTTGCGGCACCTTCGAAACCCAGGCGCAGCTGACTCCCTTCTCCGAACCCGGCTCGGTGCTCACCGACGCCTCCTTCTTCTCCATCACCAAGGGCTTTGACGGCGGTGCCTGCCCGGCCGGTGTGCCCTTCGCCCCCCAGCTGCAAGCCGGCCTGCTGAACAACAACGCCGCCAACTTCAGCCCCTTCTACCTGCATCTGACGCGCTCTGACGCAGACGCTGAGATCTCCTCATTCTCAACGAACATGCCGCCGGGGCTCAGCGGCGTACTCTCGGGGATCCCCTTCTGCCCAGAGTCAGACATCGCCCTTGCGCGAACCAAGAGCGGGGCAGAAGAGCTTGCGGCGCCCTCCTGCCCGCAGGCAAGTGAACTGGGGCACTCGCTCGTGGGCACCGGCGTCGGCGCCGTCCTGGCCTACACCCCCGGCAAGATCTATCTCGCCGGCCCCTACAACGGAGACCCCTTCTCCTTGGTGAGCGTCACCTCGGCCGTGGTCGGTCCGTTTGACCTCGGCACCGTGGTGATCCGCTTCGGCTTGCGCATCGACCCGCACACCGCGCAGGTGAGCGTCGACCCAACGGCCTCTGAACCGATCCCCACGATCCTCCAGGGCATCGTCACCCACGTGCGCGACATCCGCGTCTACATCGATCGCCCCAACTTCACGCTGAACCCGACCAGCTGCGATCCGATGGCGATTCAGAGCACGGTGGGAAGCGACCTAAGCCAAAGCGCCACGATCTCATCGCGCTTTCAGGCGACCAACTGCTCGAGTCTGAAGTTCGCCCCCAAATTCTCGGTCTCGACGAGTTCTAAGACCTCCAAAGCAAACGGCGCCTCGCTGACCACCAGGCTCTCCTACCCTCCGAGCTCGCTCGGCTCCTACGCGAACATCGCCAAGGTCAAAGTGGAACTGCCAAAAGAGCTGCCAAGCCGCCTGACGACGCTTCAGAAGGCCTGCACGAGCGCGCAGTTCAATGCCAACCCGGCGGGCTGCCCGGCAGCCTCCTTCGTCGGCCACGCGATCGTGCACACGCAGCTGCTGCCGGTCCCTCTGACCGGTCCCGCGATCTTTGTCTCGCATGGAAACGAAGCCTTCCCGAGCCTCGTGATCGTGCTGCAGGGCTACGGCGTCACTGTGGATCTCATCGGCACGACACTAATCCGGGGTGGCGTCACGAGCACGACCTTCCAGTCGACACCCGACACCCCCTTCTCAGACTTCGAACTCACTCTTCCCCAAGGTCCCTACTCAGCGCTTGCGGCAAACGCGAACCTGTGTGCGAAGAAGCTCGTCATGCCCACCGAATTCCTCGCGCAGAACGGAGCGCTCGTCAAGCAGAGCACGCCGATTTCCGTCACTGGCTGCAAGAAGAAACCGACGCGCCATCAGCTACTGCTCAAAGCACTGAAGAAGTGCCACAACAAGCACGGCAAGAAGCGCTCGGCCTGCCAGAAGCAGGCACGCAGGAAATACGGGGCCGTCAAGGCCTCCACGCGGCGCTCCTCCCGCAGGTAGTTCCGGCTCCGAGCGCTGGCGCAGAGCACGGCTAGCGCGCTCGCAACCACGCAACCCAGCCCGCGCCCGAGCGCAGATCGCCTGCTCGCAGACTAACTTCACCTCGCGAACAGAGAAACCGCTCCCTGGGCACGCTCCCCTAGGCGCAAACGGAAACGATTCACCAAACCGCTTGACCCCCCTCGCCCGCCACTGTCACACTCGCGGGGCAGTGCTCAATGCCCGTACATCGGCCGGCAGCCGCTCGACAGAGCGACTTTTCGCGACCGACCATCCGGGCCATCTCAATGCCAACCATCAAGGAGAAGCAGACATGAAACGTATCAGGCTGCTGGGCCTCGCGCTCATCGCCGTGTTCGCGCTCGGGGCATTCGCCTCGGCCAGCGCATTCGCTGAAGAACCGGAACTGAAGTTCGAAAACGGGGAAGTGCCGTCGGCTACCAAACCGGCTGAATTCAAAGCGGAAGGCCCCACCGAATCGGTCCTCGAATCGGAGGAAGTCAGCGGCAAATTCATCTCGGTCAAATGCGCCAAAGTCAAAGGCAAAGGTGCATTCACGACCCAGGACAAAGGCACCGTTGAAATCGACTTCGAAGGCTGCAAAAACTCCGAAGGTCAGAAATGCAACAGTTCCGGCGATGCAGCCGGCGTGATCTTACTCACAGGCGAAACCCAGCTGGTCGACATCTTACCCTCCGGCACCTTAGACCTCGGCATCTGGATTGAACCGAAAAACGCGGCAGGCACGGGCGATCTCGAATTCATCTGTGGCGGCGTGGTCACGATCAAGGTCTTAGGCTCGGTCATCGGCGCGATCGACAACACCGCGGGCACGTTACTGACGGTGGCAGAAGGTGCCGTGGCCAAAAAAGAAGTCAAAGCCTTATGGAAACAGAGCAAAGGCAAACAGGAAATCACCGAATGCATGGCCTTAAAAAC
>Ga0335072_10003158_pt1 | contig 24930 bp, 21 predicted proteins | sample Lox_Sample_21_FD_206725 | JGI IMG/M metagenome (GOLD analysis project Ga0335072, IMG submission 206725) | Soil microbial communities from Loxahatchee National Wildlife Refuge, Florida, United States - Lox_Sample_2.1 | ecosystem: Environmental > Terrestrial > Soil > Wetlands | place: USA... | reverse complement strand
TCATTTGCCAGTCCGATGAGAGCGAACACTTTGTCGACTCGTATCGAGGCCTGAAATGCGTTGCTAGTATCAAGTAGGAACATAATACCCTTCTTTCGCGTCAATTCCGCGTCCAAATCACCATGACTCTGGTAATTCTGCTTGACATGGTACAGGTGCATTGGATGTCCCGCATTTAGCTCGCTTGCCGTAATACCATATCCATTGTTCGAAGCCCACACCGCTGCTGCACCGACATCTGACCACTTATACGGAAGGTTCCTACACTGAACCATGGTTGCGTTGATCTCACGAGCCACACAAAGCTCCTGAATGATCCACATTCGTCCAAAACAAGCTCGAGAAAAGAATCGACCTAGTGCAATGGATGCGGGAGAGCCTGGCTGCGGAATACGAGTGGCCTCCGCGAACTCGGCAGACTGCACAAGCTTAGGATTGTACTCGGTCATGTGTACTCGTGCGGCAAATAATGTACTGCCAGCTCATCTTCGCCGCAGCTTTCACCGAGCCAACCAGGCCTTCTGCTGCTTGTACGTAGATGTCGCGAATGATTGTAACTTGTGCCAGATCATTTTGACCAATGCAGCAAAAGCCAAATCAAACCTACCGTTCCTTCTGCGGGTCTCTCGGTTTTTGAATGGCTGCTTACAGGTTCAATTTGGAGACGCTTAGCGGAGACTTTGTCGTGTCCTGTTTCCAATCAATATCCTGCATCAACTCCCCCATGCGATCGATGAGGATGCGAGTTGTTGTCAGTTCTTGCCATGCATACTAGAGCGGGGTATATAGAGGAGCTTCAGACAGTCTAGTACGTTGCAAGCGGCACTGAACAGGCTCGTCATATGCACCTGGTTCAACTATCAAAGCCGAAAAGCATCATTTTGTGTCAACGGCATATACTTGAAGCCGGAGTTATTGTTCTTGAAGAGTGCTAATGCATGAGCTGTGACTGATGACCTACACATATCAATATTCACCATTATTCGGAGAGTCTCGCCAAGCTGCTGTTCCCTCCAGCATTTTAGAAACTGCAGATACTGTCCAGGCCATTGTGGCTGGCTGATAGAGCTGGATCGCCGGGTAGCAGCCGCACCCTTCTTGTAATGGACATGTCATGCGGGAGTAAGCTGCAATTTCAGCAGACTAAGGAAAACTCCGGCATAGCTTTACCACTTCCCTCCGTCTCTGTACTGGAGCCGAAAAGTTCGAGAGCTTGCAGGACTGTTTGAGGCTCTGCAATAAGATTCGCGACCCCGCAGCCTGAAACGAGGTCCTTATTGAAGAAAGTTCTGTGGGCCAATCAACGCGACCTGGGATCGCAGGTTTCCGGCGCCGTCGCGCTAAGTCTCTCCGAGCTTGATCCTCATTTCCCCCGATCTCTTTCCTCGCGCCTCTAAGTCTTTTCTTGAGACAAAGAATGCTTACGACCAATCTGTTTCATCTGGACTTGAAACAGTCTCAATAATACAGTGATGGTTGGCCATGGCCTACTAATCCGGCTCTCATTGCAATGGAAGAATCAGCGAAACCCTTAGATATCTTTCCCTTGAAACCCACACCCAAGAACAATTGCTGTTCGGATTGATCATGTACCGCGCGACGCGCTTCCGTTCATTTCCTTATGTCTCTCATATGATCTCTTTCTGTCTTTGCATTCCTTTCACTCTTTGTGACGGCTAGAAATTCACTTCCTTTCCGCGCGTAACCTGCTGCTGGCAGCTCTCGCCCTTTTTTGTTCTCTCCTCCATACAAATACTAATATTGCGCTTCATTTCATCTACGCTGGCATCAAAAATTCTTAGACAAGATGCAGCTTACACATAGCGCTGTTGTACTAAATCTTCTAATTACACTTGTATCGGCTGGACCAATACGAAGGTAATCTCAAGCCATGAAATTCATTTCGAGTATTACTGACGCAAACGCAGAGACCCGGATGTTGTGCGCAGATCAAACCATGTGCCGAAGCGTTATGTCGTGGGTCCTGGTCTTGATCATACCACCGTTATTCTCCCACGACAAGCTGCTGCCACAGGATCTGGCACAGAAGATGGGAGCGTGCCAGCGGTCGGAGTTGGAGGGGGCAACACATCTCTCTTATCTCTGCTGAGCTCTTCTGCCCAAGTAACACAAACAGCAGTAGCAGCTACAAACACTGCCAGCGCCACTGCTGCCAGTGATACAGACACTTCTTGCACTTCGATGTCATCGACAGCGAGTGTGACGTCCCCTGCAGCGGCTGCTAGCGTGGCTTCCTCGTCGGGATCAGGAACGGAGAATGGAAGTGTTCCAGCCGTTGGGGTAGGCAGTGGGAATACATCCCTACTGGGTCAGCTGAGCTCTACTGCTTCAACTGCCAGCGTGACATCTGCTTCGAGTAGCGTCGCAGCAGATGCTACTGCCGCTGCCGCAAGTTCTGCGGCTTCCACAACGAATGCGGAAGGAGCCGCTCCCTCGGCTTCGACTCAAGGCACAACGAGTATCTTCCCAATACCCGCGAGTGGGGCCAGCCAGTCCGATTCAGGAAGCGCAGCCACGAGTTCAGCTGTTCAACCGGCAGTTGCGACGACAATCGAGATCTCAACAACCATCATGACAACAGTCGAAGTCACTGCCACCGGACCTCCTCCCTCAGCCTCAAGTTCTGTCCAGCCTATTACATCTTCTACCACCCCCGTAGCAGGCCCTTCTTCTAACTCGCCAGATGTCGTCACTAGTGCTGCTGCATCGACAGCCAGCCAGCCTTCCGATGTTACAGTCGTATTTGTCACGGAATCTCCAACCTTCACTGGACCCATTGGAGGCTATACAACGCTTGGGCCGAATAATGGTCAGGTCGGCCAATCTTCAAACACGGCTTTTTCTTCGGTGGCGCCTGATGTCGCAACAAGCCAAGCCCAGTCCCCGCCGGCTGATCCTAGCTCCATTGCAACTCTCAGTCTGCAACCAACTGTTACCAATACTCCTGCGACCAACTCAATCGCTGCTTCCACATCAAGCGACGCAGTTCAGCCGTCCGAAACAGCATCTCCAGCTTCGTCAGGGGACTCCTCTTCCTTCAGTGCCGACCCAAGCTCTTCATTCACCGATAGCGCGCAGCCTTCAGCAGCTGCCTCAACTACGGACTTTCCAGCTGCTGCCTCATCTGTAGCATCTGCAGTGCAACCATCACAGACGCAGTCAGAACATCATCACCACCACTCACATAGCGACAGTGGCAGTGCCAATTCTACCTCGCCGGCTGCGTTAGCCACGCCAAGTTCGACGCCAGAGCCTCTGACGGTCATACCGGTCACTGCGGCTTTTGCTGGGCAGATTACGGTTACTGTGACGACAACTGTCACTGCAAGATAGCTGGATTGGGGTTGAGGAAAGACTCGGCTTGATGCAGAGACTGTCGTCTTAGTTTCAGTGTTGATCTTGTTGTAAGTCCTACAAGGCGAAAAGCATGGCAAGGAGTTTCGCAAACTCTGGTAGTGTCGATATCTTGCGAAATTATGTTGCTGAATAATATGATGTATTCCATCCCACCCTTCCAAGGCGACGATCAAAGTCGGCCACGTGCTAGTAGCAGAGAAGGTGACATTCATGCCAAGCTCCTTGCACGGCACCGCACGAAAATCTCTACCTTTCTTAGTCAACAAGTCACAATTCATCCCCTCACGCACAAGTCGTGTCATGCTATTTGCCTAAAGCACACAAGATCATGCCTATCTCCAAGAAAGACCGAGTGCGTTGCCTATACCGCGCTATCATGAAATACACTTCCTAACTGACCCATCCATCTAGATCCATCGGGAGCAAAAGAAGGCCGATGCAGCAGGGACTCGCGTTCCGGTTAAGCCAAACGGGAACCCGGTCAAGCCGCCCAAGCCAACATCTATTGTAACTTACATTCATTCACGGTGCAGAGCTAGCTAACCAAGTCTACGCGGTAATGATCAGTGCGCAAACTGCCGCAAGGAAATCGTCAACACGAATCTGAAGCAGCTAGAAGTGCATGCAGCGACGCACGACGCGAAGACGTGGCCGAAGGAGAAGTGCTGGCCGAATGATTTCAAAGCTGCGGCATAGTTGAGCGGGTCGGATGGAGACTGCTATCATTGGGAGGCCTATATCTGAGATGAGAAGTGAACGACAGCTACAGAAATTCCGCCATCCACAGTCTAGGCTAGCAAAGACTAGGCTTTGAAACTCATTACCATGGGTCAACTCGACTTGCAACCTTTCCAGTGCCATTACCCATAACTTGACCGAGGCTTTAAAGCACATGACCAAGACCTAGCTGACTTCTTAAATTCTTTTTCGTCATTGTGTTGACCAGTCGGGCTCAGACTTTACACTAATACGAGCGCGGTCACATAGGCTTGTCGAGTCTCTATAGTACGCGTGGTTAATGGCATATGTTGGAGTCATCCTCTTCTATCCTGCTGTAAGCTACGATCCTAACTCGATGTAGTAACTGACTGCTCAATATGAGAGCGGCCACTATCCAGCCACTTCCTATTACTAACCGTGTAGCTTCGCATTCTCCTCGTAGATACCACAGGCTAGCTAAGCGCACCATATTTGCTGTGATAGTTTCTGCACTTCGAAATTCGTTATCCAAGCGAGGCGAATAATCATGAATAATTGGACAGGTTCTACTGGATCTGGAATCGTTGGAGTAAGATCTGGCTTGGCGCTGAAGCTCAAGACTGCCTGAGCTTCAAAACTCCCCGCCACCAACGCCGCAGTCAACGTCCTTCCAATGTCTTCATTGAATATGCCCGCAGATGTCTTCATTCTCAGAATCGCCGGCGAGCACTACATATTCTTCATCCGATAGGTATGAGGGAAATCCCAACTCCTTCTTCGTGGACCGGACAATACCACGGTCCCACCCCAACACTTCACCTCAGCTCGGCCGATATGCTTCAAACGAATCCGCGGGTTCGGGCGAAGCGATCAGCCCTACTACCAAGCAGCCGGAGAAGATAAGATTACGCAAGGCATGTGACAGTTGCAGCGTGCGCAAAGTCAAAGTATGGTGTCAGTGAAGTCTGCAGTCTCCCAAGACCCCTTCCATTGACCCGTGGTCGGTTGCAGTGCGATGAAGCTGGCCCGCCATGCCAAAGTTGCGCATCCTTAGACATCCCTTGTACGTTCCAAAGACCGAGTCGCCGGCGGGGGCCTCCCAACAAGCACGCGGAAGCCTTCAAACGACAGAAGCTCGCGCTGGATGCACCAGGCTCGCTTGGGCTCACATCGCCCACACAAGATGCGGCACTCGGCCTGGCCTCACTTTCTGCACCTCCCCTTCTCTCGGCGGAGTCGATCTGCTCAATCTCGACATTGCAAATCCTAGTTGACGACTACTTTACCTACATACACCCTCTCATACCACTCCCCCACGAGCCTACGTTCAGGGAAGCCTTTGCTAGACGAGAAGATCGGACCGACCGTACATTTCTTTCTCTATTGGCTGCAATGGTCGAGGTTCTCGTTGTGTCGTTTCCACGAAGACCCAGACAACTTTTCACCTCTGAAGCCGCAAGAAAGCAATTCCCGAATGCTGAAGCTTTGATATCTCGCTGTCATCGAGTATTTGTAGAAGCTCGCGGATCGGGATACCTTGACAGAGAGCTCACCATATATGATGCGGCGGCAAGTTACCTGACAGGAACATCAGCGGCGTATATGTTCGACATGCGACATAATCGGTTGTACTTTGGAGAAGGTGTGTTAATGCTGAGGATGCTAGGTTTACATCGAGCTGGCCGGACCCGCGTTCACACCGACCCGGCGTTTGCAACGTCAGCCTATGTTGGTCTTGATACCGAGCCTGAGGTGGACTACATAACGCAAGAGATGGCCCGTCGTTTGTTTTGGCTGTTTTTCGTCGGATGTGGATCTATGCAGCAGCTCGGGTCTTCTGACAGCGATCTACTAATGCCTCCTCTGACATATGCTGAACGATTCCCGCCTCTGCCTCTTGAGGTGGACGATGCATTTATATTCAAGGACCATGTGAAGCCTCAACCTGCGGGTATCGTGTCAGAATTGACTGGATTCAATCTCAACGTGGCTGTCTTTCGCTCATACAGCTCCCTTACTTCTCTGGAAATGGCCTTTGGCAGAGATGAACTCTATGACTGGGACAAGCAACGGCGTGTCATTGTGCGCACATTACGCGATGTCAAGTCCGCTACAGATCGTGCGCCACCTGAATTGCAGCTCAATCCGTCCGCAGCTGGAATCTGGCCATGGCCCGAGAAATTATCCATATCTGGCTCCCGAAATTCCTGGGCTGATGCAGTCGGAATAAACGACAATCCCAACTCTAACATGTCGAAACGGAATGTACAGTATGAGATTCAGAAGGCAAACATCTACGCGTCGCAGCTTGGAACACGATCATACTTGGTTGAGAAGTACTGGAATCTGTATGAGCTACAAGACCGAAACACCTCGCCCCAGGGCCCGACAACCTCGCCAACACTTGGATGTTTCGTAGCTGGCGTCGATGCGAAGAATCTGGCGCAGACACCAAGCGATGGAATGGATGCTGGGGAACAGACCATGGCAATAGAGCGAGAAGACATCGTTCGTGATCTGGCTGTGTTGTTGCAGAGTATCAGTCAGGTGAACATGGAACCTAATGGCTTGAGCTTCGTACGTATGCCCCCCCCTTTGTGGATTCTGAGACTGGGTCGGGGCTGACATCTTTGGGACAGTGCCACAAGATCCGCCAAGTAGCTTCAACTCTGCTTGAAACGCCTCGATCTCGAATGGCAATGCCCAGCCTGGATTCTGAATCGGTAAATGTCTACCTGACTGGCTTCTTGGATATCCTGATGAGACTTGAGAGACTGGGTCCTAGTAGAATCAAGGGCAGCATGAACTCTCGGGAATGGTCACCGAATGGATCGAGGGATAACGGCATTTTGAGCGCGGAGGAAACGGAAGAAGAGGAACTTGTTCATTGGGCTAGTTTGAAAGAGCATCAGGAAAAGTTTGCGAGAGCGAATGGTTTCATCACAAATTACTAGCGAAGCACTACGGAATTTTGGTATCAGGGACAAAGTATCACGGAAAAGGAGCAATTATCTTGTCATGACGTAAAACGACCGGATGTATGTTGAGGATGTCAGGCGTGAAACGATTTTGTCGGCGATGCAAAAGGCCAAACAGGGGGGGGAATCAGCTTACTGGATCTTTGGGGGCCGGTTTTACGGTCCTTTGTTGGAAATTCAACTCAGCAAGTCTCGGAGCGGCAGCCCCTTCACGTAGTACGGTGAATACACCCGAGCCTAGTGTCTTACATTGGGCGAATCTCCTCAGCGCTTCGGCGGAGAGGTATGTCCCCCATAGTTGAGGCAGATGTGAAACAGGGACTCTTTGTGATGGCCGAAATTCGCCTCGAATTGCAGCCGCGTCGACTTGCCTCGCCTGCCTCGCGCGAACCTGCGGGATCGCCGCAGCTGTCCAGCCATCTCGAGCCACCTGCAACGTTCATTCGGCGTTGGAATGACAGACATTGCAGCTGAGTCCTGTCGTTTCCGAGGTAGGAAGCAGCATGCAGGATGCAGTCTAACCAAGCCCTATCACAACACCTCCTAACCCTGCAATTCTACCAGCTGATGTCGATCTGCCGGATGTGGCACCTCCCGACCTGTCACGGGTGGTCAGCATCCCGGATGATAGGGTAGCTAACGATTTTCTCAGTACTGCGACATTTGACATATGGACTTCCTCTACGTGTAAATCCTCTTAACGACCGATGTAATCCACATTCTGCCAGTCCTCTCCTGCACCCCGACTTTTGGGTGAGCGATTCTGCCGTTCTGTTCAGGGATCGCTTTTACATTTCAGCCGTTATCTGACGCCGCACAGGATCCCAAAGCAGTTATGGCCTTTGAGATATTCCTGAAGCCTGTCATTGCGTTGCCTGTCATTCTCGCATTGTGCTACTTTGTATATGCCTATGTCACAGCGAAGTCCAATCTGCCAGATTTACCATGGATTGGCGCTAGCGATGGTCAATGGTTCGCGAAGGGTCGAGCCCGAATTCGAAACACTTTTAAGTACCAGGCAGCTATCCAATGCGCCTATGACAATGTCAGTTTTGCCCTTTTCAGAGTGCACTATAGGCTCTTCCTAACCAGCAATTCTCTAGTACTCGAAGAAGGGTCTCTCGTGCATCGTACCAAGCATCGACATCGACGTAATACTCCTACCTGCCTCGTCGACGGAATGGATCATCAACCAGCCAGAATCGTCACTAAATGTCCTTGCATCTCATATGGAGGCGCTGCAATCAGACTTTACTTTCGCCGACCCAGTCATCGTACGGCAGCCACACCACGAACACATCGTCAAGACAGACTTGACGAGACAGCTGGGGTCACTGACCATGGACATTATGGACGAGTTGGCATCAGGCTTTGACGAGACATGGGGCTTTGATACTCGGGCGTGGAAAGACATTGGCGTGTTTGAAAACATGATGCGAATCATTGCTCGCACAAGCAACCGCGTGATGGTTGGGCTTCCACTATGTAAGTACTGGCAGAAGACCTCATACCTTGTGTTATATCAATGCTGACTCCAACTGGTTTGTCAGGCAGAAACACAGGGTATCTCAGCTCTGCTTCCGGCTATGCACAGAGCGTAATCCCAGCAGCAGCCATCCTTCGCCAATTTCCAAAGGGACTACGTCCGATCGTTGCGAAGATCGTCACCCTACCCAACAAATACTTCATCAGAAAAACGGCACAGTTTCTCGAGCCAGAGATCAAGAACCGCCTTGCGGAAATCGACCGACGAAGTAACGACGTAGAAAAGAAAGCCCCCGAGACCGAACCGAATGACTTTCTCCAATGGCTTATAAAATACGCACAGGAAAGATTACCACCATCTGAACTCAGCCCTCATATCATCGCTGGCCGTATGCTAGCCCTTAACTTTGCTGCAATCCACACCTCGACCTTCGGCATCACGAACATAATTTTCGACCTAGTCTCCTCGGACCCCTCACTCGATTATATCGGCCAGCTCCGTGAGGAAGCGGCCACAGTCCTTGCCGAAGACGGCGGTATCTGGACGAAGCGCGGCCTCAGCAAGATGCACAAGATTGACTCTACCATCCGCGAGTCCCTACGGGTTCGATCGTTTCTGTCCGCTGGCCTTGTCCGCAAAGTCGTTGCGCCTAATGGCATCACAACGCCAGATGGAGTCTACTGTCCCAATGGCTCTAATATCGGAGTAGGAGCCATGGGCGTCCACAACGACAATGCTATCTATCCAGAGGCCGCGCGATTCCAGCCTTTCCGCTATGTCGATGCTCGGGAAGCCATTGCCGCGAATGTCGAGACAGGCAAATTCGGCACAGAGGAGTTCATCAAGAAGGCGAATTATGCGACTGTGAGCACTAGTGCAGACTATCTATCTTTCGGTCACGGAAGACACGCCTGTCCTGGGAGGTTTTTTGCGGCAAATGAGTTGAAGTTGCTACTGGCGTATATGGTCCTGAATTATGACATTGAGCCGCTGGAGAAGAGGCCGAATGGGAAGTGGATTGGACAGGTCAGTCTGCCAGATATGAAGGCCACAATCAAGGTCAGGCGCCGGAACGTGAATCAAGAGAAAGCATGATCACATTTTGTTTAGCAAGCGTGCATTATATATATCATCTGCATGAGCATTTAGACGGCTCAATTCCATAAAAGATTGCAGTCGGGGGGCCACCTGAGCCTTTTTGTATCAAAAACTCCAATCCACACTCGCACTTATACTACAATTTGGGTGATTACTCGAGCGTGGTATGAATATCCCACACATCGCTCTCGTGCTCGAACTTGAATTCGTACACCTTAGAGGCAAGACTTTGCAACGTATACGGATACTTCAGACTGTCATTAGGACTCCAAGGTCTGTTGAAGCTACACTGCTTACGAACAAGTGTTGTGGGCTCTTGGTTGGCTTTTGGGCATGCGAGCGTGGCACAGAGAGAACTTGTCCTTGAGAGAAATTGGTGGGGATACCGCTGCATAGTCGGTGTGAAGGTTATGCTGGAGACGGAAAAAGTAGGGAGGGGGTGAGGAACTGCGTACAAGCAAACTTTCGAACTTGTCATAGCGCTAGAAGCATAGGCCATTGCTATGGATGTCTCGGAAACTCGCGGGCGTCTGAAGAACGGTGACACAAGGCGACCAGGTCATGGCTGGACTTTGGGGATTTGGTGGCTCTTCCGTTGCTTTCTGGAAATGAACTACTATTAGGTAATAGTTTGAGAGCTTGCCACAGCCTTCGAACGATTCTTGCTGCAGTTATAGATTGTAACTGGTTGACAGCCCAGATCTTCGCAAGAACTTGAAATGCTTTCTGAGACTCCCGTGCTCTATCCCGAGTTCAAGGTCCAGGAACTGGGAGGGAAGAAGAAGCTCTTGGAAAGCCCAACCACGATACTAGTGAAGAGGGTGGATAAAATCTCCGCCTGTGGTGCTGGCGAGGATGGAGGTCTCTTCGGAGATGGCGCTACTCCGACCAAGTTCGATGTCCTTAAAGACGACTGCGGATAAAGACTCAGTCGAGTCCCTTACAGCTGATGGCTCCAATCGTAACGTAAGAACGGTAGTATATATTACCCATTCGTGCAGATTCTGTCCCAGTCTACCACGTCATCCTGCAAGATGCAAAGTGCATCAATCTATAGATATTGCGGTCCCCCAAACCTGAAAACAATAACAGTCGCCAAGTGGAACCTATTCGGGTTGATACCACACACCTCTCCCAATAACTTCACACCTCGCGCAATAACGCTACAATGCTTGCAACCCTCTCCCTTGACCCTCTTAGCAGCCTCCACCCACACAATAAACGGAAACGAGCACTACTCATCCGGTTCCGTCTCTAGCTCGACCTTCCACACGAACAGAACCGGCTCATCCGATCCTTTTCGGCCAGAGCCTCGGTTAGAGCATTTATCTGCCAGTTTAAACCAACGGTTTTTCTTGCCCATCCAGCAGATCGCGCAGGTTCCAGTGCTAGTGACAGCGCGAGAGTACCACTGATGCTCGAACTCAGGGTCGACCGCAGCACGGACGAAGTTACGAGCATCCAGTCTGTTGTAGTGCCTGTATTGTGGGCGCGTGGGGAGGCATTCCGGATTGGATTCCGGTGTATGACGCTCGGTGGAGTTGGGTCTTGTGCAGTCCTGCAAACACGCTGACCTAGTCGACACGGGCTGCAGCCATCCGCCGTGGAGCGCATCGAATTTTTTCGAATCTGGCGAAGCACTCGTCAGGAGCGATGGCTCAGTGTTGATGCAGAAATGAGGTGGGAGGGAGTTGCGTTACCTTACAGCGATCGCAGGCTTGTCTCGTCCTCGACGAAGCCTTGAGCTTCTTACTGAGAACATGCGAGAAACCAGTGTTGTCGGATTCCGGATTTAGGGTGGATTTTCAGCGGAGCTTGCCATAGCAAGTACCAAGACACGGGCAAGCTGTATCGCCAGACACTGAAAAAGAGAGAAGAGGTTTTGGGCAAGAAGCATCCAGACACCTTAACAAGTATCAACAACTCGTACCTTCATTAGCTGTTAGTGTGGAGCGTGGGTATTGGTAGAATGGTCTACGGGAATTTAGAAATTTGTGAAAGACGCTGCAAAAGACTCGAGTGATTGTTTTTCCATTAGTTTACCGTTCAGCTTTCAAATAGGGGAAATAATGTAGCTAACGTGGTCTACCCACCATGAGCCATAACCCGCAGTGTAGAGCGAAAGAAGTCCATTTTGTGGACAAAGCTCGAGGAGCCAAAATAGCCCGCTCTGGAAGAATTGGGAGGTGGGGAGGAGGAAATGTCACAGGGACAAGGTAATCCGAACGTGGACACGCCAAGCCAGAATCGGTGACACGAAACCGTAAACGCCAACCGGCCGCGCTTTTGCCGCCTCCAAGTTATTAGAATGGTATACTGGCAAGATTTGTAGCCCAGTTGCGTGAGACTTGCTCGTACTGTGGACTGCGGTCTTGCTGGGGACAACTCTCCCCCTTGCGGGCGTTGCTGCGCCAGTTGTCATGGCGGCAGAAGCGCTTAAAGGATAGTTAGGGCAAACTTCACTGCACAATCAAATGTCGTTAGGTGGTTAGTGTCAATGCAAGATGGAACTGAAAGTGGTAGCTATCGGGGGAAGCCTAGTTGATCGGAAGAGCCTTGGGACAGCCGCAGCTGTTGTCGCGGCACTTTGTCAAGGTACATGCTGTAGCAGGCATTAAGGAACCGTGAAATGCGTGTGCGCTTGGATGCGTCGCTTTGTCGGTCGAAGTGTAAGCTCTACACTATGACGATCTTACTCCTGAGGAAGTGGCGGAGCCTTCGTCGAGCTGGAGCACAAGGTTCTTGTCGAGGATAAATTCTGAGCCTACAGCGAGGCTAGCAGCGGCTAGGAAAGGTGACCCGGTGCCAGCCCGTGTAATTTGCTACGCCACAATACGTAACAAGACAGAGGGGAAGGCTGGAAGAGGTAGTTCAGGCGTTAGACCGGGAATACTATAAGTTACCTACCCTCTCAGGCGACGCCTCTTCCAGTTCGCACCCCAATCAGGCTGGCTCGATACGCGACTTCTCTCTTTTTGGGTTAACTCTCGGCAAGTTTCCTCTTTCTTGAAGGCCGAACGCCCAGCCCCTTTTCATCCGCTCGTATTTTGCGTATGAGGCTTTTTTGCCCACTTCAATTTGTTGCAGCATTCTGGAGATGCTCCAGTTATCGCTGGCCACGAACTCGGTGACGAACCAGACTCACAACTTCCCAGCCTGACCAATATCTGGGCTGACTCGCCCCCCACCCTCACGCCGGCCTCCGTCGCCTCCAACGAGATGGAAGCCTTCTTCTAGTGGATTATCCTGGCTAACCTACATTTGGTCAGTCCGGAACAATCGGCCATCATCTTGTTGCGTGCGGCAGATGGGTACGCATTGATTGTGAAGCGCTGATTACAGGTCTATCCAAGAGGTAAAGACTGAGTAAATGCATAACTGGCATTCTAGGCAGCCGTCGCTTCCTCCGGGCAGCGTCAGGCAGATACACACCTGGGAGTTATCAATGAAACACGGCTTAACAGCCCAAGGCTCTAGAAACGACACGCAATCATTTCCCAGAAAAACCATACCTTCCGTATTTGGACCTTAGCCGGCGCTGCTTTAGGGTGAGCAGCGGATTCAGCCTGACTGGGCCATCGACTTCCCCAAGCCAAACCCAACGTGCCAATAGCAGCCTTGTACTCTCCGCAGCCACTATCACCTTGAAGCCTGCAGGTTACTGATTGCCCATCAGAGGCTGAAGAATTACGGCCGACTTCCTATTCGATGTGGGCTTCCAAAGGACGATTTTGTTGCGTCTCACGTAGTGTAGAAAGCTTTGGTTGGTCCAACTGACTGTCATTGGGGTTGCAGCTGGCGTGGTAGCTAAGCAGCTATCTAGCCAGAGAGGAAAGAATGAAGCAATCCTGTTCCGAACTACCCCTTATCAGATTGATTGTCCTTCTTTTTAGGCGTAGCTATTTCCCACCTCTTTATCACCCAAATAGGCATTCTTCTTCCGCAATCTACGTCATCCTCTTACCTGTCAGACTTAGCCAGACTCCCTGTCCAGCTATACCATTGCTCCTATCCGGTCTTCGATATGACTACCTCGGCCAGTAAGAGGGCAGCAAGAATTCTCTTGCTGCTTTACGGTGCCTTTAGCTTGAGGGTCTCAGCTACAGCCCAGGCGGTGATACAATTGTCAACCTTGACTACCAACCTTGCTAGATGAATGAAGCTGGCCCTTGTTGTGGTGCCGGTGACAAGTGCCTTTCAAATGGGATGCTGTTTTAGTGATGGCGCCAATAATCTTGTTTCACAATCTGGATGTACAGGCCCGACCTTCAATGCACCAGGGTGCTCCATAATATGCTCAGGTTCGTTTCGTATCTTTTCGTTATATGTGTCTTGCCGGTGGTGACTTCTTGTGTCAACGCTGGCTTGTGCGATTGTGCTGACGTTGACTAGCCGGCCCTGCTGGAAGTGACTTTTACGCTTGTCCGGAGACCAGATCGAGTGGGGAACCGGTGGATTATTGCTATGGTGGTAATTCCTGTATCGTTGGTGCTTCTACCCGTGGGTAGCGTGGAGGGATAGTGGGCTCGACATCTACCCAACCAGCAGTAACCTCGTCGATATATAGTAACCCATCATCAACCTCGTCATCCACAATTGGCGCAGCACCATCTACACCACCGAGGATAAACGACTCGACAACCACAGCATCGACAGGATCCAGCCAAATATCTTCCACATCAACACTCCCCTTGACTCTGCTATCCAAAACCTCCAATCGTCATGTTGCCGCCATAGGTCTCGGTGTTGAGATCTCATTGGGCCTCATTCTGACCGGCGCCGTGATGCTATTATATCGCGAAGTGGGACGCCGCAACAAGATTTTGGAGGCGAAGACAGGGCTACGACAAGGGCAGAGCCTGAGAAAGCTAGCCACCCGGGCACACGCGAAATAGGAGGCACTGGCGTAAGTGAATTACCGCACATAAGGAAAGGCATGGACGAGTAGTTCAGAAGAAGAGTGAAAGAAACGTCAGCAAAGACCTGCAAATCAACGGCTATCAATGACTTGACATGGGCCCCCGTATAAGTTCAACAAGGCACGATACCTCTGCCAGAAGGGACAATGAAAGAATCTGCAGGCCCGTCAACCACTTGAGCACTCCCAAGATAGATGTTTGGTGGGCTTACCGAACGATTGCGGATCACTTCATACTTTGGGCTCAGAGGCTGATTACTTGTCCCGAACTAGTCCGTGATAAATGATGAGTAATGCCGCTTTTATCGAGTGGGTTCAGTGACAACGGACGGATGCCGAGACGAGGGGGCCGTAAACCCCCATTAGCCAACTGTTTTTGATCTCTCGGTTAGACTTGCCATTGCTGCGCGAACGGCGTGAGAACGGCTGGCCCGCCCGCAGAGAGGCTGGGCTAATTGAAGTCTACAGACTTCCTATTAGTTGGACTGGTGCCCCAATAGTAATTTTTCGTGGTGAGTTGCAGGTGTTCTCATCTGGCCTGGGGCCCTTTAGCGGGGTGAGCTTAGCACTATCCACTCTGGTCCTGCGTCACTCAGCCCACGCTGCCAAACTCGACTTTCGACTTTCTCTTGCCGCAGACATTTTATCTCCTTCGTCAGGTGAGGCAACACGATAGCCAACTCGGCTTTCAAAAGAAGACGTCGATACTTAGCTGCCTCTGCGGCCCCTTCATGCTTTCTATACCCTAGTACATTACAGTCAATTCAACTCACCATTCGTGGTATACCTTGAGAGAATACCTCTTGCGCAGGCCTGACCGAGCGGACAACTAAGAATGGCTGCATTAGTCCTTCTCAGTTCCATATGCTCACCACTCCTGACCTTACCCTTAGCCCTGATCCTTTCCCTTGTCGGCCACTCTTCTGCAGCCTGCTACACACCCGAAGGACTCGACCGGAACACGATGTTAAACGCGTCGGAGGGATACTTATATGCGCCTTGCGACAACGTCGTCCCCGTTAGCATGTGCTGCGCAATTGGACCTGGCCGGGTTGCAGACGGTAGCGCCGATACTTGTATCCCTGGCGGCCTATGCTACAATCAGGGAGCCAACCTCTACTGGCGAGAAAGCTGTACCGATCCGACGTGGACCAGTCCGGCGTGTATTAAGCTTTTTGTGAACGGCACTGGGGTTACTGATGTCGCAATCACTCCATGCGACGACGGAAGTTGGTGTGATGGAGTGGGTGAGGATTCGGTGGATTGCTGTAAGGCTGGAGATGGGCTCTTTGTTGTGAACGGGAGCGAGACCACACAGAACCCGAACTCGACTACCACTTCGAGTTCCTCGATGTTTCCGACAACAAGTCCTTCCTCGCCCCCTTCATCTACTGCGATACCAACCACGTCTGGGCCAGGCGGACTGTCCTCAGGCGCGAAAATCGGGCTTGGTGTGGGCGTCGGAGTTGGAGCGGTCCTTGTCATCATCGGGGTCTACCTTTTAGCTCGCCATTCACGCAGGAGTCGGAAGGCTCACACCAATTACCCCCCCAACGCGGCAGGTTTATGGGCGGTTCAGCAACCAGAATTGAAAGTGGTAACGGAAGCGGAGTCGCATGCGATGTCTCCTCCTCTAGCCGAGCTGCGAGGTTCAGCACCCAAACGGAAGCCCGTCGGAGCACAGGGTGTTACCGGCACTAGGGGCAAGAATCCTGCTGAGCTCCAAGGTTGACGTGCCGCCGCCGACGTATGAGGACAATGCTTCTCCACCGAGTTGGTCGGCGTACTGCTGGTAATATTGATATCAAGGCAGGTACTCAGACATTCCCATCTGCGGGCCACTTGGAGCTGGAGGCAGCATCCCACAAAGATGCAGGGACTCCCCCTTCCGAGAAGAAGCAATTGCGCGCAGTCTATTGGGGCCCCCATGAAAAAGCTCTCGTGAATATGGCCTTACAAACAAGTCTTTGGAATATGCCGACCTCTTCGTTACGAGATCCTTATGCACGTAGAAAGCTTTCCCTCCTTGCGGTGCCTGGACAGCGATCTTCATAGGCGGTGAACGACAGAAAGCCATTCTCCTGGTCGAGCTCATGTAGACGCTCCCGCTTGATGCAAAGGTATGAGTTTTCGTTCGGGGATGAGATTGGCAAGCCAAGGAGGCGGTTTTTGGCGAACCCAGGCTGGTGAAGTTACTTCTGAGGAGCACTGCAAACCAGAAAACCTAAGACAGTCATGTGATGCGGGAATAGTCCTTCCCAAAGCAATCGTTGTCTGAACCCATAGTGTACTTTGGCTATCGTCGCGTTGGGCATCTCTGACAGCTAAAAATTATCACCTCCTTTATCACGACCTTGTTCCAGACTCGGCCAGAAAGCTTCAAGCCATGAGGGGTAAATGATCCTTCCCGCTCATCACACAAAGTACCATGCAGCAATACGAGTGGAGCATCTTTCGGCTTTTACTATGTGTTTTATCCGCTTTTCGTGCTTATTACTTCCTTCGCTCCACCATTTTCTAATGCCCACCCTTTTTCTCGTGCCATCTCTTTCTCTCATACCAGCATGTCATCCAAAATTTGGATAGCCCTGACTTGAAGGTGCCAGCAGAGTGGAAGGGCTGGTTGGTGCAATTAGCTTCTCCCACGGCGCCTCACATGCATCTTGCATGCCAATATCGTGCTACGCGCATGCGCATTAATGACTTGAGCTCTACTACGTACAGAGATTGAACGCTGAAGAGGGAAATTCTTCACAGCTCTTGAATCTTGCTACTGCATTGATCACTGCAAATGAATGGGGTTCTTGGTGATGTACTCCTCAAATGTGGTCAGCTTCCCGCGAGCATTCCGAGCGGTCCATTCGACAAGGTCCTTTGTCTGCGGGCCATAGTAGCCAAAATCTTGGAAGTACAAGAGCATCTCGACTAGCTTGTCGGCAGCCGTAGGCGGCAGAAAGCCGCGAAAGACGCTCTCCGGCAGCTGATTGTACTTAACAGTCTTGCCAGTGACCTTGCTGATCGTCTGCACGATATCTTCAAACGAGTGGAGACTAGTTGCCGCCAACAAGACCTTGCCCTCGTACTTTCCGGGTTCGGCGAGGATGGCGCCAACATACTTGCCAGAGTCGGCGGCGGCTTCAATGAGTGGAAGCTGTGTCTGAGGCGTGACGATGTTGGAAATGGCGTAGGTGTCGTCACCAATGGGATGGGGTGCCATCATGCCTCCAAAGTTCTGCATGAAGGAGCCCGGTACGAAGAATGCGCTCTTGATTGGCAGGGCACGGATGTACTCTTCGACTTCGGCCTTTGCGTCAAAATGGTCGACCTGTCGGTATTTGCCATTCGAGATCTTGCCTACATGCGGTAGCGTGCTGAAGATGAAGTACTCCACGCCTGCAGCGACCGCCGCGTCCACCAGCGCCTTCCCCTGCGCGATCTCCCTCGGTTTGGTCTGGTCGTCGTAGACAGTCGTCGTGATTGCAAAAACGGTGTGTGAGCCTTGCATAACCTGTTTGAGAGACTCCTTGTCATCCGCATCGCCCTTCACAACCTCCACGCCCCTTTGCTGTAGAGACTGGGCAGCGAGCTTTGATGGGTCGCGCGTGACGCCACGAACCTTGTACTGCTTGGACAGTTCCGGGTCATTGATGACGCAGTTGACGACCGAGCCGCCCTGCTGACCTGTGGCACCGAAGACAACCAGAACCTTACTCATACTCATAATAGTAGTGATGAGTGGGTAGCGCTGTGGTGCTAGCGTCGTCCTGAAAGACAAGTTGAAGTTTTGACAAGAGTCTCAGATGTGTTCCAAAGGGTAAGACGGCAGAACAGTCTCTATACTTTTGGTCGTCAGAACGCTTCAACAGCCACTCTCCCTTCTCTATGGGCATCATGAGGTCCTCATTATCTGCTGGCAGGCATGAACTAAGTCTTACCGAAGGTGCATTATTAACTCCGTAGATCGGCACATGCGGGCAGAGGGCCATTTCCTCTTAAGCGCCATCACCGGAGATATCGGGAACTCGATTTTCCACAGTGGAACAAGTATCGATTGGTTTCCGCTCCTTTCCCGCAATCATACTGGCCTGAATCGGCAAGTCCGAGATGAACATGCTAAGTGTGAACCGGCTGTGTCCTCTTTGTAGAAATTGGTGTCCTGTTTGTGACAACCACGGTTCGGAATTACAACCATGACGTGTGTGATGCAAAAGTTGAAGTCTAACTCTAATGCTGAATTGGAATCTCATATAGCGTGGCAATCACACATGTGGTGTGTTGTGGTTGTCCATAGGCTACTTACTCAATCTGCCCAAACCCTGTTTCGATTTACCATTGAAACTTTGCTACCCAAGGAAGCCGACTCGCCTAGGTGGAGGCTGGACCTGAACACCTGTTCCTTCATTGCTTGAATCCGCTCTCTGACATGTTCTGAGCATTGACAAGGGGTTTGGCGCATTGCATTCTTTCTGGGAACAGGAGGTGCTTCCGCTTGGTTGTCCTTGGCCGGCCCTTTTGCAGCACGTCTAGGACTATCGAATTCTGATCGAAGGATTGATCCGGCTTTACAGAGGTGGAGGACAACGCCTCTGATGACCGTGAACTGATTAAAGTCAAAGCTTCGCTCGTCAGTCGAGGTATTTGCAGCCTACTAAGCCAACGCATGCAGCCAAACCCCTCTATGTGCTGGGAAGTAGGTCTGGCCAGAGAGCGGGGTTGCCTTGTTTGGCCCCGCGCTAACCAAATGCGGCTGACGGAGCTCACGAGCTGAGTTTGTGACAACACACTTCAAAGACCTTCATTTCAGTGGGTGAGAGCCCTTCTCAGGTCAAAGAAGTTCTCCACAAACAATAAAAGGGTGTGCATAGGATCGCGCTCTATACATTCTTCCCCGAGCACGTCAGTTCATGCCCCCAGTCTGATATCGACTGACAGCAATGGCTTCAAATCCCACACCAACTTCGGTTCCCTCATACCCTGACAAACCGTCCAAAAGAATCGTGTTGTGTTGCGACGGCACTTGGGACGATAGTGATGGAACCCTCCTTCCACCCACTAATGTCACAAAAATCGCTCGTTGTATCAGACGCCAAGCCAAACTTGCGGACGGCACAATCATCCCACAGGTGGTGTTCTATCAATCAGGAATCGGGACAAAGTCGCCAAACAAGGAGGTTCACGCCCTCGACGGCTTGACTGGCAGAGGTATGTTCTTACACTCGAAGCCGGAAATAGAGCTCGTTTTGAAACCCGGACCTAGGTATCAAAGAAAACGTCCGACAAGCATATGGGTTCCTGTGCAACAACTATTTGTGGGGAGATGAGATCGTCCTGATCGGCTTCTCTCGCGGCGCATACACTGCGCGAGTAATCTCTTCGTTGATCACCGACCTCGGCGTTCTGAAAAAGCATGGCCTGGGTTACTTTTTCAGCATCTTCGATGCATGGCAGAAGCAGAATGTGGAAGCCAAGGCCGAGGAACCCAGAAAGGCAACACACTCCTTTAGAGAGATCCAAAAAAAGCTCCAAGACCCAAAACTTGACTTGGCCTATTGGGGAGTGCCTATCAGAGCTTGTGCGGTGTGGGACACGGTCGGCGCGCTTGGTATTCCCATTGAAGAGCCTCCTGATATCGTTGACGAGCTCAAGGATGGCGTTAGAGCTGCGTTCAGCGCGGTAACTCCCGCCTTTGTCGCCAGCCAGATAGGCTCCTATGATCCCCTCGCTTTCACTTTTGTCAACACCATCGTATCTCCAATGGTGCAACATGCATTTCACGCACTCGCTCTCGACGAGCATCGAAAGCACTACACGCCGACAATCTGGGAGAAGCCAGATGGGCAGATGTGGCCCGAGACGTTGAAACAGGTCTGGTTTGCTGGTAACCACACTCTGATCGGAGGAGGCAACCAAACCAACAATGCAATTCCCAATATCGCTCTGGCCTGGATGATAAACCAGCTACAAGCCAACAATATTTTGGAAGTTCAATACGAGCACGTCAACAGAACTTCTAAGGACGATCCGCTGATCGCAGTGCTCGGCCAGGGAGAAGCTGATCCCGACTCAGGTATGTATCCTTCAGCAACGTCAACCTCGAAGCCTCACCACTGAACCCCCCTTCTCCAATAGGCAAACTCGTCGACAATCCCACCGACCTCGTCGACAGACTCGACCTCGGGGACCCTCGTACACCCACCCAATACTGCCGCGTCGACCCCATCAGCCAAAGGCCCACCACCACCCGGTTAGTCAACACCAACGAAACAGTGCACGCCTCAGTCCGCCGCCGCTTCTGGGACCGCACGAACCTCGAGGCGGACGGCTCGAAATACGAATCCAAAGCCTTAAGAGGCAAATGGGAGCCACACGCTCCCGATGCCGGCGTCCCGGGCGACAAGGCATATTGGAAGGTCATCAAGACGTCCACAGAGGGTTCCACACCTGCTGCACGAGGTTCTAGCGGGTTCTTGCACGGTCATCATATACCTGGTACACATCCTGCGACGAAATCCGCACCGGTGATCCCGCTGGCCGATCTGGAAGAAGAGCCATTCACGGATTTTGAGGCGAAGATTCTGCAGGCGTGGAGCTTTGGCGGAGATTCGTTGGAGACGTTTAATCTGCAGCAGGCAACTACGTAGGTTGTTGTTAGGGTTGCTAAGCCTTACCATGCCTATCACTTTCAGGGGTATATCTGTCTTTCTTAAATAAATCTCCAGCTTGAAGTCGATGTCGCGAGATATTTGCCATTAGTTGCCATAGCACGTTTCTACCCTAGTTATCTGTCAGCAGAGTCGAAGGCTAGACTAGCAATAGGTGTCTCTACAATACAGGGTATACGTTTCGTATACGTAAGCTCTACCACGTACAGAGACTGAATGTTAAAGAGGGAAAATCTCTCCCTCAGCCAGTGCTAAGACATTCTCCAACGGCGGGAAATACTGGCGTTGCTCTTCTTTGTGACCGATCATTTGCTTTTGCGGCGGCTCTGAGACAAGTCCACAACATCTTCTGCTCGCCACATAGTATTACAACGTCAGCAGCCTTCTTGCCAGCCACTCGGACGAAGAGTTCCTGGATGATCCAAATACGGTACCACCATCCCCGACTCATCAGGGACTTGATGGAACATAAAGCTTGATTGGATAATATGAGCATTTTCCATCTCCCACCGAGTCCCAAGTCCTAGAGACACTGCAATAGCAATGCCGCCGTCATCTCCTTCCGGCCCAAGCCAAATGCTTAGTCGAGATGCGCAAACGTAGATCGCACTCATGAGCTTGACCTGATGGCTTTTCTCCACCGGATTTGAGTCCTCGCTGCTGCCTCACGTTTGACGGTAAGCAGTCTCTTCAGTGTTTCAAGTTACGTTTCGTAAGAGACAACAGTGTCCCACATTCTGTTGCAAATTTTGTTCACCCAATGGAAGTGCATTCAAAAGCAAGCATTAGAGGGATGGTTGCATGTCGGCCGGCGCCTAGTACTTCAAACACAAAAGGAGATTAGGATTCCTATCGAGCCTTGTCCCTAGGTAATGCTAAGACACACTGAACTAGGAGAAGCGATCCTCTCCTCAGCATTCAGCTTGTACGCGAGCAAGATGCATGAGGTTTATCGACACCCTAGCTCTCCCCCACAGAAACGGGGCTTCTAATCGTGATGCGACACGAGGCTGATGTAAAACGGAGGATGAGGCCAACAAGATCGGAATTCAGGGAGCAACATACCTCTGCAGCGACATTCTCGCTGCCCTCTTCGAGTTGCGGAGACTGTTTGGAGACGGTGACCGGGTCCGGACCTAGTTCGGCAACGATTTCATATCTACTATCCAAGCTGAGGCGCACTTTGGAATATGACAAATTTGAGACTTTTGACAGGACATTGAACGACGAAGCCCACAACCCATCTTATTCAGTTTCCTGTTGACCCGTGGGTTGGAAAGCGTATGCCAAATGACGCCGCCGTGTTGTTCGCGGCTGGCCTCTGCCTGTTTGAACGGCTCGTCATGCACGAGACACTTTCGAACTAAATCCACAGGACTCGGCCGAACAACGGTTCGTCAGCGACGGGTTGGGGAGAATGATTGTGATTGAAGTTCACATGTTTCTTAGCTTTGTCTATCCCATCCATCTATTCATTAGCTAATACAACGGGCGCTTCTCGTACTTCTCATCAAATGACTGGATCTGATCGCCCTCCTGAAAATCTTCCCAGCCCTGGAAACCCATACCGCATTCACTCCCCTTCCGCATCTCCGTTACATCTTTCTTCATATTCTTGAGCGAATCGAGCATACCTGTAAAGCAAATCGTCAGCAAGATCCAAAGCACAAAGCTAGTATTCAGACTTACCATTAAAGATCTCTTCGCCCCTTCTCAAAACCCTTACTTTCTTATCCCGTGCGATTGTCCCATTACTGATCTTACAACCGGCAATCTTCAGCTTCCCTTTCTTGACACTGATCTCAAAGATCTTCCCCACCTCTGCCTCCCCTAACACTCTTTGTGTCACCAGCGGCGGTAGTAGCCCTTCCAATCGCTCTTTCACATCATCGGTGACCTTGTAAATGATGTTGTGATCCAGAATTTTCAAACCTGATGCTTCGGCCATCCTCCCTATAGAGCTTTCCACAGGCGGCTGGTTGAAACTGATGATGAATCCAGTCTCCCCCGTCGCAGCGAGATGCTGCACATCGGATTCCGTAACTACACCAACACCACTGCGAATGATATTTGGGGCAATCTCGTTGTTTCCCACCGCACTGACAGCGCCGACGAGAGCTTCGACGCTACCCGCCACATCGCCCTTGATCACGAAATGGACCAGCTTTTTGCCCCCGGCAGTGCTAGCCGCGCTCTCCTCCACCCACCCCTCATTATCTTTCGGCCTTGCATGTGCCCTCTTCTTAGCCCATTCCTGCTGTGCTTCCCATTCAAGGACTTTCGCCCTTGCCTCTGCTTCTTCTGACCTTGCCGCATTGATTGCCGCCGTGTCGTTTGTCAGTCGTGCTGTTTCGGCGACCTCCAGTCGATACTCCACAACTGACTTTGCGAGCTCCTCGTTCTCAGCTTGCAAAACTTCCAGTCCAGCACTGGGGTCTTCGCCTCGCCATCCATCGATCTGGACTGGAGTGCCTGGTGGTGCTTCGTCCACGAGCTGGCCTGTATCATCGCGAAGGGTTCGAATCCTGCCCCATGTTGTTCCCGCGACAATAAAGTCGCCAGGCCGCATGGTCCCACGCCTGACCAGTACCGTGGCCACACGCCCTGCAGGTGAGACTTTCGACTCGATAATCCAACCTTCTGCTTGGCCGTCTGTCTCCGCGCGATAATCCTGCACAGACGCCAGTAGCACAATTGCTTCCTCCAACTCCTTCATTCCTTTCCCAGTCTTGCCGCTCACCGGAATTGCCTGATAATTCCCACCATAGTCCTCCACGCTAAGCCCATGTCTAGCCAGATCTTGCTTCACACGCTCGATATTCGCGTCTTCTTTGTCGATCTTGTTGATCGCGACGATAATTTCCACCTTTGCATCCAGCGCGTGCTTGATTGCTTCCAGCGTCTGCGGCTTAACGCTATCGTCCGCAGCCACAACAAGAACCACGATATCTGTTACGTTCGCGCCGCGGCGACGCATGTCGAGAAAGGCGGAGTGACCAGGTGTATCAAGGAAAGTAATTCGTTCGTTGGTGTCGGGAAGCGTCACGGCGAAGGCACCGATATGCTGGGTGATGCCGCCGTGTTCCGACGCCGCGACAGAGGTCTTGCGCAGCCAGTCGAGAATGGTTGTCTTGCCATGGTCGACGTGGCCCATGATGGTAACGATGGGAGGCCGTCGGGGCAGGTTCGATTTGTCCTGTGGGACTGGGCGAGCGACAAGGTCTTTCGTGGCGGATGGGGTAGAGAAGATGGGTTCGAAGTTGAATTCGCTGGCAATCAGACCGGATGTTTCCGCGTCGAGGATGTGGTCATTTCGGACTTCTTCGAAACCCATGCCTTCGAGCTGAGCAACGAAGTCTTGGAAGCGAATTCCGAGGACTTTGGCAAGATTCTCAACACTGATGAATTCCGGAAGGTAGATGCGAGGTTTCCCATCAATACCGTGGGCAGGCTTTTTGTCCTTGGCTTTCTTCTTTTTCTCTGGGCGATCCAGTAGTTCATCCTCATCACTGCGTACTGTATACTCCTGTTGCTCAATGAAAGTGGACTGACGCCGGCTTCTATTTCGGTTTTTCTCGTGGCGACGCATGTAACCTGGATGCTGCGACTCACTGTGATCTTCAATTTCAAAGCGTTGACTTCTTCGTTCAGTTCTCGCGTCAAGTCTAGAATTTCCTCTCTGATCAAGATTTTCAAGATTAGCTACTGGAA
>Ga0335072_10003157_pt1 | contig 24938 bp, 25 predicted proteins | sample Lox_Sample_21_FD_206725 | JGI IMG/M metagenome (GOLD analysis project Ga0335072, IMG submission 206725) | Soil microbial communities from Loxahatchee National Wildlife Refuge, Florida, United States - Lox_Sample_2.1 | ecosystem: Environmental > Terrestrial > Soil > Wetlands | place: USA... | reverse complement strand
GGAGCGCACTTCTCCCCGGACCACGCAGGTGCCAAGCCTTTGACCTCCGCCGGGTCAAGCCGCGGTTCGGCCTCGTCGCCCTGGTGCTCGTGGCCGCTGGCCGTCCGCGCGCCCGCCAGCTCGCGCGTTCGTAGCGGCGGGTTCCCGTGCGGGCCTGTTCGGGGGCTCGGACCTGGCGGCGGGGCCGTCCGCGCCGGAGCGCCCCCGCGCGGGAGGCGGCGGGCGTAGCCCAGGCCGCCCCCAGTGACCGGCCTTCCCCTGACGACAGGTGCTATCGCCCCCGGCTGGCCTCCGGCCGCTCTGGTCGTCCGCGCCGTTACTGGCTTCCCCCGCGCGTCCATGTCCCCCCGTGTCGGCAGCTCATCAGTCCAGCTGTCAGGACAAGTGTCGCAGCAACGGCTGCGAAATCACAGTCCCCACCAGCAGTACAAGCGTCGGTTGGACCCATGGGCGCTCCGGGCCAGACCGGCGAGATCAGCCAGCACACCGGCCATCGTTTCAGCGTCGGCTCGCATCATTCGAAGCTCTTCCGTCTGCGACCATAGCTCGGCAGCTCGGGCCAGGTCGTCCGCAGTCGCAACGGCAAGCAGCTCGCACAGGGTGTCCGACACGCTCACCACGAACGCGCCCTCAGCGTCGGGCGATGAAAGCAACTGTCCTGAACGCGGGCGCTGCCGGGCTTCTTCGTAGCTGCAGCCCGCCATGATCGCCTCGAGCTGGGCCATGCAGACCACCGGATCGATGTTCTTAAGCGCGACCACATCCAGCGATGCTCGGCTCGGCCCTCCAAGTGTGTCGAGCACGCCGACAGCGGCATGGTCATCGGCGGCGGAGAAGTAATCGCATATGGGCATGAGCCCGATTCTGGCATCCACCACGGCCTAGCGGACCGGGTGGGTGATCGATCTGTGGACTCGGTGGAGATGCCCGGACGGCATCGAGTGAAGCTAGGCAATTCATCGCCTACCAGCCCATGTCCTTCGCGACTTCCGCCTGGGCGGTGGCGATCTCATCAACGGTGGACCCGGTGATGTCAGAATCGGCGCGCCGCTCCAGGGCCGACAGCAGATCGGCCAGCGCCTGCCTCTGCGAACGGTGCGTGACCGGCACCGTGTCCAGGTCAGTACTCATCAGCCAGTCGAACAGCACCACCGCGTCAGCGCGCCACAGATTCACAGCTACTGTTGGCAGATCCGAGTCCATCCCCCCATAGTGCCCGGCACAGCATCAGGCACAACGGGCGGCGCCTGCCCAGCGACTGGTCGTTGGGCGTCGCCGACTGTGGCCTGATATGCCGTTCAGCTGCGGTAATCGCCGGTGGAAGCCGCTCAACGTCGCCTGAATCCTGCCGTCGTTGGCTCCCCGTTTGGCTCCCCCTGCGCCAGCGGCAGAACTTCATCAGGTTACAAAACTGTAGCCCGGCAGCCAGTGCCCGTGGCGAGTAGACGATAACCGTCGCCGCCATGTCCACGTCTGCCTCAGCGCTCGCGGACACCGTCGTCGGCCCCTGGTCGCCCCGAGGCGACCGGTGGGCCGGGCGGTGCTACGCGTCGGCGCATCGCGCATCAGCCCGTCCTTGATGTACTGCCTCGCCGTTCTGACGCTGATTCCCAGCGCCTCGGCCACGGCGCCGATCTCCACCATGCCGGAAGTCGCGGCTCGAGCTCCGGAGTGTCGAACACATCCGGCCCGAGCTGCGTGCGGAGCGGGTTGAGCTGCTCGCGCTCGCCGGGAATTCAAGGCTGCCTGCAGAGCAGCGAAGATCGGCAACGACTGGACGCCAGGGAACTGCGGCACTCCTTCGTGTCCCTCATGTCCAATTCGGGGGTACCCGTCGAGGAGATCGCGCGACTGGCTGGCCACGCCAACACCAGGACCACCGTGGTGGTCTACAGGCGAGAGCTGCGGCCAGTTCTGACCACCGGAGCAGAGGCGATGGACAGGCTCTTCCAGAGCCCACCGGCTCAGACGGTTTCCACACCGGGGGCGCAGCAATAATCCCGTGGATGACCGGCCCTTCCGCAGCAGTGGGCACTGCGCTACGGGCTTAGGGCCTCGGGGCAATCTGGAGGAACTCCTCGAGGTACTGGCGGGTGATCAGCCGGCGTCTGCCGATCTTGATGTAGTCCAGGTTCCCGCAGCGCATCTGGTCGTAGAGCAGGTCACGCGACAGCCCGGTAAGACTGGCGGCCTCGTCAACTGAGTAGGCCAGTCGCTCGGCAGGTGATCTCGTTGCCGGCACGGGCGCCAGGGACGGGGAGGAGGCGTCCGCCGAAGACGAACTGCTGTCAGGTAGCGGATCTCTGCGCGGGTGTCCTGGGGTCATTCGGCCGCTTCGGGGTCATCTAGTTCGCAGGTCCGGCCGCCGTTTGCCCAGCCGGGTTGGCTGGCGATCCGGGCTAGGGCTTCGGGTGCGACCAGGGCGAGTTCGGCGGCCCAGCCTTCGACGTGGGGCCAGAGCCGGTGCCCCGCCTTCATGTCGTCTGAGGCAACCATGTCGGCTAGAACCATCGCGGTGATGGCGCTGTTGCGGTCCATGTGTCGGCCGGGCAACCACGACACCTCCCACGTGTGCCGCTCGCCCGGCGCGAGCCGTGCTGTGTGCGGGGTGCGGTCGCTGCTCATGCAGTCGTCCAGGATGGTCATGGTCATAAGCGCCCCCGTACGGAGATTGCTCCTGGCACTCGAGGTGCGCTGGAACCGGGGAATGGAGTATCGTCGCCGCTTTCGGGAAGCCGATTAATTTCGATGAGAGAGTTCATGGGAGTGACGTTAGGGCCGAAAGCAAGGCGAACCAATATCACCGTGATATATCGGTGAGATAATCGGCAGAATAACTGCGGAACGCGGATCGCAAGAGAAACCTTGGCGAAACCGGGAATGAGCGCCTCACGTCCCTCACGGGGCGCTCACCGGCCCCGGCTGGGGGCGATTGGCTTCGTACCCATACGGCTAGGCCGCCTGCTGCACCGGCAGTGGCCGGGTTCCAGCGGCTACTTCGGCGCGGACGGCTGCGACTAGGTCGCTGGCCCGCTGCCGGCCGATCTGCAATCGCTCGCGGAGGTTGTCGCGGGAGATGGGCCTGCCGGTCGCCGTGCGGTGTTCGGCGTCGAGTTCCCGGGTGCGGGCCAGGAGCCAGGCCGGGAACTCGACGGGTCTCGCGGGCGCGGCCGGGCTGGCCTGGGGCCGCTCCGCTGCCGTCGGCTCGGGCACGGCCGGAGAGCAGACGGCGTTGATCTCGCGCAGCAGCCACGGGCCGATCTCACTCCAGCCGATCAGCAGCACCGGGCCGATCGCATCGACCGCCGCCGTTCCGAACTGAAAGTGCCAGAGCGCGCCTGCGGTGTTCAGCGCCAGCGTCAGCAGGCCGCAGAATCGCAGGAAACGGTGCATCTTCGCGAGCTGCCGATGGCTGCGGCCGTGCACGGACAGGAACCGGATGCCCGTCAGGAGCCCGATGACGCTGAGGTCGACCGAGGGGCCGATCAGCCAGGCGATCCAGCCCGCGACGCCCAGATCGAGGCACAGCCTAGTGACGTTGACCACGCTAAAGGCCAGCGCCATTGCCACGATGGTGGCCGTGATCACGGTGATCGCCCGGCGGGTCAGTTCCTCGCCGGGGGTTGGCCGGCGGACTTGGTCTGGCGCCAAGAAGGTAGGCGTGCTCACAGTTCATCCCCTTGCTTCCGCACGGGCACGTCGGGCTGGGCCGCCGCTTCCGCCGCGGCCCAGCGCGCGGCGGGAGCGGCGGCCATCAGCTCGATCGAAGGCCGGCCTTGCCCTGTAGCAGCAGCGCGGACCGCGCTGGGCTCCGCCCGCAGCCCGTTAGCCGCTCGAACGCGCGGGCATAGGCCCGAGGTCGTCCTGGCCCTCTAGGCATACCCCGCCGCCAATGCCGCCAAGGTGCACCAGCCCCAGGTCGGGTGACTGGTCGAACTGCAAGATCGCCAGCGAGCCGTCCCCCGCGGCCACGTGCGCCCCGGCGTCGAACTGCAGGACCTGCACCGTGATCGCTCCGTTGCCGGCGGCCAGCCGGGCCAATACGCGGAGCTGCTCGTCCATCACCTTCGCGCTGCCCACCCGCTGCTCCAGTGCCGCCTGCCCGATGATCAGGTGAACCTCTGCCCGGCCCTCTTCGAGGATCGCGCGCTGCCGGGCAAGGACCGCTTCCGTCGCGCTGTCGCGTGCGGCATCGTCTGCCAGCAGCGGGTCGGCCTCGGCCAGCTCCCGCGCGTACGCGGGAGTCTGCAGCAGACCGGGCACCCGCTGTGCCTCATAGACCGAGATCCTCGACGCCGCCGTCTCGAGGGTCAGGTAATCCCTCCACGAGCCTCGCAGAACGCTGTCGTAGTCGCGGAACCAGCCCCGCGCGCCCTGGGGGTTCGCCAGCAGCTCCAAGATGGCCCGCCGCTCACCGTCGACGCCGTACTCGGCCAGGAGCTCCCGCAGCTCCTTGCCCCGGATCCCCCGGTCCCCGGTCTCGACCCTGCTCATCTTCGACCGATCGCACTCCAGCATCCGGGCCGCGTCTTCCAGCGTGTACCCCAGAGTCTCTCGATACTGTCGTAGCGCCCTTCCTACAAGGCGCCGTCGGACAGGAGGTGCTGCAGCAGGCATGATGAGCCGCCCTTCGTTTGGTTCGTCCTGGATCAGCCAGACAGGTTGCCGCCCGTCCAGCTAGCTTTAATCTACTCGTTGTTGCGGGAGGCATCAAGGTGTCCTTCCGTTCGACCAAAGGTTGTCCTGTGACAGTTGAGTTCATTCTTTGTCAATGATGAAGGCCCGTCCCCTGGGTTTGTCACTATGGTTGGCCCGTTCCAAGGCAGTCACCTCCCGAGAGGCCATCGTTCTGTGGTCTGCGTCAGCGCGAATGACGGCGCCTGCTGATCGAGTGACGATGGCGCCTCGCCAGACGGGGCGGCATACGCGTGTCCCTGCGAGGCGAACAGATCCAGCCACGGGGTAAGGCCCAGCTCCTCCCGGGCAAAACCGATCCAGCCCTCGGTCAGCGACCAGCCTGCAAGCCAGGGCAGAACGACCTGCACGAGTTCCCACATGACATCGTCAAGAACGAGAGTGCGGACGAAGACGCCCCATACCGCAGGGCGGTTCAGGTATGGCTGCTGCCGGATCATGCTGGAGACCGGGCCGCCTGCCAGCTGTCCCCCGTCGCTGCTGTGAGTAAGCGCAGGCCCGTCCCAGTCCAGCGTCGGTACATGCGGAGCTAGCGAGGACAGCCCGAGGTGGTATCGCAGTTCCTCAAGGAACGTTTCGGGCACGTCATGACGCAGCCTGAGCGAGAGCGTCAACTCGTAATGCAGGCTCATGGGTGAGGATCCAAGCACAGGCAGCGGCCGGGCTCGCTCAAGGGCCTGCCGGCGTGTCTGAGCGCCCCCCGACCAGGGTCTCCGGGCTAGCCGCCCGCTGCTCAGATATACGGGCTGTGCGGGATCGGGAGTCACCCGTATAGCCTTCCGCTTGCCGGTGCCGGAGGATACGTTCATGAGAATCCGGAGCCGCCAGGAGCTAGCAGGGGTATCCGACCCCGCCTGGCCGCACATCCAGCAACTTGTTGCGGAGGCAGCCGTACCTGTCCGGGTAATGCCGACACGGGACCCTCATGAAGCGACCACGGCACTTTTCCGGCTGCAGGTCACCACCCATTCCACTCTCGGAGCGCTCGCCGCCAACTGCGGGGCGGTCCTTGTCGACGGCGGCTGGCTGCGCCTGCTCGGGTCGGGCGTCGAAGGGCTGCCCAGCCTGCCGGAGGCAAACGGGCTGGGGGAGCCGGGCGAGACAAGAGGTCCCCTGGGACACCTGGTCGTCGGCTACGACGTTCTCGGTGGCACCTTCGCGGTCAACGGACGCGGGCTGCCCTCCGAACCGGGCGAGGTCTGCTACTTCGGCCCGGATACCCTGAGCTGGACGCCGCTCGGCGTCCCTGGACACTCCGCTCTGCTGCGATGGGCCATCGCTGGCGGGCTGGCTGAGGCATTCGCGGACCTGCGCTGGCCTGGCTGGGAACGCGACGTGGCGGCGCTGACCCCAGGCGAAGGCATTACCTACTACCCACCGCTGTGGTCGGCCGAGGCGCACAACGGCACGGTCGCAGTCCGGCGAAGCCCCGCCTCCCTGACCGAACTAGTGTCCTCGCACCAGGAATCGGCCAGACAGCTAGCCGACCTGCCCAATGACAGCCAAGTCATGATCCGGATCAAGAACGACTAGCAGGCGGACGGGGAGCGTCGCGCATCAAGTTAAGCCACGGTGTCGCACACCATTCCGGCCCGACACTGCGGGGCCGGAATGAACGGCGAAACCAGGTCCTGAAGTACCACCGGGCCAACTTCGATGCCAAAACCCAGCCTCTCTCCCTGCCATCCTAAAAGGCCCGCCCAGCTCAGAGCCATCAGGGCGGGCCAAGATTACTGTCACGGGACAAAGGTGTGCTGTCTCAGTCGATGTGGCACAGGCACACCTCTCTGACCTGCGGTGCGCCAAGATAACTGAGGCTGGCTCGGGCTTTTAGGCGCTCGTTGTCTCAGTTATCTTGGCGCAAGTTGTCCTGGCCGACGTGCTGCACCGCCCGGGGGACGGGTGATGCCAGGCGTTCGGCTTCGTCGAGGCCGAGGTGCCAGGGGAACTTGGCGGGGTCTGCGCCGCTGCGGGCTGGCTCAGGTGCGACAGGGCAGTTGCCGTGCCGCAGCGAATCTGGCCCGAGTCCCACTGGATTTGCCCCCGAATGGGGTGTCCCGCCTGCAGCCACGGCACTGCGGGGCCGTCAGTCATTTCATTCCGAATTACCGTGTCCTGCACTATCCTCGGAATTGGTCGAGCGTGCGGGAGGGGACTGTGGATTCGTGCTACTTTTGCGTCGTCGGTGGCAAAGTCATCGGGAAAGCCCCGGCCGCCCGGGAAGGCTTCGGAACCTGCTACCAGTGCAGCGCGCATGCGTGCGCACTACACGGGATCCGGCTCGGCGGCAAATTTGTCTGTGCCGACTGCCTCGCAACGATCGGCACGGCGACCGCAATCTCATACCCGCCGCCAGTCGCCACCGCGGGGCCTGACGTTGTTGAGCGCATCGTCTTGAGCAATCCGTCGCCGGGTCGCCTCCCCGCGCTTGCACCCGGCGTGAGAGACCTGGCCGGCGGGGTGTTCGAGACAGGGAATCCTGAGCAAATGACCCTAGCATTGGAAGCGCTCCTGTTGGCGATCCGGAATCGGGAATTCATCGAAGGCAACCCCACGGCAGATCCGATCGCGCTCTTGCGTGCCCGCAACGATGATATTCGTGTCTCAGCGGCGCTCGGCATCGCGGACAGGTCTGCCGACTGGGGCTTCGACCAACTGCTCGCTACCCTCGAAGTCGCGCGCGAACGGGCGGCCTTGACTCTCCTGAGGCTGTCGCTCCGTGAACCATTCGACGCCGGGCGCTTCGCCGACCTCGCATTGTGGTCGGTCGCAAGCGCGTACAGTCCGCGTGAGGGCGGTACGACACTTGACCGGAACCCGCTGCACCTCTTCGGCGGGGCTTTGCTGCCACCGCTCGTGCTGTTCCTCGCCACCGCCTACGGCGCCGTCCCGCAATGAGCGCGTCCGACGCCGGGGCGCCCGGAGCGGAAGCTGCTCCACCGCAGGATGCTGCGACCCAGGGCGCGGCAAGCAAACGTCCCGAACTCCTTAAAGTCACGCCAGCAGATGAAATTGACGACGGCGTGATCGCGGTTCGCGCTGTTCCCGACGGCTTGACCGCGGGCCAGGTGGTGGTGGTAAGCGCGCTGAGTCTCGACGGCACGACCCTCCAACCGGAACTCCACTTGTCGCTAGAGGTTCGGGCGGTCGTACCCACGGGATATGCACGGGTCTCACTCGCGACCCTGGGCAGCCTCCACGCCGTATTCGAGTCTCGGCTAATCATTCGGTCGCCCACCAAAATGGAGCAAGCCCGCCGGTACAACACGCCGTCGGTTTGGCTCGCCGCGTTCACATTCCTGGCTGCCGCCGTGGTGCTCGGCTTCGCGATCTCCAGCATGGTGGCGAGCCAGCCGAGCGGCCGTCGCGAGCTGGCCGATCAGCTGCGCCCGCTCCAGACCGCGATCGCCGCAGCCGGCCTGCGCGGCGACCTGCCGAGCATCCAGCATGACTCGCAAGTCCTTGCCGCCGACCTCAACGCGACCAAGGCCAGTGACGATTCAGGGCCAAGCAACACGGACCTGGCAGGTGCCGTCGGTGGCTTCGTCTGCGCAATCCTCAGCGGCTGGATAGCGATCTCTGGTATTCGCGGCCGGCGCACGCAGGCATGATCTTTGTCCTGTCTTAGCCGATGTGACACAGACACACCTCTCAGACCTGCGGTGCGTCAAGATAACTGAGACCGCGCCAACTTAACTGAGACAGGACAAAAGGCCTTTGACTTGCCTTTACCCCTGGAGGACGGCCCTGGCCGCGTGGATGATCCGCTCGGCCGTCGACCGGCTGACGCCCCACTCCGCTGCCAGGTCCGCGGCAGAGGGGCGGCCGCCGGAGCGCAGGTCGGCCAGGACGCGGGCGAGCCGCTCGTCGCCTGCGTACGGGTGCGGCTTGGCGGGGGCGCCTGGGGTGCCGGGCGGGTGGCCGCCGCCCATGCCTGGGCGGGCGTCGGCTGCGGCCCATACCGTGGAGCGCCTCCACAGCGGCGCCTGGCGTCCTTTGGCGGTCGTGCCGTGGTCGTCGGGCTCGGGGAAGTAGCCGAGGCGGCGGTTGCCGTGGATCACGTCGCGGCTCGAATAGCCCATCATTCGGGCGGCTTCGGCGGCGTCGACCAGGTCGTCCGGGTCGCCGCCCCGGTCGACCTCGGTCAGCGCCTCGATCTTGCCCCGCAGGTAGGCCCGGTGCCAGGCCGTCCACTCGTCGTCGTACCAGTAGTCAGTCCGGCCGATCCGGCCGGCCTTCTCGGGATGGCCCGTCCTGGCCCGGTCCCGGTACCAGCCGTCGATGGTGCTCTTGGGGACTCCGCGCGCCGCCATGTCGGCGCGGCTGATGACCGGGCGCCCGTTGATCGCCGGAATGAGAACTACCTCCTCGCCGGGATCAGACGGCCGGCGAGGGGCCGGGGCGGCCCGTCGGCCTGGCCGAGTCCTGATCGGGGAATCTTAGCCCGCAGGTGGTTCGGGTCACCAGGTATGGCAACTCCTTGCCCCCTACAATTGCCGCCAAGTCCCGGGGCGTGGAGTGCCTTGTTTGGTGGGCGTCCTGGAACGCCGCGGGGCCAGGCGGCCGACGGGACCTTTGCCGAGGCGCTGCCCGCAGTGCCGCCCTCCGGGGCGGGCCCGGCGGCCGCCGCACGCAGCCCCGGGGACGGGTCGACCTCAGGTCGACCTCAGGCCGAGGACGACCTCGCCTGCTCCGGAAGCCGTCAGGTGCCGGCTTCAATATCCATATCGCGGTCGGCGATGCCTTCCATTGCGCGCTCGAATGGAACCTGAGTTGGCTCATGATCTCGGATTCATGCGGAGTCCGCTGCGCTGACCTGCTGGTTCGCAGTTCGTGAGAGCAAAACCCGTGCACTAGGAGCGGCTCGCAGAGTTGGGCTTTACCCGCACAATCAGCGACTACACCACAACTGACGCAGTGTGGCTGTAGCTTAGGTGCATGCTTGCAGCGAGCAGCTGGTTTTCTGGATTCAGCGCGGTGTCATCGTTGGTGCTCTCGGTTGTGAGCGTCATCGTAGCGTCGCTGGCCGCAGTCGCCGCCTATCGCGCTTTCCATGTCCAGCATTGGGATGCAGTTACGGATCGGCTTTACAACAGCCTAGGCGACCTCCTTGTAGCCCTTACACGAATCGAATCCGCTGCTCAAGAGCTATACAGGTCTTCAGGGGACGACGTGGGCGCTGTCGGACAGGCGGTGAGGCCAGACTTCGCCAAGTTCGAAGAGGCGGTGGTGAGGGTACGCCTCGCGCTCAAGGAACGGTCGGACGATCCGGTCGGGTTCTGGGTTATGGATACCGCGAACAATCTGGCAGTCTCCCTGCTCCAGGCCGATGAGTTCGGCGTCGACTGGCAAAATAAGCGAGGGTGGCCGTACAACAGTTCGGTCGAACGTCCGGCGTATGTGCGCGACGATCACCAATGGGATCTAATCACTAAGTCGGCGAGCTTCTGGACCGCCTACGGGGTTACCGACGACCTAGGTCCGCCCCCTGCCAATGATCTCGGCTTTCTGCCGGTGGACGAATGGTGGTCGGGAGAAAACCCGTGGCTGGCCTTGGATGTCGGCTGGATTGCCCAGCATTCCCGCCTGTTGTCAGACTTTGGCAGAGAATACATTTCGCCATGGGCGGAGAATCTTGTCACATCTCAGCGTCCGAGGAGATTCCGCCGGACGACACGGATTTCCTGCCGAGGTGCGCAAACCAATGAAGCATCACAAGCGCGGCAGCCCGAGGGTGCGCACTAGCCTCGATGTTTCGCGTGGCTGACGTGCTGGCCTGAAGCGTTGTCTGATCAGTGATTTCTGGTGCCGGGCGTGCCTGGCTGCCCGGCTGTCGCGCCGGGCGGGCGGGGTTCCACGGGCCCCGGGTGTTCTCCTTTCCTGGCCGTAGGGGTGTTCCGGCTGGTCAGCCGGATGGGAGGGCTTGCAAGCGGGTGACTGCGGCGGTGATCTCGCCAGACCAGGGCCATCGCTCGGCGAGGCGGAGCCGCAGGCGGCGGCCGCTGCTGGCGAGCCGTCCGGCGACGGAGAAGATGCGCAGGCGCAGGCGTTTCGGTTCCCATCGGCGGGCGGCGCCGGTGAGGGTGATCAGCTGGGTCCAGGCCAGGAGCTCGCAGGCGAGGGAGACGATCTCGCACCACAGCTGGTTCTGGGCGAAGCCGTGCAGCGGCAGGTTCCGCAGCCCGGTGTCCTTCGCGCAGCGGATCCGGTCCTCGCACCTGGCCCGCCGCCGGTGGCGCAGTTCCAGGTCGGCGAGTTGCCCGCGCTTCGCGTCGGTGGCGAAGGCGGTGAACCGGTGGCCGTCGACGTCGGTGAACCGCAGCTGCGCGCCGGGGTGCGGGCGCTCCTTGCGGACGATGACGCGCATCCCGGCGGGCCAGGAGGACAGGTCGAGGAGGCCGGTGATGTCCGCGACCCAGGCCCCCTCCCTGGCCTGCCCGTCCCCGTCATAGGCCGGCGTCCACGACGCCGGGGGGACCTTGAGGATCGCGGCCTGCATGTCCTCGGTGATGGTCATGCCGACGGAGTAGCGCAGGCGGCGGTGCCCGGAGGCGAGCCAGCCGAGGAAGCCGTGCGTGCCGCCGGCGGAGTCCGTCCTGATCAGGACCCGGCGGCGCAGGGACCGGGGCAGCTGCGCCAGCGCGAGCCGGGTCGTCTCGATGTGGTCGGCGGCGGTGTTCGACCCGGCGCTGCCGGTCCTGAGCAAGATGGCCAGCGGCTCCCCGTTCCCGCTCCCGCCGTGGTCGGCGAACGCGGCCATCGGATGGAAGCCATAGGTCTTCTTCCAGGTGGCAGAGGCTTCCTGCTTCTCCGAGTGCGCGATCACGATGGTGGCGTCCAGGTCGACGACGACGAGCCCGCCATCCGCGCCGGGAGCGGCGTCCCCGGCCAGCGCCCACGCCCGCTCACGGGCCGCGGCCCGGGCCGAGCGGACCGCCTTCAGCGCCCGGGGCAGGTCCCCGGCCAGCTGGCTGACCAGCCGGGACACCACCGGGTCAGAGGCGACCGGGCCCGCGAGCTGAGGCTGCTCCCGCAAGACGGCGACGTCGGCCAGGCAGTCGCCGCCGAGCGCGACCGCCGCAGCCAGGTCCCCGACGATCTTGCCCGGATCATGGACGGCCCAGGGCGCCCGCCACCGGGCCAGGCCCTCCGACAGGCCCCGGCCAAGGCCGGTGACCCGCATCGTCTCCCACAGCAGTACCGACCCGTCCTGGGACACCAGGCCCCGGCCGTCCGCGGACACCGCCACCCGGGCGGCCCGTGCGCTATTCTTCACCGGAAAGGTGCCTTCGACTCGGGTACGGACAGGACTCTCGACAAGCCCAATCCTCCCAGGTCAAAGGCACCTTTTTCATGCAACCGAAAGGTCGATGCTCACCCGAGACGAAAGCCCGAGGCTAGCCTGAGCCAACTCAGGCCGCCCTCCGGGGCGGAGCCCGGCGGCCGCCGTACACAGCCCCGAGGACAGGCCGACCTCAGGTCGACCTCAGGCCGAGGACGACCTCGCCTGTTCCGGAAGCCGTCAGGTGCCGGCTTCAATGTCCATATCCCGGCCGGCGATGCCTTCCATCAGTCGCTCGAACGGGATGATCTCGGGCGGCGGCGGCCGGAGGATCGCGCCCCTTTCCGTGGCCTTCCATGCCGGGAAAGCCGGGCCGAGGTCGCCGAAGTCGGGGTCTTCGGCGGGGATCATCAGGCTCTGCCGTGCCGCCAGCCTGTCCGCAAATTGACGGTGCCCGGCGGCCAGGTCCCTGATCCGCTGCGCCATGTCCTCTGCAACAGTTGGGGCGTGGTTCTCCGCCTCGGCGACGGCCGGTTCCGCCGAGCGGAGCGGGGGCCAGGGCTCGGCCGGGTGGCGGCGGCGGAGTTCGCCGTCGGCGGCCACGGCCAGCTGCCGCTGTCTGCGGGTGGCCCGCTCCCAGTCGGCCCGGTCCTCCATGCCCGCAGCGAACGTTATCTCGCGTTCCCGGTAGGCCTGGTGCATCGCCTGATAGCTGGCAGCGAGTTCCTGGTGCCGGGCGGCCTGCTCGTTCTCACCCTGGCGGCTCGCGGCGTCGGCTTCGGCGGCCCATCGGAGGGCTGCCAGGCGGGCGTCGCGGGCGGCGGCGCGGGACTGGCGGAGCTCGTCGCCGGCCCAGGGCGGCGCCCAGGCGGTTTCGACGGGGTAGGTGTCGCGCAGGTGCAGCAGCATCCCGTCCGGCATGCCGCGCACGTCGGGCCCGTCGGCGGGGCCGAGGGCGGCCAGGACCTCGTGCCAGACGGCGCGCAGGTCGGGGGCGCCGGCAGCGGGTTCGGGGCCGATCGGGTCGTCGGGGTTATCGTGGCCGGACAGTTCCCGGTACGCGCCGATCGACGCGGCCCGCCGCTGCCACTCCAGCCTCGTCAGGGGATCGTCGGGGACCGCGCCCAGGATGCTGACCGCCCAGGGGAGGCTGTTTTCGGCGGCGTGCTCGCCGATCCGTTCCTTGCGGGCGTCCATCAGCGCGGCGATCCGCCCGGCGGACGCGCGGCGTTCGGGGTCGGCGACGCCGATGAGCTGGGCCGACCATGAGGGCGCGGGGAGCGGGACTGGGGTGCCGACGCGGCGGCGGATGCGGGCGTCGATGACTGCGGCGACGTCGCGGGCACCGGTCAGGCTCCGCTCTTCGATCGCGTCGGCCAGGATCTGGCGGGCATCCAGGCCGGCCAGTTCCATCGTGCGCAGCGTCCGCCACAGCCATCTGGCCTTGTGGCTGAGTTCCTGCCGGTGCCCTTGCGGCAGCGCTGCGGTGAGGATTTCCGCGTACCGCTGTTCGCGGGCCGGGCTGGTTTCTGCGGTCCAGATGGAGTGCAGGATGGCCAGGTGGTCGGCGTCGGACAGGGCCTGCTGCCATGTCTGGGACGCCGACAGCTGTCCGCCGTCCCGGCCTAGAACCTCGGCGAGCACGCCCGTCGGATCCTTCACGTCGCCGACCTCGGGCGCCGGGGCCGGGTCGGCGGGCTGGCCGTTGAGACGGTCATAGCGGGCCAGTTCGGGGGCCGGGCGCGGGCCGGGGGCCGGGTCGGCGTGCTTCGGCGTCTGGGTGAAGACGTAGGCGCGGTTGTCGCACGTGCCGCGGGTGAGGGCGACGTAGGCATGCTGTCGGTCCTCGGTGCCGGTGATCACGGCCAGGCCCGTTTGCACGGTGCGGCCCTGGGCGGTGTGGTCGGTCACCGCGTAGCCGAGCTCGGCCTCCCCGAAATTGGCGAACAGGAACTGTCGGTCCGTCCAGCGCCGCCGCCCCGTTGCGCGGTCGGCGTCCAGGGCGCGGCGGACCAGCAGGCCACCCGCGGTGATGGCGTCGATGCGTAGCAGGTCACCGTTGGCCAATGTCCGACCGGGTTCCCCCGCCTCCACGGCGTGATCGTTGCGGGTGCACACGATCAGGTCGCCGCGGCTGGCCGTGCTGCCGTCGGCGATCGCGACGCCGGGTCCGGGGTCGACGAGGCCGAGGCGGACCAGGTCGTCGCGGATCCGGCGGGCCAGCTCCCGGCGCAGGCTGTGATCGGCCGCCATCAGCAGCGTGTCCGTGCCCGCGGCAGTCAGCGCGACGTAGGCGGACGCGGCCGCGTCCATCATGGCCTCGGAGTCCCCGCCGACGATCCGGGCGTGCTCGTCGTACTCGGCCAGAACACCGGCGTCGCCGTCGCGCAGCCGCAGGCTGGCGGCCCGCTCCCACGGCTCGCGGAACCGGACCGCCTCGGTGAGCCGCACGGAGCCGAGCCGGCCGGCCAGCAGCGACATGCCGCCGCCATTCTGCACTGCCTGCAGCTGCCCGATGTCCCCGGCGAGGATCACCTTCCCGCCGTTGGCCCCGGCGAGGCTGATCAGGTCAGCCAGGTCAGGGCCCGGCATCGCCGACGCCTCATCGACCAGCAGCAACGTCCCCCGGCCGACCGGCATGGGGCCCAGCGCGCCGCGCCTGCCGGGCAGGTGGCCGAGGAACTGGGCGCTGTTATACGACTCGGAGACCCTGACGGCCAGGGTGTTGCGCGCCGACTGGGACGCGGTGATCCCGACGACCCGGCCGAGCCCGGCCGCCGCCCACTGCCGTGCGATCTCCGCCTCCACATAGGTCTTGCCGGATCCGGCGGGCGCGTTGATCACCGACACCCGCCGGCCGTCGGTCAAGACCGACAGCGCTGCGGCGGCCTGGTCCTCGCGCAGTCCGGAACCGGTCCGCTGGCCGTCTGAGTCGCTCGCGCCGCCGTCCAGCGCGCGCTCGAGCCGCTCGAGGTCCGCGCCGAGCGCCCGCGCGGCGTCGGCGCGGGCCATGCGCGGCGCGACTCCGGCCGACGCGCGCGCGGCCATCTGCTCTTCCATCGTCAGCTGCGCGACGGTGGCGTAGCGGACGCCGCCGTGCCGCCGGTAGACGCTGCGGCCGTCCGCGCGCAGCAGGGCGCGCGGGACCTCGGCCGGCTCGGGCGCCTCCAGGCACAGCACCGGCTCGAACTCCGAGCGCAGCGCCCGGTCCGCCAGCTCCTCCAGCAGCCGGGCGGCCGCGGCCGGGTCCCGTCCCGACCGGGGCAGGACGCGCCCGAGGTACTTGATCAGGTCGGCGCGGGTCCAGGTGCTCTTCTCCTGCTGGGCAAGGGCAACCGCCTTTTGCGCTGCTCTGCTCAACGCGAGCTGAATAGGCTCTGCGCCGGCATCTTCCGCGTCACGCGGGTGCGCGGCGGCGCGGTCGGCGTCGGCGTGCCACACCGACGGGGCGACCGACGCCAGCGGGACGCCGAGGGTCTGCGCGAACTTGTCCGCCCACCCCGCGTGCAACTGCGCCGCATTGAGCGCGCCTTCCTTGCTCTTGCGGGTCCGGAAGTTCGACGCCTGCGCGAGCTGCGCGACCTCGCGCTGCGACGGCGCGCGCCCGTAGCGCCGCTCGAACTCGGCCGCGCGGGCGCGCAGGTCGGCGGTGATGGACTGCCGGCGCGAGGAGAACAGGCGCAGCATCTCCCCGCTGATGCCCTTGATCTCGAACCCGTTGCCGTCGTCGCGGGCGACCCACTGCAGGCCGAACCGGGTGGTCAGTGTTTCCTCCAGGTGCTGGGCGGTGATCGCGGCGACCGCCCCTATGTGCTCGTTGTAGCCGAGGGAGTCCGGCGCCCGCCATTTCCCGTCGGCGCGGGTGCGAGCGACGTGGGCGATCTGGGAGTGGACGTGCAGCTGCATGTCGCCGTCGCGGGAGGTGTGCTGCAGCCAGTGCGCCACCGCCAGGTCCGCTTCGCGCCACTGACCGGTCTCTCGCCCGTGGACCCGCTTGTTGTGCGAGCCGGTACGGGTGTAGCCAGCCTCCCGCTGGAGATAGTCGAAGCCCTCCCGGGCGGACTGCATGATCATCGCGTCGACCTCGGCGACCAGGCCCGACCAATAGTCCTCCCCCACCGCGTCCCCCGCCTCGTGCGCCAGGCGGGCGTTCTCCCCGAGGGAGGCGTGGAAGATCGAGATCGACTTCGACATCGACAAGGTCAGGTCAAAGAACAGGGGGCTTTGCCTGGCCTGCCGGGTGGCCTCCGGCCGGAGTTCGCGTTTCCGCTCGGCGGTCGCGTGCGGCTCAGCCGCGAGCAGCCGCGCGTAGACGTCTGCGGGTTTCCGGCCGTTGCCGGGGGTCCTGCCCAGCGGCGTGCCGTCCGGTGCTTTGCGCTTTCCGAACAACAGGTCGTACGGTTTCCGCTCGATGACCTGGCCGAGCTCGAGGCCGAGCGCTTTCGCGGCCGACCCCCACCAGAGTCCTGGGGGTTCGCCGCCCTTCTCACTGGCCTGAATGTAATAACCGGCCGGGCTTCCTGCCAGGCTGCGGTCGACCTGCTTCCAGATGTAGTCCAGGTCGTAGCCCTTGCTCAGGGTTCCGATAACCGCCAAACGGCTTGCCTCCGCACGCCGGAGGCGACGGAACTGACCATAAGCATCAGATGGTGCATGGGTGTGACGGATTCAAAGATCATGAATCAATGATGGCAAAGCGGAAGATCAAGATCTTTTATCGAAGCGCACGGCAGCGGCCGGAGAAGAATCAAATCTCAAGCGTCGGGCGGCTGTCAGTACTGGATGCAAGCAGGTCAGTGATCAGGCTGAGGGGCCAGTCGCTTTCAGCCGATAGGCCTGCCGCATCGGTCTCCGCGCTGCGGATGGCGAGGGACAGCAGACGCGGTGATTCCGGTACGCCGAGGTCGCCCGGCTCGCTGATGCGCCAGCCGCGGGACCCTACTGTTCGCATGACATGCGTGTAGGTCAGATCGTCCATCACGCCGAGGTCGTGGGCACGGCGCAGCAGCGCGCTCAGGGAGACCTGCCACCGCTGCTTCAGGGTCAGCAGGTAGACCCAGTCAGGTCCCGCGGGCAGCTGATCACGGATCTCGTCTGCAGGGAGCAGGAATGCTGAGGCGAACCTGTTGGCCTGCGCTTCGGTCGCTTTCGAGGCAAGGGTGCTGCCGGCCTCATGCATGACGAGGTGACCGATTTCATGGCTGATGCTGAAGCGGTCACGGTCGCGCTTGGCCCCGTCCCGGTTAAGGATGACGACCGGCCGTTCCGGGAATGGGACGCTGTACGCCGTCACGGTCGGGGTTGGTACCTGGTGCCGTGCGGTGACGATGCCGTGTCTTTCGGCCAGCTGGATGACATCTGCCACCGGGCCCGGCGGTACTCCCCACTCGCGCCGCACGGCAGCCGCCCGTTCTTCCACTGCCGCCAGCTCGGACGCATCTGCCGGGAGCCACGGCACGGCAGGGTCGGGCGGGCGAACATGCCGGGACAGCACGTCAACCAGGTCCCGCACGAGCTGAGTTACCGACAGCGCCTGGCGGCGCTGACTAGCGGTGACCGACCGGAGCGACCGGAAGTGCCCGTAACCGTCTAGGCCGTCCAGGTTTGCGTCCGGCCGGCTCGACGGCAGTGACCCGGCGGCGAAGAACCCCACCGGGAACGAGAGCGCTTCGGCCATCAGGGCGACGGTCGGGGCGCTAGGCCTCGCGTCGGCCTTCTCGAACTGCGACACCGCCGCCGCCGACATCCCGATCCGGCGGCTCAGCTCCGTCTGCGTCAGACCAACCGTCTCACGGGCAAGCCGCAACCGCTGCGGGGAGAACAGTCGAGCAACGTCAGCAGCTGCGCCTCCACCGCTCACAGACGTCGCTCCGCGCTCATAGTGTCCTGACAGTACAAGCCTCCTCCTCGCCGGGTATCACGGGACCGCCGCGCAGCAGCCACTTGCTGCGATCTGTTGCAGCGTCGTGAAGCAGTCGTGTGTTTCTTAGCAAGAATTTCAAGTACATGCTAGCATCGAGTTGCGTAATAATTAAGAGACCGGCCGGAGCCGCGGTGGCTGCCTGCAGTCACCGCGGTTGCAGCAGCAACCTGGGCGACACTGACAATCAACCGGCCCACGCACCCACCGGCACAACATGTTGTGTTGATTCGGCGTGGCACGCACGAAATATGGGATACGACCGAGATGATGGTTTCATGACCGAAATCCTGGCCCTGCCTGGCCCGATGGGCTTTGTCGCCTCCGAGCAGTCACTGTGCAGCGAGCTGGACGTCGCTGCCGACCACTCCGCTGCCGAGGGACTCGTCCTGGCCGTCAGCTCTGCCGAGGCAGTCCGGGAGTGCGCCAGGCTCCGCGCCGTTCACAGGAACCTGCACATGATCGCGGACACTTTCCACTGGTCAACGCACGTCGCAACCGCGAACGAACCGACTGCGGTAAGCGGGCAGCTGCTGGACCTGGACATGTGGGCAGAGGTCACCCTCAGCGCATCCGGCGCGCGGTCCGTGCTGGCACCCTCGAGCTTCATCCGGCTCTGCGACACCGCCGCGCTTAACGCCGTCCTGGCCGAGCTCAGCCAGTCCGCCCACCCGGGTCTGGTCCCGTTCCTGGCCACGGACGCCGAAACACTCAACCCGCGCTATCTGCCCGAGTTCATTAAGGCGGTCGAGCAGGTCCCGCTGGCCCGGCTGGCGTTCCTGTTCGCGGGCAAGCCGAAGACCATGGCCAATTACGCGCGGCTGAAGGGACTGCGGGACCTGCTGCGACACTTCCCGGGCAGTCAAGTCCACGGGCTAGACGTCTTGGCCGGGACCGACGCGGTCGCGCACGGTGCCGGGTGGGTCGGCATCGGGGCTTCGAGCGGCCGCCGGTGGCCCCGGCGGCCGGGCGACCCGGGCGGAGGCCCCCTCGCAGCGGGCTACCTGCCCGGCACTTTCGTCCGCGAGTTGCTTGAGATGCGGAGCCCGGTCGTCTACGCCGACTGGTACGCCAACAGCCCCTCGCCGTCCTGCGCCACGTGCGTGCGGCCGCTCGACTCCTACCGGCCGACCGCGGCCGACAAGGCGCTCATAATTAGGCATAACGTTCACGGCGTCGATGACTTCACTCGGGAACTAATGGCCCAGCCCGCTCACAGCCAGGCGGCCTGGCTTAACGAGGCGAGGATCGAGGCGTTCACGCGCCACAGCCAGCTCACCTCGACGGCCGGGACTGTCAACGCCGACCTGGCCCTGCGGAAGCTGTGCGAGCTAGACGATCCTCAGATGCGGGAGACCACCCCGGCCGGAAGCTGGGTTTGAGCGCCGCCGCGTAGGCGCGCTCCGCGAACCTCCAGCCGACCGGTTTCCAGTAGCGCTGCGTGAACGGCTCCGGCGCGCACAGCTCAGCCAGCTTGCCGTCCCGGAAAGTCCAGACGCCGATTCCTGCGACTTGCGCCTCCCATGCCAGATGCGGCGGCGGCGTTTTGTCCAGGACGAGTACGCGCTGCGCGAACGGCGTGAACTGCCCGGCCCGCTGCAGCGGGTGCCGCCATCCCCGGCCGCACACCACAGCGCCGACCACCGTCAGCGGCGGCCGCAGAAGACGCGTGACCCACTCGCCGTCGACCGACACCACCCCCCTCGGCGCGGCGCTGATACGGGACCAGACATCCTCGGACAGGTCGGCCGTCCGGACGGGGGCGCCGGCCGGCAGGGTCATGAGCGCGTCCAGCAGCCACATAGACGTCACCGCGCCCAGGCCTGCCCGCCGCCGGCGAGCCTGTTCCTCGTGATCGCGGGCAACCACCGCGTCGCCGACGGCTCCGACTGTCACAGCCCCGTCGGGTATCACGTCCAGCGCCCCCGACGCGACGTCGCCCGGATCCAATTGCACGCGCCACGGGAGCGGGTGATCCGCGGACACGCGGCCCGCCGGGCTGTCGCCAACCGGCATGTCCGCCCCGCCCGACAGATACCGCCAACCCGAAGCTGAGCCCTTCCCTGCTGGCCCGCAGGGCCGGCAGGTCACGGGCGTCAAGCACGGGACCGGGTGAACGATGTCCTCACTGCCAACTTTTGCAGGACTTTCGCCAAAGGTGCGCTTCCCAGTCACTGCCTCAGCATACGGCCGGGCTTGACGCGATATAAAGGCTGACGTTGAATCTTTATCGATGTGGTGCTTCACACAGCGCTGACTTTCGCGGCACTTTCAGTTCGGGAGGGGACCATGGCTGAGCGGCTGGCAGACATCAAGCTGCTGCCGGTTCGCCAGCCCAGTCTGGGCACTCTGCACCGGGTGTGCAAGCGACCCCGGTGCAGCAATGAGATCGATCCGCCGGCAGGACGGTCTCGTCCGCGCGAGTTCTGCAGTAACGCCTGCCGGACCCTATATCAGCGTGAGCGCGACCAAGCCAGGGCCGGCCTCCTCGAGGCCCATCGGCTAGCGGCGCAGTACGAGGTCGACGATGCCGCCGAGGATGCAGCTGCCGCCGGCCACGGCGGGCCGGAGCAGTCGGCAGCGGAAGCAGGGGACGTACCGCCGGCTGGAGCAAGCTACCTCGCCCTCGCGCTAGTCGCTCAGGTCCTCGAGTCAATCAGGGTCAAGATGCAAGACGGACAGCCGGTAGGAATCGAAGAAGCCATGGACCGCCTCACGCGTGCGAAAGAGCAAGGCGACCGGCTCCTGGAAACCTACAGGCGCCGCCGTCCGTCTACTACTTAGCTGCCAGCTGCTGCGGCACCTGGTGAAGTCATCAAGCACAGCGTCTACGGTCGACGTCACGCAGCCGTGCCGGTCACTTACGTCGCCTTCGACGTGCTTTGGCAGGCCAACCGGCCTTCTGCTGCGCACCCCCTGCGCCCAGCGGCGCGGCTTGCTTGACGGCCTCGGCCTGGCCGCGGAGCACCTCAGCGTTCCGCCCGCCGTCCCCGGCCAGACCCGTGACGCGGTTCTTGTGGCGGTACCAGTCAGCCGACGTGGTCTTCAGCAAGCGGGCGTAGCGGTAGAAGCCGTGAGTGGCGCGCTGCCAGATGGCGACTGAGGCCGCGAGGCGGTCGACATTGTCGTGCGGCCCGCTCCGATGGCCAGCATTGATGAAAATCAGTGGCCAACTTGCCTGAAAACTGCGAGAAACCGCACCGGGTCGGCGGCCGATCGATGGCCAGCTAAAGAGAAAAGTCTCACGGATGTGACTTGCACGGAGCTTGGGCCCCCTGACACCTGGAAGCTCGGGGCGGGTTTTGCGTGGTGGGTGCTTAGGGAGGGTTAGCCCAATCTTCGGCGGCCGCTTTGGCGGAGGCTCAGACGCACTAGGCACCTCGCCATCCACGACGGCAGGAGAAGCTGGAATCTGGGCGTGTGGGAGTCGGCCTTGGCAGGCTGCGCCGATCGGCTCATTTCAGCGGACGCAGTGCGCTGCGCAAAATATTGAGCGCGTTCGCGGTCATCGCGCGCTCGTCCTCTGGCGATTTGCTTGTCGGTCCAGTCGCTCGACCACTGGATCTCGTTGGCGTCTATCCAGTAGTGCGAGCGGCAGGGGAAGCCCCAGTTCCCGATGGATGGCGTGAGGGAGATGGTCTCGCCGTCGTAGAAGAGTTGCCAGTCAGCCGGGCTGATCGGCGTGACGACCTTGTTGCCGCAGCCGCACGCGCAACGGTGCACGACTGTCCGGTACGGGATCGAGATGTACAGGACGCCATCCGAGAGGCTAGGCGGAACGTACTCGACGAACTCGTGAGCGAGCGAAGAGCGCATGGTCATGGCTGGTCGGCGTTCAAGAGTTGGTTGGCCGCGATGGTGTAGGTGGTGTACAGCTCATGCTCATCGTCAGCATAGAAGCCGAGGAGCTTCTTCCACTTCATGACGGCGATGAAGGCGTTGAACATGTTCAGGTCGGCTATCTGGATGTTGTCGTCGTACTCATCGCCGCCGTCGGCAAAGGTGATGCGGTTGCCCGCCCGGACATGGCCACGGTGGCCGGGGATGCTGGTGGTCGCGGTCAGGATGCCGGCCAGGGCATCGCCGACACGGTAAACGCCCATTCCGGTGTCGATGAAGGGGACGTCGTATTCCTCCAGCTTTTCCACGATGAACTTCTTGCCGGGCCCGGCGTCCATGGTGAGGAACACGAAGGCCATGGCCTGCAACTCGGCGACGTTCTCCTCGTCGACGTTGCAGGGGTGAGCGATGATCCCGCGGCGCATGGCGTCGTACCGGGCTCGGTAGTACTCGGCCTTGTTGGGCGCCGCGTCGAGTTCGTCGGCTGATGCAGCGCCAGGCGCGCGGAACGCGTTGTGCGCGAAAAAGGTGTCGCCGTCGTATAGGTGGATCTCGCCGACCGGACTCTTGGCGACCAAGTCCAGGACGTAAGAGCCGGTGCCGCCGAGCCCTACGATGGCTAGCTTGGGCAGTGCGAGCTTGCCGGTGATCAAGCTGATCCGGGCCCGGCTGGAGGCGGAGTCCAGGTAGCGGAAAACCGACTGGTCCTCGGTCATTTTGACCGGCATCAACGACCTGGCGCTCACCGTCGGGTCGATAGCCTGCGCGAAGCCAACAAGCATGTTCGCGTAGGCGGTCATCTTGGCGCAGTAGTCGGGGTAGCCGGCCGGCGGCTTGCTCGAGAATCGGCAGTCGGCTGTTAGGCCGTCGGCCAGGTGCTGCTGCCCGATGCTATGAATGATCTTAGCCAGTTGGTTCCCGTGCTGGTCGCACGGGATGCCGCCGACGAATGAGACCATATGGTCCCCCGGCCTGGTCGTGGCAGTTCCGGTGATCGACAGCTCGGAGACGAGCGTGCCGAACGCGACCTGCCTCTCAGAGGTCGCGAACGGCACATTCTTGACGAGCAGGTAGCCGGAGTGAATCTCGATGTCATAGCCCTCCTGGTGGAGGCGGCGGAGGTCAGGGCTACGACTTACCAGTGGGGACGACATCGAAGCTCGTGCCCTCCTTCCTGACCTCGACCGACTCGCCCTCGACGAGGATGCCTTCTGGCCGGGGAGCCTTCGCCTTCCGGAAGGTCACCGTGTAGGTGGTGTCCGGGCCGGGCGCGAGCGGGTAGGCGATGGCGACGACCTCGGCGTAAGAGACGGTCTCGTGCGGAACGACGGCCAACTCGCCGTTAATGACGATGGCGAACTCTGTGGCGCGGAACTCATCCTCGCGGCCCGTCACTGCGGTTTCGGTCATGGCGTTTTGCCTTCCTGTGCTCGCGGTCGGTGACAGACCGCTGTACGCTTGCCCGCGTGTTCGCGAACATGCGTACAGCATAGCAGTTTCTCGGCGAGCTGCGGGCTGCCGCGTGGGCGCGGTGCACGACGACCGGTCCTCGCCCGTCCTCAGCGGATGATGTACGCTCGTCAGCGAACATGACGGGCAGAACTTCCGGGGCTTCTCTCGGCCAGCAGGTCCGCGACGCCCGGGTGGCCGCGGGCCTCTCCTTGCGCGCCCTGGCCAGGCAACTGGAAGTCGCGCCCTCGTACATGAACGACATCGAGAACGATCGGCGCGTCCCGTCCGAAGCCGTACTGAGGCGGATGGCGTCCGAGCTCGGCCTCGACGTTGACCTGCTCCTGGCGACAGCCGGCCGGGTCGGCGAAGGCGCGCGAGAGTACATAAAGGAACAGCCTGCCGCCGGGGTGCTGTTCCGGCGGCTGTCGGACGCCCGCCTGGACGAGCGGGGCCTCAAAAAGCTGCTAGAGGAGGCAGAGAAGATGATCACCAAGCGCGACGAGGACGCCGGCGAGTAGCGGCATGCAGTGGTACTACGGACCGGAGGGCGACCAGCGGATCTGGTACGAGTCCGACGAGATCGAGACCATCGCCGAGGACGAGCTGCGCCGCTCCGAGCTCATGCCCTGGCCCGACGATCCGATAACCGACCTGGAGCGGCTCATCGAAGGGCACCTCAAGGCCCATCTTGACCAGTACGCCCAGTTGCCGGAAGGCGTCCTCGGACTGACCCGGTTCGGCGGGAGCCGCCCCCTCGTCTCCATCAGCGGCACGCTGACCGAAGCAGCCGAGGAAGACCCGCCGCGCCCCGGGAAGCTCGGCCGGTGGCGGGCAACGCTCGCCCACGAAGCCAGCCACATCTACTTGCACCGCTACCTGTTCGACCCGGCCATGGCGCCGCTCACCAACCGCCCAGCCGACGGGACTCCCGCAGGCGGCGGTGCCGTCATGCGCTGTCTGCACCGGGATGTAAATGACGTGAGGACGCAGGACTGGGCGCGGACAGGCCGACGACAAGACTGGCGCGAAGTTCAGGCCAACCGCGGCATGGCAGCCCTCCTCATGCCCAGCAGGACATTCAAGGACGTTGCCTTCGATCAGATATCGAAGCTCGGCCTGAGCAACCTGAGCTCCAGCCCGGATTCCGCCGATGTGCTCGCTGCGGCGGTCGCGCAAATCTTCCAGGTTTCCAAGCAGGCCGCACTCATCCGTCTCAGTACGCTGCAGTTGGCCTGAGCAGGAACAAGAGTTCGGTTCACGGCGACTCGGCGGGTGCGAAGAAGCAAGGCCAGGTCTTGGCTGCTGAAGGGCTCCGACGGCCAAGGCTCGCTGTCTACTCGGCGACCTGCCATCATTCTCCGGGAAACCCTTGACGTGATGGGAATCTGGCGCTGCCAGGCAGTGGGAATGCTGCAGCGGCATGGCCGACCGTGGATGACTATGCGGCTCGGCGGGCTCTCAGTCGGAGGGGTCCACGATGACGATCGTGGGAACAGGGCCGGATGGGTCGACGAGGTTGTTCTCCAGCGCGACCGGACGACTGACGGCGGCAGCTTGCCTACCGTTAGTCCCCACTGATGTCCCCACTGACTTTGCTTGTCGTGGCGCATCAGGCCTCTGACCTGGAGCCCCGTTACGGAATCGAACCGTAGACCTTCTCCTTACCATGGAGACGCTCTGCCGACTGAGCTAACGGGGCCTGTCGCAACTGCCGACGGCGATGAGCTTACCGTACTTTTGCCCTGCAGG
>Ga0335072_10003156_pt1 | contig 24947 bp, 26 predicted proteins | sample Lox_Sample_21_FD_206725 | JGI IMG/M metagenome (GOLD analysis project Ga0335072, IMG submission 206725) | Soil microbial communities from Loxahatchee National Wildlife Refuge, Florida, United States - Lox_Sample_2.1 | ecosystem: Environmental > Terrestrial > Soil > Wetlands | place: USA... | reverse complement strand
GACAAACGAGCGGGCAGACAGAGGAGATAACGCGCCAATGCAGAGCGCAGTCGCAGTACCGTCAGCCTTGGTACCATAGGCGCGCATCAGACGACGGTATACGTCCCAGTCCACGAGTGTGTTTGCGCTCCGTATCTCCCGCCTAATAAGTATTTCCGTCAGCGCGCGGGCGTCGTATAACCGCTCAAGTTCATCTTGATTTGCCGGGTTTCGCTCTCTCAGCAGTCGTTCGTCGAGATCAATATCCGCATCGTGTCCGGTGAGCGTCCTGGTGGCTTGGTCATATGAACCTACGATGTCCTCGGGTTCCGTAACACCAAGGACTTGCTGGATGATCGATTCGCCACTCGCCATGTCGTTTTACCATAATACCGTTTGCCCGTATGCACAAATACAGTTGACGCCAGAGGCGCGGTAGCGTATGCTTGACTTGATCTCGCCTGATTAACTATCAGGCTTTTTAATTGGCAAAACGCCAGAGGTGACATGGCACGAACAACCAAACCACTACTAACGGACGACCAAGACGAGAGTATTGTTCGTGTATTTTTCCGGGGCTTTTTCCTGCCGCTTCGTCTGGTCGGGCGTGGCCTCGCCTGGACGACCCATAAACCGCCGCTCAAGCAGATTGGCCATGGCTTACGTTGGTTCGGCCGGCTACGTGCCGTACAGTTCGTCGCTCTGATCACCGGCGTCCGCTATGTGCACAGCAGTTTTAGCGAGCTGAAAGAAGTCACCTGGCCAACGCGCCGCGAAGGTCTTCGTCTGACATCCGCCGTTATCATGTTTTCCGTTGTATTCGGCGCTCTGATCGCCGTCGTCGATTACGGTCTCGACAAGGTATTTAAACAGTTACTTTTGAAATAAGGAGCAAATAAGGGAATCCATTATGGCCAGCAAGCGATATGACACCAGCAAGCAGTGGTACGCAATCCACACGTACAGCGGCTACGAAGAGAAGGTTGCCGAGAGCATCCGGCAGCGTGCCGAATCCCTCGACATGAAGGACAAGATTTTCCAGGCGCTCGTGCCTAAGGAAAAACAGATCGAGATTAAGAACGGCAAGCGCCGCGTCGTCGAAAAACGAATTTTCCAAGGATATGTACTGGTACAGATGAAAATGAGCGAAGACGCTTGGTACATCGTCCGTAACACTCCATCTGTCACCGGTTTCGTCGGCAGCGGCACCGAGCCGACTCCCGTCGACCCCGAAGAGATCGAGAAGATCCAAAAGCGCATGGGTCTAGAACAGCCGAAGCACCGCATCGACTACACCCTTGGTGAAGTCGTCAGCATCACCGACGGCCCATTCAAGGGCTTCGACGGCTCAATCAACGAAATCGACGCCAGCAAAGGCAAGCTGAAGGTACTCGTTAATATGTTCGGCCGCGAAACGCCGGTCGAGCTCGACAGCCTGCAGGTCAAGCGCGTCTAAACTCGCGAATCAGTTTTAAAAAGGCTCCTTTGGGAGCCTTTTTACTTATCAGCAAGTTCGTTGTACCATGAGGAAAACGAGTAAGAGGGGATAAGGAACTGCATATGTTATATCCGAGTCACGAGAACCCTGAGGAAAACGTTCATGCGGAGGAGCTACTCCGCAATCTGGTCGCGGTACTCGGCCTCTGTCATGAAGTCAGGCGCCATGACGAAACCCGGAGAGCAATGATGGATATGATCAATGCCAGTTCCGGCGAAAGGCTTGCGCCGCCTGACATGCTGTTTGCCATGAAACGAACCGGTGTGGGAGGTGTGCGGCATGTAGCCATGGGACGGTACGAACCCCCACATCTCGGCCACGGCACCGGCCCTTACTTCATCGACGAGAGAAGGATTGTCGAAGAGCCCACGGCACTTCCTTTCGTGGCCGAAAGGATCGTTATCGCGGGCATCCAGCTAGCGGCCGTCGCACCGGATGGCGTGACGGCTCGGGAGTATATTCCACGGGACCATGCCGACCCCGAGTACGGCTGGGATGATATCTGGCTCGTACCAAGAGACGAGCACACTAAGTAACCGTAGCTGGGCGTATGAAGTCTCACTGACACATGACCAAAACTGGGGTAAAATGCGCGCGAATATTGTGAGATAGTCGGAGGCGAAGTTAGATCAGAGAGATGACAGTGAGCAAAGAGGTTGAGTCCACTGAGGTAATTGTTATGGCCGAGCCTCCGTTTCCGGAGGTAGATCCGCCGCTCCATGGCAAGCCTTTTTTTGAGCGGCGACTCGGACCGCGCTTTGCGGCCCGCAGCTTAGCTCGGTTACGCCGAGCCGCTGAGAGCGCAACCGTTGAAGCGGCGCCATATGTTTCGGCCAAAGACGTAGGACTGATCGTAACCGAGCTGGTTTCGGATGCCGCAAACCTCCGCGATCCTGTTCCAGATATTGCCCCGAGTCGTCATGCCACCCGGATAGCACTCGCACACACGGCAGTAGGCGTCCTGGCTCTCGTCAGTGACACTCAGAAGCATTACGTAGTTGATCCGGGGCGTCAGCCGCAGGGTACCGACCCCCCGCTGCAGGACGGCCTGGACGAGCCCGGCCTCTTAGATAGGTTGCTTGAACGCGAAGAGAATATTGCTATTGCCATGATTGGACGGACCGGGTATGGACTATCGGTCGTCACAACCCTCGCCTCCGCCGTCGGCTATACAAACCGGGGACGCCCGGGAAAGACAGCGTGGGCAGAGCTGGGGACGAATGAGGCCGCCTAAGCGTTAGAGCAAACCCTCATAGACATAACAGGGTAAATACGATATAATCTCCCTGTTACGCACTACTTATAAGGTAGGAGAATCAGTAGCCCCAAGCTTCAAACGGGTGAACATTCGTAAACTTAAGGAGAATCTGATGGCAAAAGTCGTCAAAGCAAACCTCAAAATGAAGATCAAAGGCGGCCAGGCCAGCGCAGCGCCGCCGGTCGGTAGTACCCTCGGTCAGTACGGTGTCAACATGATGGATTTTATCCAGCCGTTCAACGACGCCACCAAGGACATGATGGGTAAGACCGTCACTGCCCACATCACCATCTACGACGACCGTACGATGGCTTTCCGCGTCGTCGGCGAACCAACCGATGACCGCATTCGCTCCGAACTCGGCATCCAGAAGGGTTCTGGCCGTCCGAACAGCGAGAAGGTAAGCAAGAAGCTTAGCCAAGCTCAGCTGCAGAAGATTGCAGAAGAGAAGGCACATGACATGAACACTGACGATGTCGAAGCCGTGAAGAAGATGGTCGCTGGCACTGCCCGCAGTATGGGCGTCGACGTCGAACAGTAAGCTAGAATTAAGTTGTGGGAGGCCTTTTAACAAAGCCGTTTGCACCACGAAGGAGATAATCATATGGCAGCAGCCAAGAAAACAACTGATGTTCCGGCAGAAGCCGAGGAACAAATCGTAAGCGCCGAAACCATGGAAGTGGTAGAGGAGAGGGAGGAAAGTCATGGGGTTACTGAAAAAGACGCTGAAGCTCGCGCTGAAAGGGGCTCTTCTCAAGAAGTAGCTCGGACCGCTAAGGCGGGTAAGCGCAGCGCCAAGGGCCAGGCAGAAGCCGAGACCAAGGCAGAGAAGGCGGAACGCCAGCAGCACCGCAGTGAAGAGCAGGCAGAAGAAGCAGAAAAACCGAAAGCACCCGTGAAGCCGACCCGCAGCCGCCTCGAGCGCCGCAGCAAGGGTTACCGCAAGAGCGCCGAGCAGATCGAAGCGGGAAAGGTCTATAGCCTGAAAGACGCCTTGGAGCTTGTCACGAAAACTTCAAGCGTCAAGTTTGACGCGAGCGTCGAGCTGCACGTCAACCTCGGCGTTGACCCTCGCCAGGCCGATCAGAACATCCGCGCCAACCTGGTACTCCCGCAGGGAACTGGCAAGACTATCCGCGTAGCCGTCTTTGCCGACGAAAAGGTTGATGGGGCTGACCTCAGCGGCGTTGAGACTATTTCGAGCGACCTCGAGAAGGGCACGATCAACTTCGACGTCCTCATCGCTACGCCAGCCAACATGGCCAAGCTCGGCAAGTACGCTCGCTTACTTGGTCCTCGCGGCCTGATGCCAAACCCCAAGAGCGGTACCGTTACTACTGACGTCGCGAAGGCCGTCGCTGAAGCGAAGGCCGGCCGCGTTGAGTACCGCGTTGACAGCACCGGCATCGTACACCTAGCAATCGGTAAGGTCAGCTTCGGCGGCGTGAAGCTGCTTGAGAACGCCCAGGCCGTCATGGCAAGCATCCGGGGTGCCAAGCCGGCTAGCGTCAAAGGCAACTACATCAAGGCTATCCATGTCACTACGACGATGGGTCCAAGCCTCAGCGTTGCTACAAACGAATAAGCATTGCGCCTTACTCAGTAACAGTAGCCCGCATCTGCGGGCTACTTTACTTTCATGGCCCGGTTAAGTGCCGTCACCACTCGCGTGAACGTACGCAGGCGGCCAGGGTAGGCGATATAGCGCGGTTCCCATGTCGGCTGATACTTCGATTTGAATTTGCGCAGTCCGCTGAAGCTGTACAGTCGATCGCCGTTGGCATACACGAAGCGCAGTGCCTGATCAACAAGGGTGGTGTCATCACTATCCGGCTCGTCGACGCCAGACAGCGGGCAGAGACCGAGGTTAAGTGTCCGCACACCCTGCGTCTTCAGGTATTCGATAGTTCCGAGCATCAGAAAGTCATTGGCATTACCCGGCGCATCATTTGCGCAGCGCAGCAGGTCATAATTCGCCGTTCCGGCCTCAAAAGTTGGTACCAGGTTCAGAAAACCTTGAATACGCCCGTTCTCATCATGTAGCAGCGCCAGCGGTGCTGCTTGCAGATATGTCTCGTTAAAATAACCGAGCATGAAACCACGCTCGGCTCGGCCGGGCCGCTCCAGCCATTCCAATGAGATCTCTTGGAGCCGTGCTATTACCTGGCCACTATGGGGAGGTATGACCACTTCGACGCTATAGCCGATCCGCTCGAAGCGGTTGCGGATCTGGCGGAAGTATTTATCTGCCTTGATCGGTTCGAACGCCCAGAGATCTAAGACGGCCTCTTCGCCGATCTTCTGTAATCGGAAGCCGGTCTCCTCATAGAGCGTACGATGCTTACTGTCAACGTGAATGAACGCTGGCACCCAGTCGTTCACGAAACAGAGCTCCAAAAAGGATTTCATGAGGGGCTTAAACTGCTTCGGGTTGCCAAACGGGTTACTGACTACCAGGGCCGTTCCCCGCGTTACATGGTAGGCGACTCCAGCCTCGCCTGATTCGTCGAAATAGTACAGCTTATCGTGTGGCCAAAGCTTAAAGTAGTCATCGAGATCGCTCGGATATTGGGTAAGCAAGCGTGCGGCGTGCGAGCGCTGGATTACCTGGTTTGCGAACCGCACGCGGATGGGTTCGAATAATGAGATGGCCGTATACACCACGGCGGTAACACTAATGACAGATAGGGAGTCCAGGAAGTAGCGGGCGCGGCGCGTGTGCGCTACGGGATGATTCGTCGTCAGGCCGAACTGGTCGATTGTGTAGTGGGCTGCCGTGATTAGGCTTATTTCCTGATGGAAGTCATGGTCGTCGAGCAGTGAGAAGCCACCTACCCCATACAGAAAAGCTACGAGTAGCACGACCAGGCTTATTCTTAGGGCCTGCCGAAAACTCCGCACATCACTTTTAACCGTAAAGGCGTTCCGGGTCAGTAGCAGTAAAACCAGCATGAGAATCGGCAGCAGTAGCCGCTCCCAGCCGCGCACGCCGTAGGTGTTCCGGCTGGCTAGCAGGCGGGGAAGCTCGAATAGAAATAGAACGCTAAAGACCGCGATGGCCGCCGCCCAGGCATTACGCTTACGGCGCAGCAGGAGCGTTCCGAGGTACAAGAGACCCAGCCCCGCGATCTGCGGCACCGATATGAGGAAGAGATCAATGGTGTGCCCGCGGTGTACTTGGAGTTGCCTCAGGAGTGAATCCGCAACCACTTCCAGCCCGTACACCAGCACAATGAAGGCCACAAGGCGCGTCAGCAGAAGTGATGGACGCGATTGCTGCATATGACACTATTGTAAAGCATTTGGCCCCGAGATAAGCGAAAGCTACACGTGCCGGTTGTAAAATTGTGTGCCATACTTGCATGCACCCAAAACATAACCGTACAATGGAGTCAACAGCGGGTCGGGCGCTTTAGATAAGGAGGGTAGCAGCGCTTGTATGAGCGTGTATAGCAACAAACAGATCCGGCAAGCAATCGCAGACGACCACATCGTCTGCCACCCCTTCATTGAGCGCAATATCAGCGAAGCGTCCCTAGACGTGACGTTGGGTTATTATTACTACCGCATCGAACCGGCAAACGAGCGCACCATATACAACCCATTCGATCGGGAAGATGTTGAGCGCTACTTCGACGGGCCATATAAGGCGCTACCTCATAAAGAATGGTGCCGCCTGAACGGTTTCAAGCCAATCATCGGGATACCTGACGATCACCCCATTATCGCCCTGAAGCCCGGTGAGCGCATCCTGGCACACACCCATGAATTTTTCGGCATTCGACCCCCAGGAGCTTGTGAAGTCAGAAGCCGCTCGTCGTGGGGCCGTAATGGCATCGCCGTCTGCTTCGACGCCGGGTGGATTGATCCTGGCTACATTAACCGATTGACACTCGAGATCTACAACCTGAACCACCGCGAAATGATGCTTCTGCCGGTTGGCGAGCGCATCGCCCAGGCCGTGTTCCACGAGACCGGTGAAGTGGAAGGTGATTATGGCGACGGCCGCGGCGGCATCAGCGGGAAATATCAGAGTGGATCTAACATTGATACGCTTATCCAGACCTGGTCGCCGAGTATGATGTTACCGCAAGCCTACCGGGACCAGCGCCGCATGCCAGGGAAAATCGAGGGAATGACATATGACTGAGGGTAAATACATTGTCATCGAAGGTGCCGAAGGCGTCGGCAAGACTACGATGGTACAGATGCTCGGTGCCCGGCTGCAGGCTGAGCGCATCCCCTTCAAGATCATGCGCGAACCTGACAGCCAGAATGACCTGACCGCCCGCGCAATCCGCCGCCTAACCCAGGATCCGCAGTTCCCAATGAATACGCGTACCGAAGTACTGCTCTTTAATGCCGCCCGTTCACAGTCCCTCGAAATCATCCGGCATCTGCGTGCGAACGGCGTGACCTGCTTGGTTGATCGGAACTATTTAACGACGCTGGCAAACCAATATTATGGCCGTGGCGACGTCCAGGACTACCAGAAGATAAATGAGATTATCGATTTTGCCGTTGGGGATATGCAGCCCGATCTGACACTTGTATTGGATGCGCCTGTGCAAACCTTACGCGAGCGTATTGAGACCCGCCCCACGAGCCATGGCCGGTTCGGCGATCTCGATGAGGGCTTTTATGAACGCGTCCGTGCCGGCTACCTATGGGAAGCGAACCAGCGTAATCTACCAGTCATTTATGCGACCGATCCGGCAGAAACCGTGTTCAATTCAGTCTGGCAGCACGTGTCCACCATCCTGCCAGTCCGCAGTGAAATCGGGGAGGGCAAGCCGCAGTCCGTCGCCGAAGTGTTGGCTGCCAATCCACCGGCTAAAAGCACGGCGGTTGAACCACCCATAATCGGGGCCGTTCAGACAGCACCCGCAAAACAGCCGGAGCAATCAGCGCCTGCACCTAGAGAAGCGGAGGCCACTCCGACTGAGCCGTGGACACACAAACATGATAATGGCTCCGTGACAGTCACCGATGCGGGCAAGGCTGAACTTGCCAAATACACCACGAACACGGAAGGTTCCGTGTACGGCTTTACTGATGCCATGTCGCCTATTACAGTAGCAGCGGCCATGGCCCGCTTGTCACGGCGAGGCGACGACATGCGCGTTACGCTTCTCGACGAGTTTATCGGTAAAGCGGACAAGGATGCCCAACTATTACACCGCGTCATTACCGCCTTTGGCGACGATTCTGTACAACAACTTGTAGGGCAGCACTTCGTATACGAGGGGGCCAGCATTCTACTGACCAAGAAACTTGAGTGGGGCCGTCTGGCCGCGTACCTTGAGCAGTCTACCCGCTACATCTACTTTGACCAAAAGGACGCCAACGGAAAGTACCGTTACTATGTACCGCCCGAGCTCAAAGGTAAGCCGCGTAGCCAATATATCCGCACTATGAATCAGATTTTCGATACGTACTCCGAATTGGTTCAGGATATGACGGCCTATATACGCAAGAGCTCGGCCATACCAAAGGCTGAGCAGGACGGTGCATGGCGTGCCGCCACTAAGGCACAGGCCTGTGACGCCGTACGAGACCTTCTACCTCTTGCCACTAAAGCAACGGTCGGCATGTTTGTTTCTGGCCAGGCACTCGAAAGTCTCATCATGCACTTGCTGAGCGACGACCTGCCTGAGGCTCGCAATGCCGGAGAGTTGCTGCTGGCCGAAGGGCGCAAAGTTATCCCCGCGTTCCTTGAGCGCGCCGACAAACCAGATCGCGGCGGTGCCATCGTAGCTTACAGAGCTAACACGCACCACAAGCTACAGCAGTTATCGCGAGATTTGCTGCCCAGCAATCATACCGTTCCTACTAGGGGAGTCACATTGACCAGCTATACTCCACATAACGAATTGGAGATCGTGGCAGATATGCTCTACGAGTATAGTGACCTGTCGCTCGGTGCGCTCCAGCAGGAAGTCAGTAGCTGGCCCTACGATAGAAAACTCGACGTTTTTACGGCCTACATGGGGGAGCGGCTCAACCGTCGGCAGCGCCCCGGTCGAGCACTGGAAAAAATTCACTACAGTTTCGACATGGTAGTGCCATACAGTGTTTTCAAAGACTTGCAGCGTCACCGTATGGTCGACGACCAGGCATGGCAGGAGTTCAACCCGCGTCTAGGGTACGACATACCTAAGCTAGTAGAAGAGGCCGGCTTGAGTGATAAATACGAACAGTGCTTTGATCTCAGTCTTGAGCTCCATAGTGCGCTGCAAGCTGCCAAAGGGAGTCTGATAGCCCAATACGCCGTCCTACAGGGCCATCATATACGGTGGAAGGTCACCCTAAATGCACGTCAGGCATTCCAGATGCTAGAGCTCCGCTCTTCCCCACAAGGACATCCAGCGTACCGTAAGGTAGCCCAGCAGATGCACGCGAAAATTGCCGAGGTACACCCCCAAATCGCCGAGGCGATGATATTCATGAACAAGGGTGAGGATCCCGAACTCGCCCGCCTCGCAGCTGAAAAGTACACCCAGTACAAGCTGGCCAAACTTGACAGCACCAAGGCGCAAGAGTAACATAAGCGGTTAGTGAAAACCTTAGCGAAGCAGCTCATTCTCGTCATCCGCCCTCGGAGGCTGTGCTTCGTTCGGGTCGAAGCCTCGCGACGGTAAAGTCGCCCGCACAGTCTCGAAAATTAAAGTAGGCTTCCCCAAAAAGAAGTCTATTTTTATTTGGAGAAAATATGTCAGCAGAAAATCCTAACGTAGCACACCAGCCTGAGATGAGCCCTCAAGAATTAAGAGCGAGGGCTAGTGCACCTGTAGCCGCACTAGCCCTCGCCAAGTACGAGCCCAATGCACAGGGGGGATGGGAACAAGTTAGCTACGAAGCCCCTACCTACACGTATTGACAGTCGGTGTCCCTAGATATACAATAGCGGTTTACGTAAACCGGGCCTAGCCCGGTTTCGTATTTGGATACGAACTATGCAATTGCTACAAAGCTTTTTAGTGCGTCGGAGGAAAAGAACCATGTCACATGGAGAATTCTTCCCGGAACCACCATTGCCCGATCTTGATTCGTTCAAGGCAGGTGATCCTGAGCGGCGTGAGATGACTGATCGGCCCACGGTCGTCATTACATGGATGCACACCAACGAATACAGTGCGCCGACCACGGCGTATACACTGTATGCGTCCCGGCCCGATTTAGCCCCCTACGTAAACTACATATGCGGTAACCCGGACACGGCGGCGAAGGCACCCGAAGAGGGATTCGGCGAGACTGATCTTAATCGTAGTTTTGGGTCCGAGAGTCTGCAAAATCCAAAGTCCTACGAAGAGCATCGCGCCAAGGAGATACTAGCATTCGTCGCCAACGCCCGTTACGTCCTTGACCTGCATAACACCGTCTGTACTAACTTCGGTAAAGTCGCCATCGTAGACGAACGGCGCCTGAACGAACCGGCTGTCCGTGAGATTCTGGCAGCTTCACCGCTTGATCGAATCCTGCTCATGTCGCCGGAGGTCGCAGATCTGTGCCTGCTTGGCCGACCCGAAGCTCCGACCATATCTTTCGAGTATGAAAACGAACTTACCGAGAGTGAAGCCGTACCGGACATGCTCCAAACGATTGAGAACCTGGTTACCAACGCGAGACCGACGCCAAGGAAGCGAGCAGTTTTCCGAATGACAGGCAGAATCCTGAAAACTGAAGATCCAGGGCTACACGTTAAGAACTGGGAAGCCTTTACTGATAGGTCCGGCCAGACCCGCATCGGGACGTTCCTTAGTACCGGCCCGCGCTCCTACCGCGAAGATCCGACGAAGGACTACTGCGGGTTTTACGTTACGCGCGAAGAGCTCGTACTCTAACGGTTGACGCGAGTTACCTCTGTTTGGTATACTTATCCAGTTACCAAAGACAGTGGCGAGCCCTAAGCGGCTTTAAGAATGCCACCGAGGCTAGCGACAAACTTTTGTTTTTGAGCGCAATCTCTCTTTAAGACCTTTGGTAATCCAAAGGTCTTTTTGTGTAACGAACCACCGGACTAAAAGGTCGATACCGGTGCAAAACCTAAGTAATAGGGAATACATTACATGGCATTAAGCAAAACTCAGAAGGATGATGTAGTTGCCGAAGTTTCGGGTCTGCTAAGTACTTCTAAAATGACTGTGGTCGCCAAATACCAGGGCACCACGGTAAAAGCTTTGCAGCAGCTTCGCCGCGACGCCCGTGCCAATGGCACCAAGGTAAAAGTGGTGAAGAACCGCCTCGTTATCAAGGCCGTCCAGGCCAACGACACATTGAAAGATGTGGACACGAGCGCACTGCAAGGTATGCTTCTATATGCCTTTAACGCTGACGACGAAGTCGCACCGGCTCAGATTCTGAGCCAATTTGCCAAAACGAACCCGACCCTCGAGTTCGTGGGCGCCCTCACCGGCGAAGGCAAGTTTATCGGTAGCGATGACGTTAAGGCCCTGGCTAACCTGCCGAGCAAGAACGAGCTCATTGCCCAGGTCGTTGCTACATTGCTGTCTCCGGTCAACGATGTTACCAACGCTCTCTCCGGCAATCTGCATGCACTGCTTGACGGCATAGAAGCAAAAGCAACCGCTTAAGATCTGTAGAAAGGATACGAAATGGCAGATGTAAAGAAACTGGCAGAAGAGCTGACTAAGCTGACTGTCCTCGAAGTAAACGAACTTAAGACCATCCTGAAGGATGAGTACGGCATTGAGCCCGCTGCTGCAGCTGTTGCTGTCGCTGCCGCTCCTGCTGAAGGCGCTGCCGCTGGTGGTGCTGACGAGAAGAGCGAATACGACGTCACCCTGAAAGACGCCGGTGCTCAGAAAGTCGCAGTCATCAAGGCCGTGAAAGACCTGACCGGTTTGGGTCTCGGCGAAGCTAAGGCTCTCGTCGATGGCGCACCTAAGGTTGTCCTCGAGAAGGCCAAGAAGGAAGACGCTGAGAGCGCTAAGAAAGCCCTTGAAGAGGCTGGTGCTACCGTCGAGCTCGTCTAGTACGAATAAGACTTCTTCACGAAATACCCCCGCATACCGCGGGGGTATTTTAGTGGATGCGTACGGCACCGAAGGATGCAATGTCACGCAGGTACTGCACGTACTCAGGGGGCCAACGCTTTGGGCAGTTATCCATGATCTCATGAGCCCGGTCAACGTAGTCGGTAGCCAGATCCTCGACTTTCCTAAGGGCGGCGGTGCGTATCATGACATCCTTACATCCTTTAAACGCCTTATTCGTCAGCCGTTCATTACCAAGGGATTCAAGGATCAAGGCTCGCTCATCTTTTGTTCCGCCCTCTAAGGCGTAGTAGATAAGGAGGGTCTGCTTGCCCTCCATGATGTCACTCTTTGCTGACTTACCCATGGATTTCTCGTCCCCAAAGACGCCAAGTATGTCATCGCGCAACTGGAAGGCAACACCAGCAAACAGCGCATAAGATCGGATTAGCTTCAGTTCCTTCTCGGGCGCACCAGCCAGGATGGCACCAATCTCCAAGGGAAGAAGGAACGTATAATAGGCCGTCTTGTACCGGGCGATCTTCAAAATATCTTCTTCGGGCATGGGCACTTTTGTTGCCGAAATAAGATCAAGCATCTGACCGATGCCGGTCCGCGCCAGATATTCATTCATACGACCCAGCGCTTCAAGCTTTCGCTCGGAAGTAACCGGCAATGTACATAGTGCAGACTGGGCTTTGTGCTGGACATAGAGAGCCGTCATGATCGCGAGGTCCATACTTTTACGCTGGATGTCATGGGACGCCGGTGTCTTACGGAGCCCGGTCTCTATATGTATATGCGCCGAGGGGCCACCCCGCCTCGTATCGGCATTGTCTGCCACGTCATCGATAACCAGTAGATAGGCGTGGAGCGTTTCGACGATACCGGCCACCTTTGTAGCCATGTGCATATCCGTGCCGCCGTATAACTCGTAGCCACAGAGCGTTAACGCCCCGCGCAAACGTTTGCCGCCCCGTTCGAGTACTGCCAGATAGCCCTCTAAAGCGTCCTGGGCGTAGCTGGACTCGTCGGCAAAGTCTTTCCGTAGCTCCCGGACAAACTGCGCAATACCCCGATTAATACGTGCGGTATCGGGAACAAACACTGGACTTGGGGGCTGCGATGCCATGTACGACATTATCTCCTTAACCTTACGCCTCGTAAATGCCCCGCCTTTAAAGGTATATACTTGGAGGTATCGTGAACGCGAGCATCGTAGGTAATATCGTCATCGGACTGGCCGTACTTGGCCTGCTTATCTCCAGGCAAGTGATCACCCGTCCGGTACGGGAGCATTCCGCCGCCAGAATCTTTCTTATCTTAGGAGTAATTGGGCTGGTCGAAACTATCGAGGCGTTGCATCCCAAGGGTAGCGGCAACGTAAATACAATGGGGCTGCTATGGCTGGTCGCTTCACTGCTTGTCGCCGGTGCCCTCGGCATCGTTCGGGCACAGAGCGTACATATCTGGCAGAATAAGGCGGGGGTCATGTTGATGCGGGGCACCGCGATTACGATGCTACTCTGGCTCGTGGCCATCGCCATACATTTTGCATTCGAATACGCCATCGACCATGCGACCCATGCGTCAACCACGGGGAGCGCAACAATCTTACTGTATCTGGCCGTCAGCCTCGGCGTACAGCGTGAAACAGTGCGGCTCAGGGCCGCCAAAATGCGTGCCGAAACGCCAATTCCAAGCGAAGCGGCATAATCCCGTTATTGCATAACTAGTTTGTTTCTGATATAGTAGTTTAGTTACCCCTCCTCAGGTGGGAGCTATTTATTTATATTACTTGGTTATCTAATATGTCCGCGTTATTCGAATCAGGTAGGGAACTGCAGGTACCCTCGGGTAGTTTTATCCCTACGCTTGTCACTGGCGAGCAAAGCTCGCGTGCCGAAGTAGCACTTGCCGAAGTGGGGTTTGACGGTGAGCAGATTATCCTATCTGCCGATCAGATACTGGCGGCCCTAGAGCGTGCAAAAGGAGCCACCGCCATCTGCTTCAGGCCGCAGGATATCCTGGCCATAGCCAACCAGATCGAAGCACCGCGTGAAGGGCCGTTTCCGTTTTATCACGGCAGGGCCGTGTTTGATGCCGATCGTGACTCGGTCGATCTTGACGGCACCCCGCTCGAACTACCTGCGCAAGCTAGGCGCCTGGTTGGCTTCTTGGCTATGACTCCAGAGAAAGTATATAAGCAAGATGAGTTACTCATCCGAGTCTGGGGGTACCCTCCGGGCAATATGGGAAAGCCCTCCCGTACTGTCGATAGGCATGCTGTTATTGTGAATCGCGCCTTTGGAGTCGGGCCGGGAAATGAGGAGGACCGCGTCATCAAAAGTGTGCGCGGATCCGGTTATTACGTCGTTGCGTAGTTATCCACAATTATTCAGAATTACCCACTAGTTTTGACTTGATTTTAGGAGTATGGTACGGTTAAGGTAAGGTGTAGAAATATACACAAGGTGAGTGTGGAGAGAAAACGGAAAGCGGTAAAAAGATGGCAGACGTACCAGAAAAACAAGTAAAACGGCTCCGGGCTCTAATTCAAGAGGCGGAGACCAATCTCGCGGCTGCTAACGAGTTATTAGTGAGCTTGGTGGGCGACGATGAAAAAGTCCAGGCCAAGGTCACTGACGATGTACTTGGCAAGGTTATTGAGGGCGTCTTCGACGGCCAGAACATGGTTGGTTCAGACGGCAAGACGTATCCAGTACCTGCCAACTACGCCAGCAAGTCAAAGCTCGTGCAAGGTGACATTCTCAAGCTTACCATCGCCGATGACGGCGCATTCTTATACAAGCAGATCGGGCCTATCGCCCGAAAACAAGTTGTTGGTACGTTGAAGCTTGAAGGCGGCCACTATTATGTATCCGTCGGCACTAGAGACTTCCGCGTATTGCTTGCTAGCGTTACATACTTCAAGGCAAAGCCTGGTGACCAGGTGAGCGTCAACATCCCTGAAGACGACTCCAACGCCGAGTGGGCAGCCCTCGAAGCGGCGCTCTAATACATATGGCTGCGCCGAACGTAGCAATCGAGCGGCTGGGAGATACCCAGCCGGATTTTGAGGCATCCGCGCACATAGCTTTGCTCGCTGCACAGTCGTACCTAGACTACACGCGCAAAGCTGACAACGCCCTAGACAGGATGAATCTCGCTCGGCATGATCTGATCGATAGTTTACCGGTACTTCAAGATGATGAAGTCCTTGCTATGCGTCTGCGTGGGCGCTATCTCGTCGCATTCGGCGAGATGGACGCAGATGACGTTCGTGGAGACTGGAGTAACCTGAGAGAACTTACCACTCCGCGCGGATCTATTTTCACCGGCAGTAGCATACCCCCCGACATAGATATACACCCATACTATGGCATGCGGGGAAGGCCCGAGAGGGACGAACCACGCTTGCCAATCAATGGAATACACGCCGAAAATGCCGGCCACTTACCCCCTTACCGGCTGCTCATCCCGCTGCGAGCATTGGGAAGCCTTGGCGTAGCCAAGCTTGCTGACATACCACCTGAGATACGTTTCTCTCCGTACAATAGCCTGGGCAGACTCCGGCTACCACGTTCGAGGTAAGGATTTGGCATGACACCCCCTCAGAAGGGACTTTTCTACAGCAGACGGCCCCGAGCGGACCGCGTATAATATAAGAAACCATGGGGCAAGCACTCTACCGGAAGTACCGGTCGAAAAGCCTGGGGGAGGTTGTCGGCCAAGAGCACGTCACTACGACGCTCGCAAACGCGCTGAAAAGTGGACGGATTAGCCACGCCTACCTACTGAGCGGACCTCGAGGCGTCGGCAAGACGTCTATTGCCCGTATTCTCGCGCACGAAATCAATGGTCTGCCGTACGACGACGAAGCCCACCTGGACATTATCGAGATCGATGCCGCCAGCAACCGGAGGATCGATGAGATCCGCGACTTAAGGGATCGCGTCAACACCGCACCCGCTCGCGCGAAGTACAAGGTATATATCATCGACGAGGTGCACATGCTGACCAAAGAAGCCTTCAACGCACTCTTAAAGACGCTGGAAGAACCGCCTGCACACGTCATCTTTATCTTAGCCACTACCGAAGCACACAAATTACCTGAAACCATTATCAGCCGTACTCAGCGCTACAGCCTCAGGCCGGTGCCGGAAGAGAAGGTGATCGAGCATCTGAAGACCATCGCTAGTGGCGAAAAGCTGAAGATAGACGACGATGCCCTGGCGCTCATCGCGAAGCATGGTGAAGGGTCGTTCCGTGACAGCATTAGTTTGCTTGATCAGGCTAGCAGCGTGAGCGAGCAGGTGACTCGGGCGGATATCGAGCGTATCTTGGGGCTTGCTCCGGACACATATATTGCACAGCTCACGGCGGCTATTCGCGAGGGCAATAAGGGATCGATCGTCAGCACGTTGTCTGAGCTGTACGCCCAGGGGTTTGAACCCCCCGTTATCGCCCAGCAGTTAAGTGCCCGCGTACGATCCGAACTGCTTGCTGAACAAAGTGCCGACCCAGGGGCAGATTTACACCTGCTCGCCGAGCTGCTTGACGTACCGGCTAGCCGTAGTCCACGGCAGCTGCTTGAAATCACCCTTCTTAAATCAGCGCAGCCGATCGCATCAGTCCCAAGCGTAACGACAGTCCAGCCTAAGGCAGCTTTGGTACCTGAACCAATGGTAGCAAAACCCCGTAAACCAAAGGCTGAGCCCCAGGTCACCCCGAAGCAAGTGGAACAGCCCACGAAGGTAGAGAAATCTGATGATCCGACTCCTGAGCCGGCGCCCACATTGGGTGATGTAGATGCAACTGAGCTCTGGAACCAAGCACTGGAACAGATTAAAACGAAGTACAACACGCTGTATGGTATCGCCCGCATGGCAACTCCCACCTTTGACGGCAAACGCCTAACGTTGGCTTTTAAGTTTGCGTTTCATCAAAAGCGCCTGAGCGAAGCCAAAAACCGGCAGCTGCTGACGGAAGTTGTCGAACGGCTCTATGGAAAACCGGTTGAGATTGTTTGTACTATGGGCGACACACCAACTACGGCTGCAAAACCGGACATGGCAGCCATTAGCAATATCTTCGGCAGCGCGGAACTGCTAGAATCCTAAGAACCATGGCACAACAAGCTTCAACCCTGCCGCAGAACATCGATGCCGAAGCGAGTTTGCTTGGTGCCATTCTCATTGACACGGACGCGATTGTTAAAATTGCCGACACTATTACGGTCGAAGATTTTTACGATCCACGTCACGCTCGTATCTACGAGGCATTACTTGCCTTGTACGAACGGCGTTCCCAGATTGACGTGCTAACGCTTGCAGACCAGCTAAAGGGCGTCGGCTTCCTCGATCTGGTCGGTGGTCCATCCTACTTAACTGAGCTCACGAACTATGTACCGACCGCGTCGCACGTCGAACAGTATGCTGATATTGTCGCGCAAAAAGCACTCCGTCGCCGTCTTATCTCCGCCAGCCAGGATATGGCTTTGCTCGGACAAGATGAATCGAAGTCGCTGAAGGAATTAATTGAAGAAGCGGAGACGCGCTTATTTGAAGTCAGTCAGCAGCACGTCAAGCAGGACATTGTGAGTCTGGAGAACATCCTGGCAGAGAGCTTCGAACGTCTCGACGACCTGCACAAGGATAAGTCTCACCTACGCGGTATCCCGACAGGGTACAAGGATCTGGACGATATGCTGGCCGGTTTGCAGCGTAGTGACCTATTTATCCTCGCTGCCCGTCCGTCTATGGGTAAGACTGCGTTCGTTTTAAACCTGGCACATAAGGTGGCCACGAAAGCACATGAACCAGTCCTGATCTTTTCGCTTGAAATGAGCAAAGAGCAGCTGGTCGACCGTTTGCTGGCTATGGAATCGGGCGTTGACGCTTGGGCCCTGCGGACCGGTAACCTAACCGACGACGACTTTGAGCGCATCGGTGAGGCTATGGGTACACTCTCCGAGGCTAAGATATACATAGACGACACGCCCGGCATCACAGTCAGCGATCTGCGCACTAAAGCCCGACGGGAAGCGCACAACCAGAGGCTCGGTCTGGTCATCGTTGACTACCTCCAGCTCATGAGTGGCGGCGGCCGTTACTCCTCGGAGGGCAATCGCGTACAGGAAATTTCTGAGATATCCAGGGGCCTGAAGGGTGTGGCCCGTGAACTGGATGTTCCACTTATCGCCCTGAGTCAGCTGAGCCGTTCCGTTGAAAACCGCAGCCCCCAGATTCCGCAGTTAGCCGACCTACGCGACTCGGGCTCCATTGAGCAGGACGCCGACGTTGTAGCCTTCCTGTACCGTGAGGACTACTACAACCCGGAGAGCGAACGAAAGAATCTTATGGACGTCCTTATTAAGAAACATCGTAACGGTCCCACCGGTGGGGTAGAACTATACTTCGATCGTGACAAACAGCGTATCCGTTCAATAGACAGCCGTCACGACAGTGATCCATTCCCGGGTTAACCCCGGCTGAATGGTATACTAGCAGTAACGAACTTAGCGCAATGAAAAAGGTAAAACAACTCTTCTTACACTCGTGGCGAGGATTACTATTGGTTGCCAGCCTCGTCCTAATTACCTATCTGCTGTACTTTAACCGCCTAGGCACACTGCTCCCCGGTTATAACGTAACCGAGGTAACTACACTGAAGAACGCCGCCAACTGGCACCAGATATTGACTGACCCTGTCAGCCTGCCGTATCGCTCAATCGTATGGCTGTTGACCGCGGCCTTGCACCGCAGTATCCTTATGACCCGCGTGGTCGCGGCCTGTTTCGGGCTGGTAATGGCACTCCTATTCTTTGCGATTACGAGATCCTGGTGTGGCTTTCGGACTGCCTTTTTAACGACCATCATGTTCGCAACCTCAGCAGGGCTGCTCCACTTTGCACGACTTGGTACCGGTCAAGTATTACAGATGGGTATGCTCGTTCTGTTAGCCGGCGCCTTGTGGTATCGCCGCCAGCGTAAACACCGCATCCTTATTGCATATGTCTTAGTCGCCGCCTGTGCGCTGCTATGGTATACGCCGGGTATGCTATGGTTTGAGCTGCTGGGGCTACTGCTTCTAAGACAAGTTATTCGCAGCCAGCTTAGACGCCTGCGGACCCAGCATCTTGCCGCCGTTATAGCTCTCACCCTGCTATGTCTTGCACCCCTGTTGGTCGCCGCCGTACGCGCACCTCGCGTACTGTTACAGATCACCGGCTTACCGCAGGCGCTTAGTTCGTTGTCACACTTTGGCAGCAATCTTGCGAACATTATCCTGGCCATGTTTATTCACAGCAACGGCCGGCCGCTATTATGGGTTGGACACGCACCGCTACTTGACGCCGCTGAGGTGATTCTCGGCTTCATCGGCGCCTATTATGTGTATCGGGCAGGAAGCCCGCGCACCACCTACCTGTTTGGCTCTCTGGGCATCGGGATCATCCTTGTCGCACTCGGCGGTAGCGTCAGCTTCGCGTGTCTAGTGCCGGCCCTATATATATTTATTGCAATTGGAATCGATCACTTCCTAGGCAGATGGTTGACAGTATTTCCCAGGAACTCCTTTGCGCAAGCAGCCGGTATTAGTCTGGTTTGTGTCATGATCGGTTTTTCAGTCCTCTACCAAGTCCGGACGTACTTCATCGCGTGGCCGTATGCACCAGCCACCCGGGCTGTCTTCAACAAACACCAGTCTTAATCTGTTACAATACCTAGTATCATTCATGAGAAGGAGAGGACATGTCACGATTTGACCAAGCCAAGATGCTTATGCGCGTCAAGAAAATCCAGAAGGAATTGCAGAAGCAGGTCATCACTGTAGAACAAGGAGACGGTGCGGTCCGCGTTGAAATTACAGGCGAGCAGAAGATTAAGAAAGTGCACATTGACCCGAAGGCCGTCGACCTTGACGATATCGGGCAGCTGGAACGCTGGATTGAAGACGCAGTGAAAGATGCCATCCAGCAGAGCCAGAAAGTCGCCGCTGAGAAAATGCAGCCTATGATGGGCGCCTTGGGCGATCTCGGCCTCTAAATAATGGCCGAGCTGCTGCCACCAGCACTAACAAACTTGATTGAATCCCTTGGCAATTTGCCCGGGGTTGGACCGCGCACGGCCGAACGGTACGCCTACTACCTGGTCCGGCGCGAACCAGCCAAAAGCAAAGAGCTGGCCGCAGCGCTCGAACACCTGCATGCAGGTATCAAATACTGCCCAAAGACTTTCGCCCTTATCGCTGCCGATGAGGACGTGTCGCCGCTATACAGCGACCCGAGGCGAGACAGGAAGCTTGTGGCCGTCGTGGCCGAACCGCTCGATATCGTAGCGCTTGAAAAGACCAACGGCTTCCACGGCACCTATCATGTCCTCGGCGGACTCGTCAGTCCAATTGACGGCATTACGCCAGAGCAACTGCATATCCGTGAACTACTAAAGCGTATCGATGACGACAAAGTAGAAGAAGTCATACTCGCGACCAATGCCAGCGTAGAAGGGGAGTCAACCTCCCTCTATATTCTGCAGCAGATCGGTGATCGGAAGGTGAAGGTAACGCGGCTGGCCCGCGGTCTTCCGATCGGCGTCGATTTAGAGTACGCCGATCAAATCACGCTGAGCCGTGCACTCGAAGGCAGGCAGGCACTATGAGTAGTGACCAGAGTGAAACTGGTACAATGTCGGTGATGGAAGAAAAAATCAAGCAACTGGTGACGGATGCCCAGAAAATAGTTATCATCCAAGCGGACAATCCCGACGCCGACTCACTTGGCAGCAGCCTCGCGCTTGAGCACATCCTGGGCGACCTCGGTAAAAGTATCTACATGTACTCCGGCGTGGATACGCCGAACTACTTGCGCTACATGAGCGGCTGGGATCGTGTCCTTGGCGAGCTGCCAAGCAACTTTGACCTCAGTATCATTGTAGACGCCAGTACGTATACGTTATTCGACCAAATCGAAAAGTCTGGACACTGGGGGTGGGTAAAGAGTCGTCCCTCCATCATCCTAGATCATCACACCACGGTAGATAATGCGCTCGACTTCGCAGCCGCTTCGATCATTGACGGTAACATGGCTTCGACTGGTGAGCTTATCTTTAATCTAAGCAAAGCGTGCGGATGGTCGATAAACCAGGAGGCAGCCGAGCATATCATGAGTTCGATCCTTGGCGACACGCAAGGTCTTATGAACGACCTTACCAAACCGTCAACCTATCGGGCTATGGCCGACCTAACTGAACTTGGAGCCAACCGTGCAAGACTAGAGGAGCAGCGTCGGGAATTTGGCCGCATGCCAGAAACAATCTATAAATACCGAGGCACTCTTATTGGACGCACTGAACTCGTGGCCGACGGCGCCATCGCGTTAGTGACGATACCCCAGGAAGAAATCAACGAGTACAGTCCGATATACAATCCTGGTCCCCTCGTTCAATTCGATATGCTGCAGATACAAGGCGTACGCCTTAGCATCGTATTCAAGACATATGACACCGGACGCGTCACAGCAGCGCTGCGCTCAAATAATGGATCTCCCGTTGCTGGCCGCATAGCCGAGCACATGGGCGGGGGTGGCCATGACTACGCCAGCGGTTTTAAAATCGAGGACGGAAGACCCTTCAACGAAATCAAGTCGGAGTGTATTGAGTACGCCATAAAACTACTCAATAACTCTGAACAGGAAAGCTAGAGATGAAACTCTATAACACACTAACCCGTACCGTCGAGGACATTAGGCCACTCCATGCGCCCGAGGTCACGATATACACCTGCGGTCCAACGGTCTACGACTACCCTCACATCGGCAACTGGTTCACGTATATCCGTGAAGATATCTTGATCCGCACTCTTAGGGCGAGTGATCTGCAGACCAAATGGGTCATGAACATTACTGACGTCGGCCACCTTGTTAGCGATGCCGACGAAGGCGAGGATAAACTCGAAAAAGGGGCGCGCCGGGAAGGCAAGACCGCCTGGGATATCGCCAAGACATACACTGAATACTTCATAGAGGGCTTAGAGCGTCTTAACATTCTAAAGCCCGACTTCTTGCCACGCGCGACCGATCACATCGCCGAGCAGATCGAGCTTATCCAGGTACTTGAAGAGAAAGGCTACACGTACACTATTTCCGACGGCGTGTACTACGACACAAGCAAGTTCCCAACCTACGCCGACTTTGCACGGCTCGATTTAGATGAGCAAGAAGCCGGCAAACGCGTAGATTTCAACCGCGAAAAGCGAAATGGCAGCGACTTTGCATTATGGAAGTTCAGCCCGACCGATCATAAGCGTGACATGGAATGGGACAGTCCGTGGGGGAAAGGATTCCCCGGCTGGCACATTGAGTGTTCGGCAATGAGTATGAAGTATCTGGGCGAGACACTTGACATCCATGCCGGCGGCATCGATCACCTCCCCGTACATCACACAAATGAAATCGCGCAAAGTGAAGCGGCGACGGGCAAACAGTTTGTGCGTCACTGGATGCACACTAACCATATTACTGTCGAGGGCGAGAAGATCAGTAAGAGCCTGGGCAATGGTATTACGCTCGAAGACATTGAAGAGAAGGGTCATTCCTTAGAAGTACTCCGTCTGCATGTGCTCGAAAGCCACTATCGTTCACAAAGTAAGTTCAGCTGGGACAGTTTAAACGCTTCGGCAAATTCCTTAAAGAACATTCGTAACGACTTTAGCTGGATTTACCAATCAGGCTTACTGCATGATGAGCCATCACCAACCCTTTCTTCCGACCTGAAGAAAGCACAGGAGGAGATCCTAAAAGCGATGGAGGACGACCTTAATACCCCGCAGGCTATAGCCATTCTTCATGAGATGTCAGCCGGGTTTGCGGGTTACCCGGCATCGCAGCTCGACATACCTGCAGTTGAAGCATTCGACAGCTTCATTCAGTCCCTACTGGGCATACGCATCCTCGAAAAATTCGAGCTACCTGAAGAGCAAAAACGATTAGTCGAAGAACGTGAAACTGCCAGACGTAACAAAGATTGGGCTAAATCAGATGAATTACGCGATACATTAGCCGACCTGAATATAGGTCTACGCGATACGCCAAACGGCCCAATCTGGTACCGCCTAAGATAAACTGTTTACCTTAGGATCCGGTTGGCGTAGTCTCTGCTTCAACTGCTTTTGCACTTAAGAAGCCGTGGCTTTCAAGGTAGTCCAGGACGATGACACGCAAACAGCCAACGATCGGTATGGCCACCAGAGCGCCCAGCAGTCCGCCGAAGTTCGCACCAAGTATGACCGAGATAAAGACGAGCAACGCTGACATATTTGTAGCGTTCGCCTGAATGCGCGGCTGTAATACATAGTTTTCAATCTGCTGATACAGGATGTAATACGCAAGAATGATAATGGCAGCTGTGAGTGAGTGGAATAATGCGACGGTCGTTATGATTAGCGCCCCAATAGTGTGCCCCACCATAGGTATGAGCCCGCAGACGAAGATAATGACCATGAGAGCGAGCGGATTCGAAATATGCAGGATGAACAGCATAGGAACAATGAGCAGGGAAGCGATAGCCGCTAGTAGAACCTGACCGTTTACGTACCCACGGATAACATGCTGCATATCATCAGCTAGCTGCCGAACACGTGCATTATGACGGGCAGGTACGAATTCTTGCAAGATCCGGCGCCAACGGGGACCCTCAGCCAACATCATGACCGTCAGGACGATAACCGCCAATGTCGCAAACAGACTGCTTCCAATCTCAGTGACCGTGGTCACGGCTGAACCGCCAATATCCCCGATCCGATTCGATAGCTGCTGCGACAGTTTGTTAACTTCGCCCTGCAGGTGATGGTGTCGTACGAACATGCCAAGTGACGAGTTCTGGTCACGTACTTCGTCTACAAACGAAGGTACGTCGCGAATGAAGGAAGAAGTCTGTGTGACCAGAGGCGGCACAATCGCCCACAGGAAGACCCCGAGGATAATGAGTACAATGACGATGGACACACCGGTTGCAAAGCCCCTATTGCCTTTGACGGGGCCAGGCAAGTGATCCGCCAGTATGCGCACAGGCGCATCAAGTGCAAGACTCAGAAATAACGCTACGCCAATCAGTGTCAGCGTATGTACGCTGCGACGTACGGCGGCGTAGAAGATAATCGCGATCAGGGCGGCAATCGCAACTCGGAGAATCGTTCTATTAGAAACGGTCACCTCGACTTCGGGAGTATCTGATCCTATTTTGGCCATAATGTGATGAGTTCAGTATCTCATGACTGGGGCCGACTTTGCAAAGCACGAGTATAGGCTTCGAGCAATTCTTGGCCGACAACGCCGATATCGAAACGATGGACATACCCACGCTGCAGCTCGACGGCCCTGGCTCGCGCCATAGGATGATCCAGATACCAGGCGAGTTTTTCTGCAAAACTTTTAGTATCCATTGGGTCAAATAGCTGCTCAGGATATGGTTGCATTACGGAGGTGTATCCCGGGTTGTTCCCTGCCAGCACAACACCTCGGGCTGCGGCCATAGCCTCGAGCAACACAATGCCGAAACTTTCACCGCCCAGGGAAGGGTAGACCGCGATATCCGCTTGCGCCAGGAAACTGGGCTTATCCGCCTCTTCCACATACCCCTCAAGGCTGACAATGCCCTCTAAGCCTCCCGTTTCAACCATAGCGCTCAGTTCCCCCGTAAGCTCACCCTTGCCGCCAATAATGACTCGGTAATCGCCGGTGTACATTTTATTGTCACGCAGAAACTTCACTGCTTGTAGGAGTTGCTGGACACCTTTGCGAGCTACCAGACGCCCGAGAAATACAATATTCGTTGTCTGGCTATCACTTTGTGCGCCATCAAACTCAGCGAGGCGCACCGGGTTTGGCACCACCTCTGCTTGGTAATGGTACACGCTTTCTGCGAAGTGACGGGCAGGGGAGGATACGGCAAGCATACGATCAAAGCGTTTGCCCGAGCTGCGGTTTAAGATTGAAAGCAGCCGATTACCCATCACAACCAGGTTCGAATAGGGCAGCACGTGGAAGGTCCCGATAACGGCTGTACGAGCAGGGGCTACCATCAATAAACGGCCCGCCAGGAAAGGACTATATGGTACCTGCACATGTAAAATATCGAACTGCTGCTCGTTTAAGAAAATTTTAAGACGCTTTCGCGAAACAGGGAGGGGTATCGACATGCGGTTGCCATTGAACTTAACG
>Ga0335072_10003155_pt1 | contig 24950 bp, 22 predicted proteins | sample Lox_Sample_21_FD_206725 | JGI IMG/M metagenome (GOLD analysis project Ga0335072, IMG submission 206725) | Soil microbial communities from Loxahatchee National Wildlife Refuge, Florida, United States - Lox_Sample_2.1 | ecosystem: Environmental > Terrestrial > Soil > Wetlands | place: USA... | reverse complement strand
GTCACCTGGATGAATGGCGTGGTCACGGAATTCCACAAGGACTTCCCGCAGTACGCCAAGACGCAGGTCAAGGTGGACTGGATCCCGTGGAGCGACCGTACGCAGGACTGGAACAACGCGCTTTCGAGCGGCAAGAATATCCCGGACGTCACCGAACTGGGCAACACCGACACGCCCACCGAGGCCGCCAGCGGCATCCTCGACCCGCTCAACAGCTACCTGAGTGCCTGGTCAGGCAAGTCGGCCCTGGTGCCGGGCATGCTGGCCAATGACACTGCGTCCGGCACGACCTACGCCGTGCCGTGGTTCGGCGGCGTGCGGGCCGTCTGGTACCGCACCGACCAGTTCAAGAAGGCGGGCATCACCAGCACGCCGACCACCTGGGCGCAGCTGCTTACCGACGCGCAGAAGCTGCAGAAGACCTACCCCGGCACCTATGGCTTCGACGCGATCACCAACGACACGAACGCGTTCGCCAGCTTCATCTGGGGCGCGGGCGGCCAGATCGCCTCCCAGGACTCCAGCGGCCAGTGGACGGCCGACCTGACGTCGCCGCAGAGCGAGGCGGCGATCAAGTACTACGTCTCGCTGTACTCCACCTACCACCTGTCGCCCTCCAAGTACATCGGCCAGACCGAGCTTGGCAACGCCGGCGCCACCTCCGGCGGCCCCAACGAGGACTTCGGCCTCGGCAAGCTCGACATGTACATCGACGGGCCATGGGCCAAGGCGACGCTGCCCGCCAACTCGGTCGACTCGGCCAACATCTCGTCGTTCCCGATCCCCAGCGAGAGCGGCCCGAGCCCGGCACCGGTCTTCTCGGGTGGCTCTGACCTGGCGGTCTTCAAGACCAGCCCGAACAAGCAGGCGGCCTGGGACCTGATCTCGGTCATGGACAACGTGCCCAACTCCACGTCCTTCGCCAAGCTCTCTGGCTTCTTCCCGCCCTACAGCGCGGCGATCTCCAACGGGGTCTACCCGGGCGACCAGTTCATGGCCGGCTTCGCCCAGGCAGCCCTGAACGGCCAGACGGCACCGCTCAACGCCAAGAACTGGCCCACCGCCGACAACGGCAACTACAACATCATCCCGACGATGCTGAAGTCGCTGATGGACGGGTCCTCGTTCTCCTCGACCGTCACCAAGGCCAATAGCGAGCTGACCACCGTCCTCAACACCGGTAGCGAAAGCTAGCCGCCTGGCCCGCCCATGGTGAACACCGACAAGCGCCGGCCGGGGACCTCGTCCTCGGCCGGCGCCGCCGCCAAGCCCCCGCCCGTCCACGTGGCCCAGGGCCGCGTCCGTACCCCCGGCCTGACCACCCGCCAGCGGGTGGCGATCTGGATCCGGCGCCGCCGGGTCGCCCCCTACCTGCTGCTGGTGCCCGCCACCGCCGTCATCGCCTGGCTGGTGCTGTGGCCCGCGATCCAGATCGGCCTGTTCTCGTTCCAGAACTACGGGCTCGCGCAGATCAGCGGCGCGCTGCCCACCCAGTGGACCGGCTTCAGCAACTACAGCCAGATCCTGCACGACCCCGAGTTCTGGCTATCCCTGCGGATCAGCCTGGTCTTCGCGGTCGTCGTGGTCCCGCTGACGCTTATCGTCGGCACCCTCGTGGGCCTGCTGCTCTCGCGGCTGGGCAAGAAGATGGCCACGTTCGTCTCCACCGCCGCCCTGCTGGCCTGGGGCACCCCGGCGGTCTCGGGGAGCGTCATCTTCGCCTGGCTGACTGATCCCGACGGCGGCGTTGTCGACTGGACGCTGTCGAAGCTTCCTGCCTGGCTGGGCGGCGGCCCGCACTGGGCTGGCTTCAGCTGGCAGAACTCCGTGCTGCCCGCCTACACGGTGCTCACGGTGCTGCTGGTCTGGACGAGCTACCCGTTCGTCGCGGTCACCGTGCTGGCCGGCCTGCGCACGATCCCCGCGGAGCTGGCCGAGGCGGCCCGGGTGGACGGCGCCGGCCCGTGGACGTCGTTCTGGAAGATCACCTACCCGATGCTCAGGCCGGTCTTCCTGGTCCTGCTGCTGCTGTCGATCATCTGGGACTTCGGCGTCTTCACCCAGCCGTTCATCATCACCGCGGCCCCGGGGAACCGGGACGAGTTCAACCTCGGCCTCTATGAGTACTTCCGGGCGTTCACCCAGCCGGCCGCGTACGGCCTCGGCTCGGCGGTCGCCTTCATCCTCACGATCATCCTGCTCGTCATCTCGGTCGGCTACGTCCGGGCGTCGGTTAAGCAAGGGGCCCTCCGTTGACCACCGCACAAGCACCCGCGGGCGCGCGGGGAACACGGGGAGCCCGGCGCACGGGCTCCACCGCCAAGAGCCTGCGCAAGGCGCTGCTGAACCTGGCCGGCCTGCTCGTGGCCCTGGTGACACTGTTCCCTGTGCTGTGGATGATCTCCACGGCGTTCAAGCCACCGACCGAGATCTACTCGCTGACCCCGCACCCGATCCCGCTGCACCCCACGCTGGCGAACTTCGCGCACGTCCTGTCCGGCTCAGAGATCGGCACGCCCTACTGGAACTTCCTGAAGAACAGCCTCTTCGTCACGGTCTTGTCGGTGGTCATCTCGTCGCTGCTCGCGCTGCTCGCGGCGATCGCGCTTGGCCGGTTCCAGTTCCGGTTCCGCACGACCTACCTGATCATGCTGCTGATCGTGCAGATGCTGCCACAGCAGGCGCTGGTCATCGCGCTGTTCATTGACTTCCGCCCGCTGAACCTGCTGGACAGCCTGACTGGTCTCGTCCTCGTCTACGTGGCCTTCGCGCTGCCGGTCACGATCTGGATGCTGCGCAACTTCGCGGCGACGGTCCCTCGTGAGCTGGAGGATGCGGCCGCGATCGACGGGGCCGGGGCATGGACCGTCTTCTGGCGCATCCTGCTCCCGCTCATCTCCCCCGGACTGGTCGCCACCAGCGTGTTCGCGTTCATCTTCGCCTACAACGAGTTCGTGTTCGCGCTGACCTTCATCGGCCCGGACACCTCCAAGTTCACCCTGCCGCTGTTTGTCCAGTACTTCCAGGGCCACGGCAGCACCGGTACCGACTGGGGAGCCATCATGGCCGCCTCGACCCTCTTCACCATCCCGGTCCTCGCGTTCTTCCTGATCATCCAGCGCCGCCTTGCTAGCGGCCTGGTGGCGGGCGCGGTGAAGGGATGACAACCCTGGAGCCCGACATCGACCCCTCGCTCGCCGCACTGGCTGACGCCGTCCTCATCCCGCCGTTCTACGGCCCGACCCCGCCTGGATGGATCCTTGACGCCCTCGGCCGCGGACTGGCCGGCGTCACCCTCTTTGGCAACAACGTCACGGGCGACATCGCCCGCCTGACCACGACACTCCACGCGGCCGCCGACGCGGAGCCGGTCATCGCCATCGACGAGGAGGGCGGTGACGTCACCCGGGTCGGCTACGCCGAGGGCAGCCCCTACCCGGGCAACGCGGCGCTCGGCATCGTCGACGACGCGGAACTGACCCGCGACGTGTACGCCGCCATCGGCGCCGACCTGCGCAGGCTCGGAATCAACACCAACCTCGCGCCCTGCGCGGACGTGCTCGCCGCTGATGGCAGCGCGGTAATCGGCACTCGGTCGTTCGGCCCCGACCCGAAACTGGTCGCGCGGCATGTCGCCGCGGCCGTCGAGGGCCTGCAGAAGGCGGGTGTGGCGGCCTGCGCCAAGCACTTCCCCGGGCATGGCAGCACGTCGGCCGACTCGCACCGGGTGCTGGCCACGATCTCTGGCTCGCTTGAGGAGATCCGCCGCCGGGACCTGCCACCGTTCGAGGCGGCCATAGCGGCCGACACGTGGTGCCTGATGCCCGGCCACTTGCGGATCCCCGAGCTCACCGGGGACCTGCCCGCGACGCTGTCGGCCGCCGCCGTCACCGGCTTGCTGCGCGGCGAGCTCGGCTACACAGGGACCGTCATCTGCGACGCGCTGGAGATGAGGGCAGCTAGTGCCGTCTTCGGTATCCCCGAGGCGGCAGTGCTTGCCGTCATCGCCGGCGTGGACCTGCTGTGCCTCGGTCGCGACACGGACGAGGAGATGTACCACGCGGTCAGGGCGGCGCTCGCGGAGGCGGTGACGTCAGGCAGGCTCGCAAGTGCCCGGCTGGAGGAAGCCGCCGCCCGGGTCGCGGGCCTGCGGGCCAAGCTGGGCGAGGCACGGCGCGACGGCGGCAGTGACAGCCCCGACAGCCCGGCGGGCGACGGCATAGGCCTCGTCGCGGCGCGGCGCGCGCTGCAGGGGTCAGGTCCGATCCCCGCGCGGCTCACCGACCCGCTCATCGTCGAGGTCGAGCCGGAGGAGAACATCGCGGCAGGCCGGTTTACCTGGGGCTTTTCCCGCTGGTCGGCGGTCCGCCGGATTGACCCGGCGGACGCAGGCGGCTCCGGCGTCGACGGCGCGGCGCTCAGCGAGATCCTCTACGCGGCGGCCGGGCGCTCGCTGGTCCTCGCCATCAGGGACGCGACCGGCGCGCTGCCCCTGGTCACCGGCCTGCTGTCGGCTCGTCCTGACACGGTCATCGTGGAGATGGGCGTGCCGACCTGGACGCCGCCTGAGGGCACCGCCTACCTGGCGACCTACGGCGCCTCCCAGGCCTGCGCGCGGGCAGCGGCCGAGGCACTGGGACTCGCCTGATCAGCCCGGCTGCCTGATCCTCCCGGCCGCGACGCCTGCGGGCGCCCGGCCGGGGGTCAGACAGCGACCAGGTCGCAGACGAAGATGAGGGTCTCGTTGGGCTGAATGACGCCGGCCGCGCCGCGACTGCCGTAGCCGAGGTCGGGCGGAATGACGAGCTGGCGGCGGCCGCCGACCTTCATGCCCTGGACGCCCTGGTCCCAGCCAGGGATGACCTGGCCGACACCGAGCCGGAACCGCAGCGGCTCGCCTCGGTTCCAGCTCGCGTCGAACTCCTCGCCGGTGGAGAACGCCACCCCCACGTAGTGCACCTCCACCGTGTCCCCGGCCTTGGCGACGGGCCCATCACCTTCCCAGATGTCGGTGACCTCCAGGGCCTTGGGCGGCGGGCCGCCGGGGAAGTCGACCTCTGGCTTGCTGATGCTCATGTGTTCCCGGCCTTCCTCGTGCCGTTACGTCTGAACGTGCGGTTCCGTTCCACCCTATGCGGCGTTCAACTCCCGGGCCGGTAATTCGGGCGCGGCCGGGCTGAAGACCGGCCAGCAGACCTCGACCCGGTGGCTGCTCTCGCCTGCGTCGGCCAGGCCGGTCAGGTAGTACTCCCTGATGGGGCCGTCGACGCCGATGACGCGCTCGGCCACGGCCTCGCCCAGGGCCGCGTACGTGCGGTCCAGGCTCTCGACGCTGCCGGCGTGAACGGCGACGGCGGCATCGATCGCCGGGATCTCCTGCACCACCACGCGGCCGAGGTCGTCCCCGGGGCGGGTCGAGGACACCCCGGCGGTCTCGATGGGCAGGAAGACGACGACCTCGGCCCGCTCCAGCTCGAAGAAGTCGCCAGGGTACAGCGCGCCGAAGCAGCCGGCCCGCAGGAAGCCGCCCGCCACCAGCGCGCCCGACAGGTCGGCGACGACGCCGGTGATCCAGGGCAGGAAGTCATCCACGGTCACTACCTCCGCGATCGCGAGCGCGGTCACCGCGGGAATCCGGCGCAGCTGGACCGACGGCAGGGCCGCCGGGCCAGAAAGCAGCGCCCGCAGGCTGGCGACCGATGACTGGACCTGGGCCAGTTGGTGCTCCATGCGGGCCAGGTGGGCGGCGATCTCCGCGTTCCTGCTCTCGACATCGGGTGCGGACAGGACCGCCTTGATGCCGTCTAGCGGCATGTTCAGGTCACGCAGCCGCCGGATGACGTGGGCGGCCGCAACCTGGCCGGTGTCGTAGGACCGGTAGCCGGTGTAGGGGTCAACGGCGGCCGGCTCAAGCACTCCCACGTCGTGGTAGTGCCGCAGGGCCTTGATGCTCAGGTGGGTCATCCGGGAGAAGTCCCCGATGGTTAGCAGCGTCGCCATGGCGTTAGTATCAGCCTTCCTCGCGCTGCCCGGCGCCAAAGCGAGCCGGCGCGATGATGAGGGACAGCGCCGCCACGCACGCGAGCAGGGCGCCCATCTGGGCCATGCTCCAGCCGAACGCGACCGCCTGCCCGCGCGAGGCCAGGCCGTAGAAGACCACGCCGGTGACCGCCACGCCGACGGCGTTGCCGACCTGCTGTGCGGTGGACAAGGCCCCAGAGACCGAGCCCGCGGTCTTCGGGTCGGCGTACGACAGCACCGTCGTGGTCAGCGGTGTGATGCACAGTCCCTGGCCCGCCCCAACGACCGCGAGCCCCGGCAGGATCGCGGCCACCGGGCCGCCGGTCCCCCAGTGCCAGGCCGCGAGGGCCAGCAGTCCGTCACCAAGGGCGCCGGCCAGTGCTCCGGTGATGATCACCAGGCGGCCGAACCGCACAGTGAGCGCGGGCGCGGGCAGCGAGGTGATCAGGTACCCGGCGGCCAGCGCGGAGAATACCCCGCCGGAGGCGATGGGGCTAAGGCCCCGGCCCTGCTGCAGGTAAAGCGCGATCACCAGGTAGCTGGCCGCCTGCTGGCACCAGAACAGCACTTGTACGGTCAGCCCGGCGCGCAGCGGTCGCACCGCGAAGATCGCCGGGTCAAGCAACGGCTGCCCGCCCCGTCGCTTGACCACCCGCAGCCACCAGCCGAAGACGGTGAGCAGCACTGGTCCAGCGGCCAGGGACCCGAAGGACCAGCCGGGCCAGCCTTCCTGGCGGCCGATCGACAGGGGCGCCGCGATGGCGACGAGCGCCACCGTCAGCAGCGCGACTCCGACGAGGTCCAGCCGCCCCCGGCCGTCGCCACGGGACTCGGGAACCAGTCGCCGCGCCGCCAGCACCGCGGCCAGGCCCACCGGCACGTTGACCCAGAAGATGGCCCGCCAGCCAAGCCCGGCGACGTTGGCTCCGATCAGCAGGCCCCCGATCAGCTGGCCGCCCGCTGCCGCCAGGCCCATGACGAGCCCGTAGGCGGTGATCGCCCGCACCCGGTCCCGGCCGGCGTAGGTGACGCCGATGATCGACAGCACGTTCGGCGCGAAGAGGGCGGCGGCCGCTCCCTGGACCAGCCGGGCCGCGATGAGGAACCCGGTTCCGGGGGCGAGGGCGCACAGCGCCGAGGCCACGGTGAAGGCGGCTATCCCCAGGCTGAACATGCGCCGCCGCCCGCAGGTGTCGCCGAGCCTGCCCCCGGTCACCAGCAGGGAGGCACTGGTCAGCGCGTAACCGGCGATCACCCACTCGATGGCGGCGGCGCTGGCGTGCAGGCCGCGCTGCATGTCAGGTAGCGCCACATTGATCACGAAGAAGTCAAGGACATATACGAACGGCCCGCACAGCAAGACCGCGAGCGGCAGCCACGGGGCGACGGCACCGCGCACGGGTGGCCGTCCGAGGGAGGTTCCGTTCTGGATCGAGGTGGTCATGAGCCTGACGCTCCAGCCTCCCGTTACCGGAGAGTCAAGCCGCGCCCGTAGCTCAGAAGCCGATGGCCTGGCGGAGCAGCAGGACGGTGCCGCGCCCCGGCTCGGGCTCCGCGTTGAGGATCCCGCAGGCCGCCCGGGCCGGGCCGAGGGAGGCCCCGAACGAGGCCTCCCTTCATTGCGGGGTCAGGCGATGCGCGTGAGCGGCCCGGTCTCCGGCAGCGCTGGCGGCCGCCTGGAGCCAACCAGCGGCAGGCAGCTGAGGACGATGCCGACCACGATCGCCAGGCCGCCGCTGGCCTGGCGCGACCCGCAGGGATCGCCGAAGGCGACGATCCCGACCGCGGCGCCAACCAGCGGCTCGAGGTTGAGGAACGCGCCTGCCACCTCGGCCGAGATCTTCTTCTGCCCGAAGGCGAACAGGCTGAACGGGATGAGGGTCCCGCAGGCCGCCAGGGCCAGGGTGGCACCCACGGTGCCCGCGCCCGGGTGCGCGGCGGGCAGGTGCTCGAACGCCGCGAACGGTAGCGCTCCGAGCGCCGCCCCGAGGAACTGCACGGCGGTCACGGCGATCGGGTCCCTGCCCTTGAGCAGCCGGCCCTGCGCGACCGTCACTGATGCCGCGATGACCGTCGCGACCAGGACAAGCAGGTCTCCCGACGGGGTGGCCCCGTGTCCCTGCCCGCCGGCGATCAGGCCGACACCGGCCAGGGACAGCGCGAATCCAGCCCAGGCGACCGGGCGGGCCACGGCGCCGTGCCAGACGGCGGCGATGACCGCCACCAGGATCGGGGTGGCGCCGATGATGAGGGAGGCGTGGGTGACGCTCGTGCGGGCCAGGCCGACGTTCTGGATCGCGACCGAGCAGCCGTAGCCAATGGCGCCGGAGGCAAGGACGGGCAGCGTAAGCGCCTTGCCGAGCTTGCCGCCGCGGTAGGCGATGACCAGCAAGACGAGGGCGGCCAGGCCGAACCGGGCGACGGTGAGCCACCCGGGCGCGAGCCAGCCGAGCGCGACCTTGGACAGCGGAACGGATGTGCCCCAGGCGACTCCTGATGCGATGAGCGCGGCGACTGCGCCGCGACGACTTGAGATGTTCTTCACACATCCATGATCACTCCTTGTGCATTCGTGATTTTGCATATAGCGGGCTGCACTTAATAAAATTTCGTGCTATGACCTTTAAGCTTGATGAAGTTGACATCCAGCTGCTAACTGCACTGCAAGCCGACGCCGACCGCACCAACGTCCAGCTCGCGCGGCTTACCGGGCTGTCCCCCGCCGCGACCCTGCACCGGGTCCGGGCGCTCAAGGACTCGGGCGTGATCCGGATCATCCGCGCGCAGGTCGACGCGCAGGCCGCGGGGTTCGCCCTGCAGGTGTACGTGACGGCGACGCTGACCCGGCATGACCCGCGGCACGGGCACGTCTTCGAGGAGCAGATCCGCGCGCTGCCCCAGATCATCTGGGCGGACAGCATCGCGGGCGAGACCGACTACCTGATGTCGATCATCGCCCATGACGTCGCCGAGCTGCAGCAGGTGCTGTCGCGGCTGTCGGCCCGGGGGGCGAGGGTCATCACCTACCTGCGCCTGGCCGAGGTCAAGGCCCCGTCCCCGGTCCCGCTCGGGCCAACCCCCGTGCCCGCCACCACGCGCGCCAGGACCCGCTGATACCGACCGGCTGACACCCGTCCGGGTATGCATCAAGGGACACCACTCGGCGCTCCGGTAACCGGGACGGAGCTGACGCTGGGGGGCACAACAATGATGAGCGGGATCAGGTATCAGCGGGACTTGCGGGGAACGGAGGACCTCGAGTACGCGGCGCCGTACTTGCGGATGCGCAAGGTCGCACGGGTAATCCGGTCGGTGGTGGCCGCGCGCGCCCAGGCGGGAGGCGGCCCGGGCGAGCGCGGGCTTGACCTGCTCGACGTGGGCTGCGGGCCCAGCACGCTGGCCCGGCTGCTGCCCGCGGGCGTGCGGTACCACGGCATCGACATCGCGATCACCTCCGCGGCCCCGCACCTGGCCCAGGTGGACTTCGTCGAGAACCCCATCGCGTTTCGCGGGAAGAAGTTCGGCATCGTCGTCGCCCAGGGCCTGTTCGAGTACCTGGGCGACCTGCAGTCGCGCAAGCTCGGCGAGATCGCGGCGCTGCTGGCCGATGAGGGGACGTTCATCTGCACCTACCAGAACTTCGCGCACCGCAGGAAGCAGGCCTACTGGCCCTACAGCAACGTCCAGCAGCCCGAGGACTTCCGGCGGGACATCGAGCGGCACTTCCGGATCGAGAAGGCATTTCCCACCGCTTACAACTGGAATCCCACCCACCCGAACCGGGCGCTGGCACGGCTGCCGCAACAGTGGTGGAGCCTGACCATCCCGGTGATCGGCCACCTGCTCGCGGTCGACCACTGCTACGTGTGCTCGCCAGTGCGCTGACGGGCAGGTACGGCCTCCCGGTTGCCACCGGTTAATGAAAATGATTACCATAACGGTGTTCAACTAGCCTGCGCTGCGCGAACGCGGGGCGCTTCCCCGAACCGGGAGTACATACCATTATGCAAATTCACGCCGGACTGCCCAGGGTGAGGACATGGAGGGCGGCCCTGCCCGTCGCGGCGGCGCTGAGCGCCGTGCTGGTAGCCGGCGGCTGCGCCAGCTCAGCCTCGGGTGGCACGCCCACCGGCAGCGGGGGCGGCAGTGGCACCGGCCTCATCGAGGCCATCGGGGCCGAGAACGAGTACGCCAGCGTGATCGCCCAGATCGGCGGGAAGTACGTGCACGCCGACTCGATCATGAGCAACCCCAACACCGACCCGCACACGTTTGAGGCCAGCCCGGCTGTCGCCAGGGAGATCACCGCGGCCAAGCTCCTCGTGCAAAACGGTGTCGGCTACGACACCTGGGCGACCACGATCGAGAACGCGGCACCGGACCCGTCCCGTAAGGTCATCAACGTCCAGCAACTGCTGGGCCTGCCGGGCAGCACCGCCAACCCGCACCTGTGGTACAAGCCGACCACCATGCCGGCGGTCGCGGACGCGATCGCCACTGACCTGGGGCAGATCGACCCCGCGCACGCGGCCTACTTCAAGGCGAACGCGGCCTCCTTCGTCGCCAGCCTCAGCGCCTGGAACCAGGCGATCGCGGCCTTCAAGGCGAAGTACGCGGGGACCCCAGTCGCGACCACCGAGCCAGTCGCTGACTACATGCTGCAGGCGGCGGGCGCGGACAACCTGACGCCGTGGACCCTGCAGGCCGACATCATGAACGGGGTGGACCCCTCGCCGCAGGACGTCGCGGCCCAGCAGGCCCTGTTCAAGGACCACAAGGTCAAGGTGTTCGTCTACAACCAGCAGGTCACCGACCCGCTGACGGAGTCGTTCATCAAGGACGCCCAGGCGGCCGGCATCCCGGTGATCGGCGTCTACGAGACGATGCCCACGCCCGGCTATGACTACCAGACCTGGATGCTCGCCGAGGTGAACGCGCTCACCAAGGCGGTAGCCGACAAGGTCTCGACGCAGCGGCTGTAGGACGGCGTGCCCGCTCCCCCGGCGGGGGAGCGGGCAAGCGCGGCCGCTAGGCCCCGAGGTAGCTCATGACGTGCTTGACCCGGGTGTAGTCCTCCAGGCCGTACATGGACAGGTCCTTGCCGTAGCCCGAGTGCTTGAACCCGCCGTGCGGCATCTCGGCCACGATCGGGATGTGGGTGTTGATCCACACCGCCCCGAAGTCCAGCCGCCTGGCCATGCGCATCGCCCGGCCGTGGTCCCGCGTCCAGACACTGCTCGCCAGGCCGTACTTGACATCGTTGGCCCAGCGCAGCGCCTCGTCCTCGTCGGTGAACCGCTGGACGGTGATGACCGGGCCGAAGATCTCGTCCTGGACCATCTCGTCGGCCTGCTCAAGCCCGGACACGACCGTCGGCTCGAAGAGATAGCCCGGCCCGTCGATCGCGTGCCCGCCTGCCACGACGGACGCATGGGCCGGCACTCGGTCGAGGAAGCCCCGGACCCGCGCGAGCTGGCCTGGGTTGTTCAGCGGGCCATAGTAGGCGGCGGGCACGTCCAGGCCGCCGGTCACCGTGGACCGGGCGCGGGCGGCGAGCGCGTCGGTCAGGTCCCCGGCGACGCGCGGGCCGGCCAGCACGCGAGTGGCGGCCGTACAGTCCTGGCCGGCGTTGAAGTAGCCGGCGGCCGCGATGCCCTCGGCCGCCGCCGCCACGTCGGCATCGTCGAAGACCACGACCGGCGCCTTGCCGCCAAGCTCAAGGTGGACGCGCTTGAGGTCGTCGGCGGCCGCCCTGGCGACTTCCATGCCGGCCCGCACCGAGCCGGTGATCGAAACCATCGCCGGGATCTTATGGGCGACCAGCGACCGGCCCGTATCCCTGTCACCGCACACCACGTTGAGCACGCCGGGCGGGAAGAACTCGGCCGCCACCTCGGCCAGCAGCAGGGTGGAGGCGGGCGTGGTGTCAGAGGGCTTGAGCACCACCGTGTTGCCGGCCGCCAGCGCGGGCCCGATCTTCCACACGGCCATCATCAGCGGGTAGTTCCACGGCGTCACCTGGGCGCAGACGCCGATGGGCTCGCGGCGGATCATCGAGGTGTGGTCGGCCATGTACTCCCCGGCTGACCGGCCCTCAAGCACCCGGGCGGCGCCGGCGAAGAAGCGCAGGTGGTCAACGGACGGCGGGATCTCGTCGGTCCGGCAGAACCCGACCGGCTTGCCGGTGTTACGGCTCTCCGCCTCGACGAAGTCCTCGGCCCGCCGCTCGATGGCGTCGGCGAGCCGGTACAGCGCCAGGCTGCGCTCCCTGGGGGTGGCATCTCGCCAGGACTCAAAGGCCGCCGCGGCGGCCCGCAGCGCCTCATCCACGTCGGCGGCGGACGACACCGGGGCCTGCGCGTACACCAGGCCGGTGCTGGGATCAACGACGTCGCTGTAGGCACCGCCGGCGGGGTCGGCATGCTTGCCATTGACAAAGTTACGCAGCCGATCGCGCGTCATCCCAGCCTCCTGATGCGTCGTGAGTACCAACGAGCTTCGCAGAGCCAGAGCGCACCGACAAGCGAATCCGTGTTAAATTACATCATCAGCTACGAAATCAGTTGACAACGCGGCCTCGCCGCTCCGAGCATGGAAGAGCGGCGCCCGAGCGGCGCCCGGAAGGACGTGATACCCCCGTGGCACACAGCCCGCGCACTGTTCGCGGCGTCGCGCCTGCCCCGCCCGTTGTGCTCGATGAGACCTCCAAGCGGATCATCGAGCAGCTCCAGCAGGATGGAAGGCAGTCGTACGCGGCGATCGGCAAGGCGGTCGGCCTGTCCGAGGCCGCGATCAGGCAGCGCGTCCAGCGCCTGCAGGATGCCGGGGTCCTCCAGATCGTCGCGGTGACCGATCCGATGACGCTGGGCTTCGCCCGGCAGGCGATGATCGCCCTGAAGTGCGAGGGAGACCTGCAGAAGGCCGCGGACAGCCTGGCGGCCATCGAGGAGATCGACTACGTCATCATTACCGCGGGGTCTTTCGACCTGCTGTGTGAGGTCGTCTGCGAAGACGACGACCATCTACTTCAAGTACTCAGCCAAGTACGTACCGTGCCCAATGTGACGTCCACCGAGACGTTTGTCTACCTGAAGCTCCGCAAGCAGACCTACTCATGGGGAACGCGATAGCCATGACAGAAATTGACCTTCAGCAAGCCGCCAAGGACCACCTCTGGCTGCACTTCACCCGGATGTCCAGCTACGAAACCAGCGACGTCCCTGTCATCGTGCGCGGCGAGGGTCCCTACGTCTACGACGACAAGGGCAAGCGCTACCTGGACGGCCTGGCTGGCCTGTTCGTGTCCATGGCCGGGCACGGCCGGACGAAGATCGCCGAGGCCGCGGCCAAGCAGGCATCCGAGCTCGCCTACTTCCCGCTGTGGTCCTACGCCCACCCGGCGGCGATCAAGCTGGCCGACCGGCTCGCGGACCTCGCCCCTGGCGACCTGAACCGCGTCTTCTTCACCACCTCAGGCTCTGAGGCCGTCGAGTCGGCGTGGAAGCTGGCCAAGGCCTACTTCAAGCTGAAGGGCGAGCCCACCCGGTACAAGGTGATCAGCCGCGACCTCGCCTACCACGGCACGTCGATGGGCGCGCTCGCCGTGACCGGCCTGGCCGACATCAAGCCCGACTTTGAGCCGCTGCCGCCGGGCGGCGTCCGGGTGCCCAACACGAACTTCTACCGCGCTCCCGACTTCGTCAGCCAGGACCTGGAGCAGTTCGGCATCTGGGCCGCCGACGAGATCGAGCGGGCCATCTTGCGCGAGGGCCCGCAGACCGTGGCCGCCGTCTACGTCGAGCCGGTGCAGAACTCCGGTGGCTGCTTCCCGCCGCCGCCCGGCTACTTCCAGCGGGTCCGCGAGATCTGCGACCGGTACGGCGTCCTGATGGTCTCCGACGAGGTCATCTGCGCGTTCGGGCGGCTGGGCCATTACTTCGGCGCGGAGCGCTACGGCTACCTCCCCGACGTCATCACCTTCGCCAAGGGCGTCACCTCCGGTTACTCGCCGCTGGGCGGCATGATCGTCCGCGACGAGATCATGGAGCCCTTCCGGTCCGGCACGGCCACCTTCCTGCACGGCATCACGTTCGCCGGGCACCCGGTGTCCGCCGCGGTCGCACTGGCCAACCTCGACATCTTCGAGGAAGAGGACCTGCTCGGCAACGTACGCAAGAACGAGGCGGGCTTCCGCGCCACCCTGGAGAAGCTCACCGACCTGCCCATCGTCGGCGAGGTCAGGGGCGCGGGCTACTTCTACGGCATCGAGCTGGTCAAGGACAAGGCCACCAAGGAGACCTTCGACGACGACGAGTCCGAGCGCCTGCTGCGTGGCTTCCTGTCGCACGCGCTCTTCGATGCCGGCCTGGTCTGCCGGGCCGACGACCGCGGCGACCCGGTGATCCAGCTCGCCCCGCCGCTGATCTGCACGCAAGAGCACTTCGACGAGATCGAGCAGATCCTGCGGGCCACGCTGACTGAGGCCTGGAAGCGCATGTAAATCCACGTCATAACGGCCGGTGGCCAGCCTGGCCCGGCGAGCCATCGGCCGAACGTGACCCCCTTATGGGTGTCACGTAATCTCTTTCCAGCGCGCACGCCCAAACGTGATCAAGCTATAGCATTCGGTCAGCCCCTTGAAGCCCGCGGCCGGCGCAAGCGAGGTAACCGTAACCATGCACATGGGCGAGCGCAGAGACAACCTTCCCCGGGGAGTCACCCGCTTCATCGGCAGGAAGCCCGAGCTGGCCGTCATCGCCATGGCGCTCGAGACCTACCGCCTGGTCACCCTGCACGGGCCAGCGGGCGTCGGCAAGACCCGGCTGGCCGTGCAGGCGGCGGGCAGCGTCGTCACCACGTTCGGGCAGCGGGTCTGGCTCGTGCAGCTGTCCGCGCTGCGTGACCCCGGGCTGCTGGCGCAGGAGGTCGCCAAGTCGCTCGGCCTGCCCGACGAGACGGCGGCGGACCCCACCGCGGCGCTGGCGCGGCAGCTGGCGGAGTCCGAGCTGCTCCTCGTCCTTGACACCTGCGAGCACCTGACCAGCGCGTGCGCGCAGCTCGCCGAGGTCCTCCTGGACGCCTGTCCCGACCTGCGCATCCTGGCGACCAGCCGCGAGCCGCTGGCCACCGCGGTCGAGCACGTGCTGCCAGTCCTTCCCCTGGACGCGGCGACGTCACGGTCGGACGCGGTCGAGCTGTTCGTGGACCGCGCGCGGGCCGTCGTGCCCGGATACGCGCTGACCGACGCGAATCGCGAGCCGGTGGTCGAGCTGTGCCGCAGGCTTGACGGCATGCCGCTGGCGATCGAGCTGGCCGCGGTCCGGCTGCGGTCCATGTCGGCCGAGGAGATCGCCGACCGGCTCGCTGACCGGTTCCGCATCCTGGGCACCGTCAGGACGGCCACCGACCGGCACCGCACCCTCCATGCGGCCGTCGACTGGAGCTATGGCCTGTGCACGCCGTCCGAGCAACGGCTATGGGCGCTGCTTTCCGTCTTCCCTGGCGAGTTCAGCGGCGAGGCCGCCGAGGCCGTCTGTGGCCCGGCCACCCAGCAGTCACTCACCCGGCTGGTCGACAAGTCGATCGTCACCGTCCAGGATGCTGACAGGTACCGGCTGCTTGACACGATGCGCGAATTCGGTGCCGGGCTGGCCGCCGACGAGGAACGACGCGGTGCGCGCCACCGTCACCGCGACTACTTCCTGGCCCGCGCCGAGCAGGCGGCCGAGCAGGCCGCTGGCCGTGAGCAGGTCCACTGGATGGCCTGGGTCCGGCGGGAGCGCGACAACCTGCGGGCCGCCCTGGACTACAGCTTCACGACCCCGGGCGAGGAGGCCGCAGGCGTCCGGATGACGCTCGCCCTGCGCTGCTACTGGCTGATGCTCGGGTCGTTCGGCGAGGGAGCGCACTGGCATGGGCTGGCCATGGCCGCCTGCCAGGGAACCAGGGAGAACGCCTGGGCCGCCTACGGCGCGGGCTTCCTTGCCGCCCAGCAGGGCAGCCTGGCCACCGCGGGCAGGCTCCTTGAGCGGGCGGCGGCCGCCGCCGCCGGCCTGGCGGCCGACGGTCAGGCCGACCGGTTGCTGACCGCCTGCATCGCCGAGGCCCAGGGCTCCGTGGCCTTCTACGCCGGAGACAACGCGGTGGCGCTCGAGCGCTACACCGGGGCGCTCGCCAGCTTCAGGGTGCTCGGCTTCGGTGATCCGCTCACGCTGGTCTGCTACAGCCGGCTGGCCTCCGCCTGCCTGCTCGCCCTGGACGTCGGCGGCGCGATCGGGTTGTGCGAGGAGTGCATCCGGCGATGCGACGAGGCCGGTGAGCAATGGGCGCGCAGCACCGCCGTGTGGGTCAGGGGGGCCGCGCACTGGCTCTCCGGGGACAACGAGTCGGCGATCGCCGATGCCCTCGCCTCGCTGGCGGTCAAGGAAGCCCAAGGGGACCTGCACACGGCGACCATGTGCCTGGACCTGATCGCGATCTCGCTGGCCGCACGGGGTGCCTCGGCCGCTGACTTCACGCGGTCCGCCGAGCTTTACGGGGCCGGGGAGACGATGTGGGGGCTGCTCAACGCGCCCCTGCAGATGGGCCCGGCCTATACCGACTTCCGCAAGGATGGCGCGGCGAAGTGCCGTGCCGTGCTAGGCGATGAGCCGTTTGAGGCGGCAGTGCGGCGCGGCCTGGCGCTGTCACTGCCCGAGGCAGCCGCACTGGCCAGGAGCGAGTCCGCCGCCCCCGGGCCGACCCCGCCTAGGCCGCTGACGCGACGCGAGCGGCAGATCGCCGCGCTGGTGGCCAGCGGCATGGGCAACCGCGAGATCGCCGAGGAGCTCACCTTGTCCAAGCGGACGGTTGACTCTCACATCGAGCACATCTTCGCCAAGCTCGGCTTCACCTCCCGCGCTCAGCTCGCCGACTGGCTCCGCCCCCAGAGCTAGCCCAGGCGACGTGGTCCTCAGGACTCAGGCAGCGTGAGCATCCGCACGGCGGCCAGGGCCTCGGCGGCTAGGGCCAGGGTGACCGCCGCGCGCTGCACGGCGCCGTTCCAGGGCTGGGCGACCTGGGATGCGAAGGTGGCCATGGCAACCGCGCTTGCCAGGTCGAGGACCAGGACTGGGCGGGCGATCGTGGCCCACTGCGGGCTGGCACGGAACTGCCGGGCCAGGGCCACCGGCGCCGCCAGCATCGACGCGTAGGCGATCACGCTGACCGCATCGTGCACCTGGTTGTGCCATGACTCGTCGCTCACGCCCGGGCCTGACAACAGCAGGCGATCGCGCCGGAACGCCCCGGTGGCAATGGCCGCCGCCCCGCCCGCCATGACCAGCCATGGCCCCGCCGCCCCGGGCCTTGACACCGTCCGCAGCCGCGCGCCGAACCCGATCGAGCAGGCACCAAGCATGGTAAACGCGGCGATCATGACCTGAGGGTCGGTGGCCTCCTCCGAGGCCAGGCCGCTCAGCTGGACCTCGGCCGCCGGATGGCCGGCCTGGCGCAGCGAGCTGACGACCCACCCCGCCGTGAACAGTAGCGGCCCCGCGATTCCGCCCCACGCCGCCAGCTTGCCAAGCCCCATGAACTCAAGCCCCCGCTCGCCTCTGAACTGCGCCTTTCCAGTCTCTAGATTGCCGGTACCTGACCGCTTCACTCCACCGGCTCAGTGCGGGCGTCGAGCAACCGCCGCCGTGGGTCGCGAAGTAGTCCGCCTGCGTGGCGCCGGTGGAGTTGTCACATCATCACCAATCAAGAATAAATTGGTGAATCTTGCCGTAAGATGCTGCTCTCTGATTGGCTACGCGGGCGGCAAGTCGCGTACCTGCTGGCGGGTAAGGCTGAGCCTGACGCCATCCTCGAACCCGGCCACGCTGCTGAAGGGGATCGCGGCATCCTTGCGGGCCAGCCAGCGCCCCTCCCTGACCAGCACGTGGGTCACCCGACGGCTGGCCGGGTCGACGTGCAGGGCCCGGAGCTGCCCTATATCGCCGTCGGTAGCGAGAACCCGCGCCCCCTGGCCCTCTTCCACCTCACCCAGCGGGATAAGGTCGATTGTTTCCTTCTCCTGGACCCGGGGGATCGAGGCGCCGTCGGTAGTCGGCCCGCCCGCATCCCGCCAGCCGTCCGGCACCAGCTGAACCGGGACCTCGTAGCCGAGCGCGAACTCCGCCAGGGTCGCCTCGGCGGCCTTCAGGTCACGAAACTCCGCCTCAGTGCAGCGCAGCCGGATCCCGTCCTGCGTCACGTCGAGAAGGTCCAGCGGAACAAGCCGAGCCAGCCCGATCCGGCCGTCCGGCTCGACCACCAGCTGAGTTATCGTGCCAGCCGCGGGGTCAAGGACCACGGCCCGTAGCTGGCCGCGGCCCTCGTCCCAATCAAGATCACCGCCAAGAACAAGCGTTATCACCACGCACCCCTCCCCTACCGAGACCTTAACGCCTGCCCAATCACGTCAGGCACCCGGCCAGCTACCTGTCGTGATCGATACACCGGGGAGGTCGCTAGAATTGCTGAGTGGGTGCTGACCAGCCGCTGCGGTTCTTCTCTAGCCACCAGGCCGCCGTCGTCGCGGACGCGACCGCGCGGATAGCCCCAGGACCCCAGGATGACCCGGACGAGGCGGGCCATCCGGGTGCCAGGGAGGCCGGGGTGACCGGCTACATCGACGCGATGCTCGGCACGCTGGCCACGCTCGAGGCGGCCGGCCCGGCCGACGAGGGGAAGGCGGCGCCGGTTCCCGTCCTCTTCGCCGGCGGCCCATGGAGCGACCGCCACAGCGCCGGCCCCGACCTGATGGCGTCCTTCATCCCGCTCGATCCAGTTGCCCGCCTCGCCTGGCGCACGCGCCTGGCGGACTGGCAGCAGCAGTACACGAGCGGCATCGCCCTCCTCGACGAACTGGCCGGCGGGGACTTCACCCAGGTGACCCCAGTCGGCCAGGACGAGATCCTGGCCCGCCCTGAGGCATGCGGGTTCCTGTCCCTGCTGTTCGGGCACACGATCGAGGGCATGTACTCCAACCCGGAATACGGCGGGAACCGAGGCCGGGCGGGCTGGCAGGACATCGGGTTCCCCGGCGACAGCCAGCCACTGGGCTACACCAGCGCCGAGGTCGAGCGGTGTGACGGGCGTGATCAGGCCGGTGACGCCAGCGTCGTGGCCGATGTGCTGAAGTACCTGGAATCCCTGTGAGCGGTGCGGCGGCGCGCAAGGCAGTCATCATTGGCAGCGGCGCCGGCGGGTCCTTCGCCGCCATGGAACTGGCCCGCGCCGGGTGGCAGGTCATCGTGTTCGAGAAGGGCCCCAACCACTTCACCAACCTGGCCGGCGAGGGGCCGATCGGCACGCTGTTCTCCAACGATGACCTCAAGATGAACGCCCGCCACTTCGCCGGCCCCGACCCCATCACATTCCCGCGCACGTGGCGGCCAGTCGGCGCGCCCGCCGCTGCGTACACCGGAAGCGTTGACGAGCTTCCGCAGGTCGTCGGCGGCGGGACGGTTCACTGGAACGCGCACGTGCCGCGGTTCTGGGACATCGACTTCGAGCAGCTTTCCGCCCTCGGTCCGGTTCCCGGTGCCGACCTGGCCGACTGGCCGTTCAGCTACCGCGACATCGCGCCCTACTACGACGAGGTCGAGCGGGTGATCGGCGTCCAGGGGGACCTTTCGGCCACGCCCGGCATCGTCATGCGGCACGCGCCCCGCGGCCCGTATCAGATGCCGCCCGGCCCGCAGCAGCGCGCGTCCCTGGTGCTGGCCGCGGGTGCCGCCGCCGTCGGCATGCACCCGCACCCGGTCCCCATGGCGATCAACTCCCAGCCGTACAACGGCCAGCGCGCCTGCAACAACTGCGGCTTCTGCGCCAACTACGGCTGCCCGGTGATGGCCCGGCCATCGGCGCTGGTGCCGCTGCGCCTCGCCTTGCGTACCGGGCGGGCGACGCTGGTCCCCGAGACGATGGTCACCGGGATCCAGCTGGCTGGCTCGGGCGCGGCCCGGCGGGCGACCGGCGTGAGCTGGGTGCGGATGACCTCCCGCGGGCCCGTGAGCGGAGGCGAGAGCGCGGACGTGGTCGTCATGGCCGCGTCCGCCATCGAAACGGTCAGGCTCGCCCTCCTGTCACAGTTCCCCGACCCTAGCCGCAAGCTCGGCCGCAGGCTCATGCTGCACTCGTTCACCAACGGCATCGCGATCTTCCCTGATGAGCGCATGCACGCCTACCGGGGCAGGTCGACGACCCAGGGCGCGGAGGACGCCGCTGACCCCGACTTCCCGGGGTCACGGGCGCACGCGAGGGCCAACGGCCTGCCCTACGCACGGGGCGGGGTCATCGAGATGGGCGGCAGCCAGGACCCGATCGCGGAGGGACTGAGCTACCAGGCCCTGCTCGGCCTCATCCGCCCATCAAGGCCGTTCGGCGCGGAATTCAAGCAGCTCATGCGATCGTCAGTGCTGCGCGACCGGCTGGCCGGCTGCACGCTCATCGGCGACGAGCTGCCCTACCTGGACCACACGGTGACCCTCGACCCTACGGTCAAGGACGTCTTCGGCCTCCCCGTCGCCCAGGTCACCTGGAGTCTCGGGCAGCACGAGCAGGTGGCGCAGCAGTTCTACATCCCAGTGCTGAAGAAGATGATGACCGCGGCCGGCGCGGGAACGGCCCTCGCGGTGCCCGACACGATCTACAGCGGCGGGAAGCCCACCCGGGGCCATGTCATGGGCGGGATGATGATGGGCGCCAGCCCGGCATCTAGCGTCACCGATTCCCACGGCCGCGTGCACGGGCTTGACAACGTCTACGTGGCCGACGGCTCCGTCTTCGTCACGTCCGGCGCGCGCAACCCGACGAACACGATCATGGCCGTGGCCCTGCGCAACATGCGCCACCTGGCTGGGGCCGGGACTACCGCCGGGAGTGACGCGGCCAGAACTTGACCGCGAGCAGGAGCGCCGCGACCGCCAGCAGCCAGGGCGAGAACAGGAAGTGCACGATGGCGCTGACGACGATCACGGCCACGATGGCGGCAACGGCAAGGGCGATGATCCAGGGCATGGTAATCGGTCTCCATTCGATAGTGGTGCCCGCGAGCCAGCACCAGGTGGCTGTGCTCACGCTTTAAGGCTGCCGCTGATCGTGGCCGTTGCCTACCGGGATCAGCCCCGGTTCGTACCCTGACGCGACCCTGAGTCAGTGAGGGACATCCCCGACGGCGTCGCGCCGCCCCGCCGGGACGATAGCCAATCCCGGCTAACCGGACAAACAGCACCGGACATATCCTGGCATCGAAGTCTCCCCCCAGCACGGAGGTAACGGTGCTCGTCGCGCGCCTGCACGGAACGGGCGATATCCGGATCGGCGACGAGGAGCCGCCCACGATGAGCGCGGACGGCGAGGCGGGCGACGGCGATGTGCTCGTCCGGGTGACGGCGGTCGGGATCTGCGGGTCCGACCTGCACTGGTGGACCGAGGGTGCCATCGGCGACGCGAAGCTGGCCCATCCGCTCGTGCTCGGGCATGAGGGCGCGGGTGTCATCGAGACCGGGCCGAGGGCGGGCCAGCGGGTGGCCATCGATCCCGCGATCACCTGCGGGACCTGCCGTGCCTGCCTGGCCGGCTACCGGAACCTCTGCTACCGGGTCCGGTTCTCCGGGCACGGCGAGACCGACGGCATGATGCGCGAGGTCATGGCGTGGCCATCTAGTCTGCTGCACCCGCTACCCGACTCGGTCCCTGACGCGGCCGGGGCGATGCTCGAGCCGCTCGGGGTGGCCCTGTGGTCGCTGGACCTGGGGCACCTTCCCTTCAGCGGAACCGCGTCGGTGGCCGGCTGCGGGCCGATCGGATTGCTGCTGATCCAGCTGCTCAAGGCGGCCGGCGCGTCCCGCGTGATCGCGGTGGAGCCGCTCGCGCACCGGCGGGTGGCCGCCGCCCGGTGCGGGGCGGACCTCGTGCTTGAGCCGGGCCAGCCGGTGTCAGGGTTCGGGGTGGACGTCGCGTTCGAGGTGGCCGGCAACGACGACAGCGTCCGCGTCGCCCTGGAGTCAGTCAGGCCCGGTGGCCGGATTGTCCTGGCGGGCATCCCTGACAGCGACACGACCACGTTCACCGCGTCGCTCGCCCGGCGCAAGGGCCTCACGATTGCGATGACCAGGCGCATGAACGACGTCTACGCCCGGGCGATCTCCCTGGCCCGCCGGGGCGTCGTCGACCTCGAGTCGCTGGTATCCCGACGCGCGCCCCTGGCCGACCTGGCCGACGCCTTCACCTGCGCCGCCGACCGGACCGGCCTCAAGGTCATCGTCGAGCCTCAGCGCCGGTAGCCTTCCAGTCCCGCGGCTGGCTCCCGATCTTTGCGGGCAATGCCCCATTGCTGTCGCTTGGCGTTTGTAGCGATGCAGCAGAGGTGCTGCTATGGCGACATCTATGACCCATTGCGTACAAGGGTCGACAGCAGCGATGGCGGCACCGCTGCTGTCAGCGGGCTAGGTCAGTCGGTGACGATGCCGTACTCGTGAATGCGGCGGTAGATCGTGGCCCGCGACATGCCCAGGGAGCGGGCCGCGCCGACCTTGTTGCCGTCGTGGTCGAGCAGGGCCTGCACGATCGCGTCGCGCTCGATGGACTCCAGCGTGGACAGCACCCGGCGGCTCACCGCCCAGCATTCGGGCGGCAGGTCCTTGGGCATGATCGTCCCGGCCCGGCGCAACTGCACCACTTGCCTGAGCACCTGCCACAGCTGCTCGGTGTTGCCCGGCCAGCTGTGCCGCAGCAGTAGCTGCATGGCGGCCGAGGAGCAGGTCAGGCGCCCCTGCTGGCTCAGCTTGGCCAGGAAGAAGCCGACCAGCTCGCGGACGTCCTCGATGTGGTGCCGCAGCGGCGGTACCTCCACGGTGCCGGGGAAGAACCGCAGCAGGGCGGTCAGGTCGGCGTCGGCCGCCCGCCGGTCCAGGGTGACCGCCACCCGCAGCCGGTCGGGCTGGCCGGCGGCCCTCGCCTCCTGCAGCAGGCCGGTCAGGGTCCTGACCTGGCGCACTCCCAGCACGTCCACGTGCCGGATGACGAGCATGCCCGTGCCGGAAAGCAGCTCGTCGCGGGCCTGCGTCAGCGACTCGGGGTAGCCCGCGTCGAGCACGTGGAACGGCGCGGCCGGGTTGCGCCGCTGGTGGACTGCGCGGACCAGGGCCAGCTTCCCGACGCCCCGCTCCCCCTCGAGGGTCAGCCACTCCCCCGAGTCGTAGCGGGCCTCCGCGCGGCGGCACGCCCGCCGCCAGGCGGCACCGCTGCCGACCAGGCCGGGCAACGACATCGGCACGCGCGGCCTTGGCAGCTCGGCGGGCGGCACCAGCGGTCCCGGGTCACCCTCGGCGGGCAGCGTGCCCCGCCTGGCCGTGACCAGCTTGACGTGAATGACGCCGTCCCTGATCCCGTCCTGCACCGCGGGCTGGGCGACCCGGTGGCAGAACATCCGCGCCACCGAGCCGCTAGGCAGGTCGACGGTGACCGCGCCGGGCTGGCGTATTCCCAGCGCCTCGGTGGCCTGGGTGATCAGGGCGGCCTGGTCGGCCGGGTCCAGGGCACGGCGGGCGTGATTGTTCAGCATGACGACGTCATTGCCTAGGGCCAGGATGATCCCGCCGGTGTGCCGACAGGCCCGGTTGTACTCCTGCAGCAGCCGCATGTCCCTGCTGCTGCCCGCGGCGGCCAGCGCCTGGCTGATCTGGTCGGCGGTCGCCTGGACCAGCGAGAGCATCAGCGGGTCGGCATCGCGCCGCCAGCAGGTCAGGTCGATGACGCCCAGCGTCTTGCCCGACACCGGGTCCCGCACGGGGACGCCCGCGCAGGCCATGCCCTCAAGCCGCTCGGCGTAGTGCTCGTGGCCGAAGACGTGGGCGGGGCCGCCGGCCTCAAGCGCGGTGCCGATGCCGTTGGTGCCCACCCGGTCTTCCGCGTAGCTGAAGCCGGGGGCGAGCATGATGCCGTCCAGGTGCCGTTCCAGGTCACGGTCTCCGGTCAGCCGGATGAGCACGAGCCCGGCCGCGTCGGTGAGCACGATGCTCATCGGCTGCCCGTCGAGCTGATCGTGCAGGTGCGCGAGGACCGGCGTCGCGGCCCGCGCTAGCCCGGACTCCAGGTCAGGAGGGCGCAGGTAATTGAGGTCCAGGTGGTCGGCCGCGACATTGGACTGCCGCGACCGCTGCCAGGACGCGAGGATCGGCTCCCGCACCGCTCGCGCGTCGACTGGTTCCGCGGCGAGGAACCGGTCTCTGGCGGCGGCGAGGAGCTCACTAGCGGCGTGCAGCCGCGCTGGTGCACGTGCCATCTCGGCCTCCGGGGAGTTACCGCGTTGCAACGAAGACTAGACCGACGGCTTTCGCCCACTGTCTCAACTTGAGATCCCCGGCGCAATCCCACGGGCATGTGCTCGGCTTATGGACGCCGAAGAGACCTACAACCCGTGGACGATCGTCAACCTGGTCTTCAAGCACCTGGCGGCCGAGGGGCTGCATCCCGTCCTGGGCGAGGCGGGCGATCCAGGTGCCCCGGCCGCCGAGCTCCTGCTGGCCCTCGGGATCACGCCCGACATCCAGGGCAGCCGCCAGCGCACCGCCCACACCCAGGACCAGCTCGCGAAGCTCCGGGCCATCTTCTTTGAGAACGCGGATGAGTAACGGACGGGCCGTGGCGGCCAAGGGCTGGTGGGAGCCAGGGGCGAGTCTCAGGGTGAGAACGCACGGCGCCCGATTCCGATGTGTGATCCAGGTCACGGGGTAACCGAGACCGACAGCAGGAGGGATGCCGATGAGCCGCCAGAGCGTGGCCAAGGCCCATCAGAAGATCCAGGAACTGGCCTGGGAACCCATGTACCACTCCCCCGTCTCCCAGTACGGGACGGACTACACCTTCCGCAAGGCGCAGAAGAAGGACCCGCTCAAGCA
>Ga0335072_10003154_pt1 | contig 24952 bp, 29 predicted proteins | sample Lox_Sample_21_FD_206725 | JGI IMG/M metagenome (GOLD analysis project Ga0335072, IMG submission 206725) | Soil microbial communities from Loxahatchee National Wildlife Refuge, Florida, United States - Lox_Sample_2.1 | ecosystem: Environmental > Terrestrial > Soil > Wetlands | place: USA... | reverse complement strand
TCTAAGGGATACTCATTGGCGCTCTCTCCATCACCTTCCCATCCAGCTGCTAACTCAAGCTTGCGAAGGCTGAAACACTACTTTAAGTGCTTGGCTGCAGCCTTGGTCCGTCCCGGGGAAGAGAAAATACCGTCGGACGTTGAATCAACTTAGGACAACGTTGTCCAGGGGTCATATGGCAGATAATCATCGATTCCCACTGTGTGAGACCGCCGCTACTGTCCCCCGACATGAAGCTACGGAAGAGGTCTCACCGTCGGGTTTATCCTATGGCCATGACGAATGTCTACTCTGAAACGCCCCTTACTCACGTCTCGACTCTTTGATACACGGCTGCTGATGGCCTCGCGAATTGATTCTGCCCAGGTCCTCTGTCTGAAACCGTGCGCTGGCTCTCGTTTTGTGCAGGGGCTGATTCGATCGTTCACTCTTTATCGAATTTTCAAAGTATCCAATTCGGAGTGTCTCTATTTGACGAACGCATTCATGAGTTCACTTATAAGCTTCCTCAGGTTCCGCAGACGCGTCAATTATTCATCGTGCATCTCGAATTTCATTTATTTACGTGTTTCTTTCGCGTCTTTGCTATAATGGCGTCTGCAAATACCATCTCTCTCATCTCTTTTTATAGTATGTATATGGCTTCTTTTCCACGATGGGGGTATGCCCAACTATCGTCTAACGTTACTAATAGCACGAAATATCGCGTATGTTTGTGGGCATAATGCTCTCAACAATACGAATGACTCCCCGACTGCTGAGCAGAAGCGAGATGGTCTGAAGGAGGAATCCTTGAACAATCGTTCACCACATCATAAGCAATCGAACGATGACGACATGAGGCCAAATAGGCTCCGCCAACAACAGGCGGATTCTCCCGCAGGAGAACCCAAGAAGGACTCTCTTCCCAGAAAGCGAGGCAAGGATGAGAAAGCTCGGTATGTGGGCATACTAGATCTCCTGGAAAGTCAGACGTTAACCCCTTATGATCATAGAGGCGATACTATCCCTATATGCCTTGAAAAGACTTTGCCCTAGGAAAGATATCCTTAAAGGGTGGAAAGGGATGTCAGGAAGTTCCCGTGGTTTTATTATGCTGGTCATTTCCCGGGAAAAGTACGTATATGCGGCGTTGAATGAGATTAGATGCGGGCTCCTATTTTATCTCTCCTCATTGCTAGTTCTTTTAGTTACATTTGTTTTCGTTGGAGTCTGAGGAGACCCGCTGACCAAAGTAACGAGAGTGCGGTGGTCATACGGACGGAGTTCAGGAAATGTGACCTTATTTGCTGCTCTCCTATCTTGTGATTCCATTGACAAGTGATTCTACTAGAAATAAGCGCCAAGTCTGGTAATAAGCATCTGCCGGCCAGATCCCACTGCCTCGACGATGTCCTCTGTTAAGCGGTTTCTATCGACCTTATGCTTCTTACTATAATTGGTCTAGGCGCAAGCCCAAAAAGCTTCCCGAGCAAACCTGACAAAAAAAGCTAGCCCAGACCCGTCATCGGGTTCGGGCTTGAAGGCTTGCTGGTGAGGACCGCTGCTGAGGTCTCCATAAAATGATGCTCCCCTCACTCATGTGGCATAGAGAGTCTCCGCTCATCTACAAAGACCTCAAGGTGGCTTCTTCTTGTGTGAGCCCAAGAGGGATCACCAGCGCAATCACAAAATAACGGATTCGGAAGCCTCACAAGGAAGTTATCCCATAGCTAGTTGATACGCTATTTGCAGACACCAATCTCACCCCTTGGATGAAGCGCACATTTGGCGCATCCTCGTCTTTACCAGTAATGGACACTCTGCCCAGTTGCATCGCCTCAAGTAGAATTCATACTTTCCTGCCGAAACGACTGGCAATAAGAGCATTGCATTGGACGCAACGTCCTCCACAGAGTGCTGGATTGTTATTGCATCCACACCTGTCGCAAGTCCACCGGCCTGGCAAAGTCGGCTTGACTGTGCTGGATGTACTCCAATGGATTCGCGCACTTTTGACCGTGCGGCGCGTCACGACAGCCTTGAGAGTCCGGAAATCAGTACCGATGCCCTTACGGACGCTGCTGGATCCTAATTGCAGCTGCTCTGGAACAATAGCGCCATCTGTATTGTCCCCCTGACTGTGGTCAACAAGCATAGTCCTAGCCGATCGGTGCTCCGGTGAAGTTTTATCCTTCAAGACTTCCACAATTTCCTGTCTGCCTAAGCTTACGGCTAGTGAGTAGGGCGTCATATCCTGTATGCTAGCGACATTGCAATCCGCACCCCACAACAAGAGTTGCTGTACCACATCAACGCGATTGTCCAGAATGGGTTCACAAAGTGCAGTCCAATTGTCCCAGGTTCTTGCGTTAACATCAGCCCCTGCATCGTAGAGCATTTGGAGAATTCGCATAGAGCCGCCCCTTGCAGCCCTATAGAAGGGTGTGGTTCCCGTCGTTGTTCTCGCATGTGGATCTGCACCTGCACGTAACAAGGCCTCGACCATGTCCTCCATTGCATTTTCCGCAGCAACATGGAGCGGCGTCAGCGACTTGATCTTGTTGCTGGCTGGCACATTAGGATCAGCGCCGGCATGCAGAAGGTCCTTAGCTATGCGAGAGTGCCGAGCGGACAATGCAGCAGTTAACGGCGTCCAACCCCCGCGAAATTGATTATTGATATCATGAAAATGCGGTAGTAGAACGTCGAAAACATGTTCGAGACCAAAAAGAATGGCATGGTAAATGGGTGGCTGGTAAAAGCAACCGTCGTGACAGCCATTGTATTCTAGGCAGGCCATGCAAACGAAATGCCACAAGCCCAACCAGGAGCTGTATTGATGACCTATCTTGTCTCCCTCTGCACACCCACGCTCTGCCTCTAGAAACCAGCAAAGCCTCGGCCGTATGATCCTGATGAATTCATCAGCAGACATATCACAAGCTCTCAGGTGTTTGGGCCAGTGCTCTGCTGCGTAGCGAAGCAGGGGATATGTACTGCTCAAAATTGCCGTGCTCCTCAGGGTTGCCAAGTCCGTCTTTGGCGCAGTGTCAGCAAAGTCGTCGAAGGACAAGTACTGAATACAAGCGTTGGCTAAATCACAGTGAACCTGCGAGTCCTTGATCTGGAAAAAGCGGGCAGAGCTGAGGGCAATACGGTCTGACTGCAGATATTCTTTGACAGAGAAATGAGCCAGAGCAACAACAGGAGGTTCGAGCGAGCGGTCCACGACTGCCAGACTTCTACACAGGGCGACAAGGTCTTCTGGATCTGTAAATATCATGTCCCTATCCAATCGCGTGTCTTGGACTTGGATGGAGACTGCCTCCGCAAGCTGGTCAAGAGTCAAAAGGTCGTAGCTACCTACCAGCCATTGCAAGACCGCCTTAACTTGCTGAGCCTCGCTAGGCGTTTTCGACAATATCTCTGATAGAATTCTCTCATACGTGTCATCGAGACCACTAGGGAGGTTCCGTAGAGCTTTCTTGATGGCTCCATCTGACTTAAGATTCGAGACGTACTCCAGCTGCACCTTTGCTTGAAGGAACCTTCTTCATTTAGCTGTTGTTCAATTTGAGAAACTATAGCGGGAACGACTCACACTCCATCAGCACGGTCGACCAAGCAATCAACGATCTCTGTCGCCAATGCAGCATCTCGCAGTTTCATGGTGCGCAGCCGGATACGCTCTTCAACTTCGGCGGTGACGTATGTTCGGATATCACCTCCCATCCTGTTGACCAAGCTGAGTTGGCATGTCGCAAGTGGTGCAAGGAGTCTTTGGATATTGACATCTTCTCGGCTGGTCGTCAAAATGAACATCTTGGCATGTTTCTGTGAGGGATTAAGAAGTTCCGAATAGGCATGGGAAATTTTCCTCGCTTCAGTAGACTCATCTAAAGCATCGACAATGATGAAGATCTTTTGGAAGTAGGTTGTAATAGTGAGAAGCAGTTTGATGTAATCTGCCTCCGTTAGGCTGCGGTCACTTTTGGACTTTGCAGCTTCAACTTCGCTGATACATATGGGCTGGCTTCTGATCAGCTGCGCGACAAGAACGGATAGGAGGTTTTTGAGCAGCTGCTTTTTGTGGTCTCGTTCTTCGCAAAAGAAATATGTGAGACCAAAATCAGAATCAGAGGCCGCGAGTTCTGACCGGAGATACTCAATTACCGTACTCCTTAAGAGTTGTTAGATACAACGTGCCCGATGTATACGACGGACGTACATAAGAACGGTCTTGCCAGAACCAGCTGGAGTTGGTGGTCAGTCAATAATCAAATGGCGGACACAAGAAGGCTCACGATTTCCATGCACCCAGAAAAGACCACCATTCGATTCCAAAAAATCCTCGAATTGTGCTGATCTCAGGAACCATTTGCCTGTTTCGGCCCGGCGTAGTCGTAATGCTGATTCATAGCTCTCGTGAGGATCAATGCTTTCGGGGGTGACCCAGTGAATCAGTTTGCGGTTCTTCTCTTGGTTGAGAAGGGCGTCAGTGTTGTCCTTGGTAGCAGTCGCAAGCACATTAAGTTCTCTTGCGGACTTATCAATGCGTTGCAATGTCGCGCTTGAGCATGTCAATTGCTTAGCTTTGTGCTGGTTCTGCCATGCAGAATGACCTACGCCGAATCTATAGTTAAAGCCGCAGTCAACTGGTCTTGCAGGGCGCGCAATTGCTGCATCGTGTCCCTCGTCTCTGTTTCTGTCAGTGGCCACTTCAGCGCTCGGCCAAAGTTCTTCGATTGATTGCCATCGATCTGCCGGCACGATCCTAGGCACTTCTCTGCAGTCTTAAGCAATATCTCACAAGACTTGAATATGCCACGATCACTTAGCGATTTCAGAACGGTCTTCGCATTAGGGTGAGTTGTGTCATTGGCAAGGCTCTGCATTCGCGCAAGCAGCGTATTGACGTTTGCGACATCGTTGAGAAGCGTGCGGATCTCTGTCGGAGCACGGGCGACTTTAGCAAGGAAGCTATAGCCTGCAGCTAGGATCTTGCCACTGAAGTCCACCAAGGAAACGATTGATGAGGCAGCCGCGACCTCGGCCATCTTGCATCAGCTCAGGACTGGTGATTGCAAATAACCAATTCGGTGGCATCTACAAAAAGGGAACAGATCGAGAGTCACGTTGATAAGCGTGCTTCTCCAAGTCCGTGGCAACAGAGCTTTGTTGTAGTTAGTGAAATGCGGAAGAGTAGCAGGACTGGCTACTCAGCCCCCTCGCCGTTGAAATGATTGGGAGCACGCGTAACAGACGTACTGTTTGCTAGAGTTAGAAGGATGAAGATTTGTCTTTGGTAAAAGCATCTGTTGGCTGCGATCTAGGCGAGGCGCTGTGTCTAAATTTCTGATAGATCTCAGGTTGGACATCGTTGAGTCAAGGAAGTAGGTTCCAACTCCCGTATAGAAAGGGAGTTGTGTGTGAGTGTGTGGACGAAGTATGCCAGTGGAGGGGCAGGTCACTTGTTCTGCCAAGCCCGCACGCAGGTTGTTAGCTCGCCTGTAGCCAAGCCTGCGGCGGCGCAGTTATTGTGGCCTAGGTTAGTGCGAGGTCAGAACCCCCCCTCCGGCAGATATTCGCCCGTATACTTACTACGGCTTATTCCAAAAAGATAGCTGAAGCTGAAAAATGGTGGCGTTTTCTCGCTGAGCTGAAAAGCGATTTGCAAACCCTTACATCTCGACATGGTCTCCTCTGCCCAATCCTCTATCTATACGCAAGCCACAGTTCGCAGCTCTCAACGCAAGCCCAGATGACTCGTAACGCAAGGCCGGCAACCACCATCTTCACACAGATAATTATGTCACAAAAGAGCGACGAATACTTGTGACCTTTTGGATGAAGTTGGAGACTCGCTCCATGATTTTCCTACGCTTAACGTTCAGGGGCTCAGGTTGCGTGTTAGATACAGGCTATGAAAATCCAATACATACTAGCATAACACGATTAATTCGAAAAATACTGCACACTCGAATCATTCAGCCAGCCACATCTTTCAGCTCCGAGCAGTTTCTCGCACAAGGCTAAAATGTAAGCAGCAATGCCGTTTCGTGTAAGAATGCTTATAAAAGGCGGGGCCGGCATCATCTCACGGGCTAGGTGAACTGTTCAACCATCTTCCGCCTACTGAAACCCATTAATCAATCAACAATCTGACTTCGCGAATCCTCCAACCCTTACCGGTATCCGCTTTTGACTCTGCACCCCAGCGAAGTTCTCAGATACAATCGACATGTCTCACGGCCCTGCAGTAGCGCCAGGCTTCATGGACCTCGCCCAGGAGGCTCTCAGCCTTATACAAGCATCATACCCTGGTGCTATGCTCACCGAACTGCGAGGCAGCACTAGCAATGCCAAAGGCGTCACCTCACCGAAATACCTCGAGCAAATGCTGGCCACATTCCGCACCGAAACCGGCACAGGCACGATCCAGGGAGCCGCCAAGGGTGTGGGTTCAAGCTTTGGGCCCATTCAGTTCAAAAAGGGTACCATTGTCGGAGCCCCAAGTCCTCTCAACTGGCCTTCAACTGGCCCTGCGATAACTGCACTTCAAGCGGACAGCATGATCAAAAATCTATGCGTGAACACCCCGTATACCACGCTAACTTTGGGAAGTGATGATACGCCTAGTCTTGGACCTCTTAATAGGGGTGCCGGGTGGAATCACTATCTTTTCACTTTGTTGGACGGCAAAGCGTGGGTGAGCTTTAAGGGCAAGAATCAGACGTCTGTGCATGTTGACGAGTCGGAATCCAGTCATACGGAGACTCAGACTGAGAGTCATTCGTTGGAGCAGTTTCAGTTTTCGGAGGAGACTCAGTCGTTTGAGCAGGTTCAGACATCGGAGTCCATTTCGGCGTTGGAGGCTGGACAGGTTTGAGGTTCGGCTAGAACGAGAGAACGCGCCGCGTGAGCCGCGTGTTAGGACACGGGAACTTGCGAAAGCGCATGAACAGGAGAGTGAAGTATCGCCCCAGGTCTCTTGCAGGATGTGGGAAGTGTTGAGGTCTGGAAGCCAAGCCTGGAATTGGCTGGAGTCGGGCGCGGGATGGGATCGCGAGGTGCCCTTAATATTGACATATAGGTCAAGATTTTATTAGTTAATCCCCCCTTGGGATATTGAGAAGTTCCTTGCCCTCTTCCACGGCTTCTACCACTGATTTGAAGGCTTTCAGCTCTACCCAGCAAACATCAGCACATCCACGGTCCCGCATGCTTGGCTGTGAAAGTGGTACGGCCCTACCAGAAGATGGCGAGGATCGAGATCTTCCTTGACCAGGCAATTTGTAGGAGAGAAGATGGAATAAAGTGGCTGTAGTTCTCGCACTAATCAAGATAGGTCGCTTATGTCTTCTTTTCCATCAGCTCGTCATTATGATTTTTGTCATCTTGTCTTCCCTAGCCCTCAATTGTCATGCCAAGCCTGCCAAGCCCGTCTTCTTATCACGGTCTTCTCCGAAAGGAAGCTCCTTGACTATCTAAACTATCAAATGCGTCAAGTCACCAATCAACAGCTTCGACATTGTTACTGCGAAGCTCGGCTCTAGCCAGGATGGCGTCCTCCAATACGGAGTCTCCACACTCGAGAAAGCGGACAATCTCCATTGATAATGGATAGCTTCGACCTTCTCGTCGTTAACGGCCTTGTCGTTACGGCCTCAGACACCGCTGGCTATGACATTGCTATCAAAAATGGGAAGATTGTTCTTCTTGCGCCTCGAGGCGTCCTCTCCAAGGACAAGGCCGGCCGAGTGATTGACGCTGAAGGTGGATATGTCATGGTAGGTACTCAACTGTGCCAGAAAATATCTGGCTCAATCTTCGAGTAGCCAGGCGGCATAGACTGTCATGTACACCTCGAAGAGCCTGCCCTCTTTGGTGGGAAGGGAAGAAGCTCAGACAACTTCGAGACCGGTCTGCATACCTCCATCACTTTTACAGTCACACAATGCTGATTCAGTTATCAGGCACGAGGTCAGCAGTCGCTGGCGGAACCACCACAATTATCGCATTCGCCCCACAGTGCAAGTCAGAAAATTCCCTCCTCGACATCCTGGCTGCTACACATAAGAAGTCCGAAGGTGTCTGCTACAGCGACTACTCCTTCCACATGCTCGTCTCAAACCCATGTCCAACGGCACTGGCTGAATTCTCCACCCTTCGTGAACGAGGCATATCGTCATTGAAGATCTACATGACCTACGAAGCACTTCAACTCAGAGACAACGAAATCTTGGACGTGCTCTTGGCTTCAAGGAAAGAAGGCATAACGACCATGATACACGCCGAGAACGGCGATGTGCTTACATGGATGACCAGACAGCTGGAAGAGAGAAAGCTCTTTGCACCGAAATATCATGCAGCATCTCGGCCTCAGTTAGTGGAGACGGAAGCTACGAATAGGGCTATCGCACTTGCAGAGCTTATAGATGCACCTATCCTGGTTGTGCATGTCTCCAGTCCATCTGCCGCAGCCCATCTTCGGAATGCTCAAACACGTGGCCTCCCGGTATATGCGGAGACCTGCCCGCAGTATCTTTTCCTTACCAGAGACGACCTCGCAAAGCCAGGGTTTGAAGGCGCAAAATGTGTGTGCTCGCCGCCTCCGCGCGAAAGTAGGCAAGACCACGATGCCATCTGGCTCGGTCTAGCAAATGGAACTTTCACAGTCCTCAGCTCGGATCATTGCCCTTTCATGTATGAAGATACTGAGAAGGGCAAGAAGAGCATCATATCCGATGAATATCCTGAAGGACGATTTAGCGGCATCCCAAACGGCTGCCCTGGCATCGAGACTCGACTGGCGCTAGCATTGAGCGCAAATAGGCTAAGTCCCCAGAAGTTTGTTGAGGTTACGAGTACGAATGCCGCAAGGTTGTATGGATTGTATCCGCAGAAGGGTACAATCTTACCAGGGGTGAGTGATGCAGATCTGACCATTTGGTATCCGCCAAAAGGCTCTAGTGGCGCACTGAAGCCATTCAAGCTCACCAACAGCATGCTGCACCATAATGTGGATTATACGCCATTCGAGGGGCGGGAGCTTGAGCAATGGCCTAGATACACTATTTTGAGAGGGGAAGTGATTTGGGACAGAGATAATGGAGGTCTCGTCGGTAAAAAGGGGTATGGAAAGTTTGTGGCACGCGGGAAGAGCAGTCTTGCAGGACCAAGGAATGAGGGTGAATGGGACGTTTCTCAGTTCTGAGAGGACCTGGTAGACTGAGTGGTGCCGTGGTTTTGGTGGGTGCCGAATCGCGCATGCTCTGATTGACTGTGCTCAATCGCCGGGATTCGTTCTTGCCTTGCAGGAGCATCGGTACTCAGTCAACCACAATCCTCAGACTCCTCACATTTGTCCGTGATACCGTCCATTAGATTGAACAGATTGCATGACCGTGAACAGGGGAACCGGCAGGTTTGACTCGTAGTCGAAGCTTTACGTAGAGCTTGAGGCGGTTCTGACCGCAACATTAACGTGTATTTGGGCCAAGCTGAAGCATCTAGAACCTTGTCGTATTTGTTGGCCGACATGCTCTAGCCAGAGTGCCACGAACCCGAACCCGAAATCTAGTTGTTCCATACGGAGACTCTTCGTTTTCTGCTCCCTTTCCACCCGCGCGAAATAGGCCGCATAATACAAACCCGTGCGCAGGTGGTCCAAGCTCATTCACCATTCAAAAGCTACGTATTACCTTGGGGACATCACTACTGCAGCGCAGGTTACGATCAGATTACCTAAACCAATTTGAAACTTTGTACATAGTGCTCAGCGCACACAACTCAGTCTTGAGTACATGACAGTCCAGCAGAAGTTCATGAGTAATACAGGGTCTTTACTGTGTACATTCAGTGAAGCACTTCCTTCCATCCCTCGCACACCGTATTGGTAGTCTATTCTGAATGGGTAACTCCTTCCTCGGAAGATATCTTTCAGATAGGAAGAGGGTCACAAGCATACTGTAAGCCAGTATCCCAAGACAAATGATCGAATTGTACAGTGTAACGCGTCTCCCGGAACCTATCAAGTCTTTTGGAATCAACTGGCTTCGAATCACCCTCCTTATCCCACCGTCCCACATCCTACACCCTAAAAGCACTCTTCATGACTGTTTTAGCCAAGTATTGGCGTTCAAGACCACCCTCATTTTTTTCACCTTCGAAGCCGTGAGCTTGAACAAATGGAGGAGGTGGCAGGCACACCCTCGCTGCGTGGCGGTTAGCGGAAGGGATGAGATACGTATCTGCTTATCAGTAAGGGCCCGATAAGGGGTGCGGACATGTGAGATGCATTCTGGGCGGGATATGCACTCACGAATCCACTGTTGGTGGGTGTTCCCTCGTGTTTGATGATGGCCTTGCTACGATGTATTATTTCCAGGTCCGTCAATTCAGATTTGTAAATATGCTTGAGCTTGGTAGCGCTCTGGTCGTGTTTTGTTTGCAACGACTCGGTACTCGATTGACAGTTATACTCTACAATCTGATGGTGCGATAGTGCATCGAAAAGCAAAAAAACATTTAGATTCAATGTTCCATATTGGGACACACTACAACTAGGCGTCCTCCTCGTACATCTTTTTCTCGCTACGTTCTCTTTCACCTCACGCATTACAATGGGCGGAGAACCCTTGAAGGTCGACGTCCTGATCGTCGGCGGCGGCCCCGTCGGTCTCGTCACCGCCTACCAACTGCTTCGCTTCGACTCCACTATCTCACTCCATATCGTCGAAGCGCACCCGAAACCGACGCAAGAGGCCTTTGGCCGCGCGGTGACCTTCTGGTGCCGCTCGATGGAGATGCTCGACCAGATCGGCCTCGCTGACGACATCGTGCAGCAATGCTGGGCCGTTAGACAGAGTGCGGCGTACGACAAAGATGGGCAGGAGGTGTTTGGAAGGGGTTGGAGTTTTTTAGAGGGGATCGAGGATACGAGGTGGAATTTTGCGACGGTATTGAGGCAGAAGTATGTGGAGGAGATTGTGAGGGGGAAGCTGGCGGGAATGGGAGTGGAGGTGAAGAGCCCGGCGGAGTTTAGGGGGTTGAGCGTGGATGAGGGGATAGGGGTCGGCGGTCATAGGGTGGAGGCGAGGATTTGGGACGAGGTGGTGGAGAGGGAGTATACGGTCAGATGTAGGTATTTGATTGGATGCGACGGGAGCCGGACGGTGGTAAGAGGGGCGGCGGGGATTCAGTCGGATGGCGATCGGACGGAGGACAAGTGGGTTAGGATTGATGGGGTTCTGAAACGGACGACGATGCCGAAGCCGAGGTGCTACGGTGCGTTGGAAAGTCCAACGTATGGGAATGTGCTGTGGATTCCACTGGATCATGGTGCGACACGGATTGGGTTTGCACTCAATGAGGAGCGGAGGAAGCTGCACAAGGAGCTGACTCAAGATGTGTTTGTTGAGGAGGCAAAGTTGTCGGTGGCGCCGTTTGAGATCGAATATGAGCGAGTGGATTGGGCGAGCGTATACTCGGTTGGGCAGCGTGTGGCAAGACAATTCATTAGCAGAGGCTGCGTGATCTTAGCGGGAGACTCCTGCCATACACATTCTTCTGGTGCAGGTCAAGGAATGAATGCTGGAATGCATGATTCCGTCAACTTAGCATGGAAACTGTCGTTGGTATTGCGAGGCATGGCAAATCCAGAGCTTCTCGAGACATATGACACGGAGCGCAGACCGAATGCAGAGAAGCTGATCAAGTACGACGAGGATATCTCAGTGCTGGTGACGGGACGACTACCAAAGAGTTGGACAGGCGATCCGAACGCTGATCCACATGTTGTGCTGGGAAAGATATTGCAGGAGGCAAAGGGCTTCAACACTGGACTTACAATTGGCTTCGGACTGAATATGCTGAACCTGGCAGACAACAGAGTACGGACCGAAAGTGCCATAAGGTCAGACATGCTGATACCGGCGCCAGCTTGGCCAGGATATCGTGCTCCCGATGTAAAGTTGTTGGTCCCAGCGCTATTCCAGCCAATCTGGCTCCATCAAATCACCCCAAACTATGCGAAGTTCTATGTTGTAATATTCGCTGGCGACGCTGAATATACGAAGGAGAGATATGAAGTCTTGAGTCGAAAAATTGGAGAAAACAGGGTCTTTTCCCCCACTAGATCGACCGACAATCGCGTCACTAACGGGAATGGACACAGCGGACAACATGAAGGAGATGGAGCAGAAGACTCCAATGGACCATGTTTCAACGGTCGAGCTAGTGCGTCACGATCTCTGCCCCTTGATTTTCTTACCATTCTTGCCGGTACAGCTGCTAATGCGTGGCATCTGCTGGGAATGGAGCCGCTTGGACGAGTGTACTACGATCTTGACTGGAGCGCCCACCGACGATATGGCATTGACCCTAACGAAGGCGCCGTGGCCATTCTTCGGCCAGATGGATGGATTGGTGCGCTTCTTGAGCTTGAAGGGGTTGACGTTGTTGCAAAATTGGAAGCGTATTTTAGAAGCTTCCTAACAGTGTGAGAAGATACATTACGAAGCAGTGTCTATTTCCAAAAATGCCATCCGGGTGCTCAAATATGAAGATTTGCGATATAACTCTGCTCTGGCTTCTTCCGGAATCTCTCCGAGCCTTTTAGGCGAAGCGGATCGAGAATACTTGTATTGCGATGATGTAGTTGAAGATCTCGCTCCAAGCGGGCTACTTCTACCTGACCGACAAGATCAACAGGCACAACCGTGGCTTGGTGGAGGATACTGTCAAGTCAGTGCAGAAGACAAAGGGGATCTGCTACCGGGAGATAAACCACAGAAGAGATCGTCTTTGGGTTGTTTTGTCGCTCCAGCCGAATGCATCGAGGTGCGATGCTTGGGAGGGGAACTGGTGAGGTCATAGTTTGTTTGAAAAATGTAACAAGAGAGATTAGCGGGGTTCGAAGCAAGGTTTGGCTACGTTCCCCCCCCCCACCACTTAGGGCCCAGTAAAGCGCCTGCACACTGCCCAAGCACCCAGAAGCGCGTTGAAAAATCTCCCATACTTTAAGCAGAAAATCTCCATCGGCTTGGTAAGGACCGGGGTTACACGACCCTCGGATCAAGAGGCTTTTCCCAACCGGGGACGAACGACTTGGCTTTGGGTTACCCACGTTGGCTGCGGGACAGACACCACCTGCGCAGCTTGACCAGATTGCCACTGCAAGCCATTATCGGTGCGCCTGCGTCGTTTGGCCATTGCGAAGTCTTCCTGATTCCTACCTGGATGCCAGACAATAAGGCTTAATAAGATATCCGACTCGTCCGCGAGCTATCAAAGAAACCTCCGTCAAACCAACTCATTTCACGAGCCCTACCATTGAATAGCACACCTCAGTCCAGTCAAGATGGCCGAGTTCGTTCGAGCCCAGATATTTGGGACAACGTAAGCCATCGGCCGGGCAGAGTTGAGATCTTGCTAATCTGCTGCTAGCTTCGAGATCACCTCCCGGTATACCGATCTTCAACCTGTGGGGATGGGAGCCTTTGGCCTGGTCTGGTAAACATACAGCCTCATGCTGGAGGACTATTACGGGAACTGACTATGATGGCAGTTCTGCCAAAGATCAGTTGACTCAACAGCCCGTCGCCGTCAAGAAGATCATGAAGCCCTTCTCCACACCCGTTCTCGCAAAGCGAACATATCGGGAACTCAAGCTTCTCAAGCATCTTCGACATGAGAACGTTATAACCTTGAGCGACATTTTCATTTCGCCTCTCGAGGACATATACTTTGTGACAGAGCTGCTCGGGACTGATCTGCACCGGCTTCTCACGTCAAGACCGCTTGAAAAGCAATTCATCCAATACTTCCTTTACCAGATCCTCCGAGGCTTGAAGTACGTCCATTCAGCCGGTGTAGTGCATCGCGACCTCAAGCCCAGCAACATCCTCGTGAACGAGAACTGTGACCTGAAGATTTGCGACTTTGGCCTTGCACGAATCCAAGATCCGCAGATGACGGGCTATGTGTCTACACGATACTATAGAGCGCCGGAGATCATGCTTACATGGCAGAAATATGACGTCGAGGTCGATATCTGGAGCGCAGGCTGTATCTTCGCAGAAATGCTCGAGGGCAAACCCCTGTTCCCCGGCAAGGACCACGTCAACCAATTTTCCATCATCACCGAGCTCCTGGGCACTCCGCCGCAGGATGTAATTGAGACGATCTGCAGCGAGAACACCCTTCGTTTCGTGCAATCCCTACCAAAGCGTGCCAGACAACCTCTTTCCACCAAGTTCAAGAATGCAGATCCGCTTGGTAAGCCTAGACCCCTGTCACCTCACTTTTTGAGGCTAGATGCTGACTAACCATTCTTAGCGATCGACCTCCTCGAGAAGATGCTTGTCTTTGATCCTCGGAAACGCGTCAGTGCTGGCGAAGCTCTCACCCACGAATATCTGTCCCCTTACCACGACCCTACCGACGAGCCAGTCTCGGACGAGAAGTTTGATTGGAGTTTCAACGATGCCGACTTGCCCGTCGATACTTGGAAGATCATGATGTATAGTGAGATTCTGGACTACCACAACATTGATAACTCGGGAGAACAGCACGAAGGTGGCGCATCAGGCATGAATGGTGACCCAGAATATGGTAGGATGCAATGAAATTTGAATCTCGATGAGTGGGTAGTTCTCTACAAGGCCTAATTTTTTCAAATGCAAATCTTGCGGCTGGCGATGGGTTGCGGCGTTCCAGTATCGCTCGTCTTTCCTGATGAATAGCAAAGGCAGCAAACAATATGCAATATCCCGGGTAGCGCTCAGCAGCACAGGTCAACGACTGAGGTTCTGGAAAGATCAGATGACAGCAGTGGTTTAGATAGATCCGTGAATGATTTCATGACACATATATCTCACTTTTATGCATTTCTCGCCTGCCATCGCGATACAGTATTCGCGAGCAAGGAGCAGAACTCAAGATCCAGAAGAACACTCATGGCCTTCTTCCAATGCATCCTGAAGCCCATCGCTCGCCGCCCTGAACCTCTGCCTCGCGCCAGTCGGGTGAGCCATTGCCCACAAAAGCCCCGCTGTTTATTCCCAAAGTGCTTCATTTCATGGAAACCGCGGGTGATGGTACAGTCTCCAATGAATTCACCATGGGGAAAGCTGCCCAAACTGGAAGGCTATTCTCTGCACGAACGAAGGAAAAATCCTCCAAATTACCGCATCCTCTACCGGTTTCCGGCTTCAGACCCACACCTCCCTAGATCTCCTGCGGGCCTCGGAAGGCTTTCATTTTTCGGATAATGCACCTGCGGAAGCACAGTAGTTCCCTTCTGGGATTGGGCAGACATTCTTCTGTTGGAGAGCTACATGGGACAAACAGTTGAGCGAGCTTTCTTTACAACACGTCTCTAGGCTTCTACTTGTTTCTCGTATGCTGTGAGCTCACCTAATTGAATGACTAGTCTATTCGGTGTACCTTTACCTCTTAAGATACATTACTGAGAGTTTCATCCTCAGACGGACCTTTTAGCGAGAGGCCTGATCCGACGCTGAAGCAGAAGCGCAAACAACCATTAAGCCAGTTAAGAGATGCAGGTATTTGCTTCAAGAACAATAGCAAAGAATGTCCGTCCCCTTACATCTTGTGCATGCTGCTGTTCTTGGTCCATCTCCGGAAAGTCTTTCCCTTGTAATAAAACAGAATGCCAAACAGGCACCAAAGCGTAATAAGAGAGCAGTTGGTCATGATTGGTGGAATATACCCATCAGCAACGACCCAATTGGTGATGAACTTGCTGAATCCGTAGCCCCAGACGTTTTTGTTGACCGTGATGCTGACGAACAAGCTGCCTGCCACTGGCTTGTATGAATCCACGGCGTAAGTGCTGGCCATACCGGGCAAGGCAGCGACTTGGATACCGGCACATGTGAAACCGATAACGACGATTGCCTGCCAAGGCCACTTGTTTTGGAATCCCACCGAGACACAGATATTGCCGAGGATCATGATCAAGACATATGGAATCATCGCTGGCAGACGCATCTCAGGCTCACGGACGCCACCGTTACGTCTCGTTGCGCGTGCAGAGACCCAATCGCTGAATGGCCCGGCTGTGGCGAGACCAATGAAAGCACCGATGAGTATGGCGAAGTTGGTGAAGCCTGTGTTAGTTAGCAATTTTTCGAATTGTACGGTGCGGTGCCTGTAACTTACCAATGCTTTGGCTGCTCCAATTATAGGGCGGCGCAGCAAATGCTTGAGTTTGAGTGAGATTTATTGTGAGGAAGGAACTGCAACTCCAGCTGACCACAAAGCTGGCGAATTCGACGATTGGGAAGGCAAACAATTTCCAAGGAACCCAGAGGTCAAGAGCGATGCTCTTCCACGGATGCGCATTCGGTTGGAAGATGGCCCACTGCTTCTTGCTAGGACCACCTCGACCAAGCCAGGGGTCACGAGCTGCTGTGTCTGTTGTGTCAAGCGCGTGTTCTGGTGTTTGCGATTCGGCTGTGGGAACTTGCTGCATAGACGGGTCTGTCTTCTCCGCTATGGCAAAATCCTGCTTCTCGCTGGATGAGAGGGAGATCTTCTCGACTTCACCTGGGTGGACTCGATGCCACTTCGTTTCTGGGAACATGAAGACAACCATGGTGAAAGACAGTCCGATCAGTGCCACGTTGAGCCACCAGAAATTACGCCAACCCACATGAGCTGCCATGGCGCCGGAAATGATTGGTGCGACCATGAGCGATCCCATGTACACCACCCAGTAGAGTGTGTTCCACTTGCCACGATCGTGGAGGAAGAAAATATCGGCAATGACGGCGGGTTGGATAGTTTCGGCGGGGCCAGCGCCGATACCATTAAGACTGAAGGGTGTTACCAAAGCTAATGCTTGAAGAGAGAGAGGGCTTTCTTACACGCAAGCGCCCATGAAACTGCCATACGTCTGCGCTCTTGCTCTCCAGATGGCGGAGCCGAGACAAATGAGTTGAGACAAGAGGTAGACAGGTCGTCGGCCAAATGAGGTGCTGATGGGAACCCTAAATTGAATAAGTAGGCGCTTCAGGACTCATGGCGAGACACACATACCAGATGAAATTACTGAAGCCGAGGACCAGGATAGCAACACCGGTGAATTGAATTGCATCGGCGAGAGTGCAGTGGAATGCTTCAATGTAGTCTCCAAACATGGGCGCCAGAGACAACGGTCCAAATCCTTGCATGAATGTGACAAAGCTTGATGCTGTGATTGCTGCGATCTTCCAGCTCAAAGACCAATTAAGAGGGTCATGCTTGTTGTCGGAAGGTTGTGGCACCAACACTCGATGTGATTTGTCACCGCTCTTGACAAAGTGATGTGATCCAATATCCGCCATTAGCTCGGTACCTGGAAGAAGCTCGATGTGGAGCTCCTCCTCGATTTGATGGAGCACCTGCGCAATGGGTAAGGAAAAGTGCATCTTGTGGTAAGAAGTGTTCGTACCTTTGCATCATAGTTCATCTCCATGATGGGCGAATTGATTGAAGGTTAAGGGGATATCTAAGAGGGCGAGGATGCTCGCACACGGCAGTGGATGAAAAGAGATGCTTCACCTTGGACTATGCATGGACCTCATCCTCTTCATATACTCCACGAATTTGGAGAGACATGTCGGCTCTCCCATTCCCTGATGCTACTCCAGTTTGTGGGGTCTCCCCCCAGGAAAGTTACCGTCTCGAGCCCCAGACAGGTCGAATAGCAAGACGGGGTCGCATGGGACGCTTCCGATGAGATGTGGCAAACGAGCTTGCATAGCAGAGACCTGTGCCGGCAGATCACTAGGGCTGCTTTCAAGTTTCAATAAAGAGTGGAGGCGTTCGGCAGTTAAAATCGGCATTTCCTACTGCCAAGTATCTGTCCAGCAACGGATTCCGCTTTCAAGGCCCTAATATCACGGTCGACAGATCAGTCATTGGCTGGGAGTTGCCGGATAAGGCTTGTTAGCTGGTCAGGAGGGCTCATCACGACTCGCAAGATGATATTATCTTGGGGGCAATTTTGACTGATGTGGTCTGGTTATGATCTATCACGAAGCGGTTATGATTGGCTCGGCCGCTCAAAGCACCACCTCGGAATCAGCGAAGAGAATGAAATTGATGAAATTGAACTAAGGTTGGATTACTTCGGTAGACAATATTCATGGAGTGGATGGTATAGGTTTCTTCCTCTGAGTTCGCTCATCGCAGCATTCCACTCGCTCTTGTCGAAGACGATGCGTTTCACAGAGGGCTTGTTCGCTTCGAATACCTAAGATCGTCAAGCATCACGACACGCAACCCTGCACTGCCTTATTTTCGTGCAATCGGAGAAGCTGATCTTGACTCTCATCTCCATGTTAAATTTCGCAACCAGGTGCTGAGAAAGACCGCTAAGTTAGTAGGGAGATAAAGGGAAGAAAATGCGGAAAGAGGATCTGAGATAGTAGGAGATAATTTCAATTCCAGATGGAATACATCCATATTTTGGATAAGAGCTTGAATTGAGTGTCGACATTAATTTGAAGATTTTGCGGCCGGTGTAACGTTTCCTCTTACTTCGTTAAAGGCTGGCGGCCAAAGAGATCTGAGGCGGAGGATTCGGTCGCACGGACCGAAGGGGCGTGAAGCGTTAAGGGTGGTGGGGGCGCCATGCCCAAAGTTCGGGGCGCCGTCCACCTTAATACGAGCTACAAGTGGCACGCCTGCCGCTTCGGGCGATATCAAATTTTATCGTGTCTTTAACCTCGCGGCCCACAGTAGGTCAGTTCTTGTTCAGCAACGAGATTGTTGGATCATCGGTTAGAACATCGCTAATCGCAGCCACAAACTTGCTGATCTTCCTGAGCTGAACCTTAGAGGAAGGTGGGTTACTGAACAGCTCGTACAGTAGAACTGTCTTGCAGGTCCCTTGGTGCTCCCTTGTCTCGCCCTTTGAGGAAACGTTGCACTACCAATGTACTTTGCTGGCATTGTCTCACAACACCTGGCGAGCAGTTTGTAAAGAGGGAACAGAGCGCGCTGGTTAGTAGTTACTTCTATGCCAGGTGAACAGTTGGGCGAATGCATTTTGGCTCTTCTGCCTTTTACAGAACTCCGGAAGGTGAGACAACGTCACAGCGGATAGCTCAGAGATACATGGCCCCTACCTTTCGGGATCTGCCGAGGGCTAGGGGTAGAGTGGTAAATCAGAGTCCTAGGTGAGCCGTGTATCAAGCTGCTTTCCTGAAAAGCACGGCGAATCAAAGCCCAAGATATTATGACTAGAGGGTTGGTGGAGAGAAGCTGACGGGGGCTGGCTGAAGAAGGGTATTTGCGAAAAGATATTGTACACACGGATCAGCAAGCTTTAGGAGTTGAGCAGAAGTCTAGACGCAGTGATGCTCTACAGAGTCATTTAAGCGGCTGCAAGGCTGCTGCGAAGGGAGTTCAACTCAGTTGATTGCCAAATTATTTTTGTCCGCGATAAGCATCACAAGCCCAAATTCAGTCAGCTTGAATGGCACCTCGTGGTCATTTCCTTCTTGATCCTCTTGTTCGGGTCGTGTGCATTCACGACACAGATTTCAGAGCAACACGAACCATCGGTGATCTCTGACTCAATTGGGACCGCATGCTTTGCATCGAGAACACTTTGTTGAGGTGGTGTGGCTGGCTGTAAGAGAGGTCCTTTCTGGAATCTCAGATGCCATTTGACAATTTCAGCACATCCCACAGGCTTCAGCTCCGGCAGCTGGGTATAACAGTTGCAGATATAAGAGGTCCTACGTTCTCACAATTGCTGAGCGAATTCTTCCATCACGAACCTACGAGCCTGCGAATACGTATCACTAGAAACATCCTCAAAGTGCAGCTCAACGATTCCCTCCAACGGTGCCGCTGTTGTGTACCAGGGCAAATTCTACATTGTCTACTTACGCGACGACGGCCGCACCTACGCTTTGAACGGCCCATCGGCTGGTCGGAATAGCGATGCGGTGGGCGGTCCTCCTTGCCAAATGGGAGACATCAAGATGAACGGCGAATTTACTAAAGTGAACGTCAATGAACCAAAGATCACCGCTGTCAGCTATGCACCCAAGGGGCCAAGGGTGGCGCTAACCAGGTGAGTCTTTCCGTGCAGATGTTCTGCTACTTAAGGCTGACTATTATTGCTTTGCAGATTCGCATTTACTATATCGACGACAAACAACTGCACGAGACGTGTTAGAGCATCAACGGGACAAATGATGGTTGGTATAGGGGCTCTCTGGACACCGCGCTGATCAAGGTAACGCCTAAATCTCTGCTGGCAGTCAATGTCGACGATCAATGGCTCAAGGTCTACTGTCGAAGACTTGGAGAGATTCTCGGTTGCCTGTTAGGAATTTAAGGTCCTATGCGTATTCTCCCACATGCTGCAATAAGCGTATAAGCCCACTAAACGGCATCCTTGCGGCCCCCTTTTGCTCACACGTTCTAAGGAATCGGGCGTGTTCCAGGCAGGTCGTCCCCTGACGCCGAGATTCGTGGTTTGTTTCGTTACATGTAGGCAAGCTAGGGACTAGGTAGTGTTCTCGTACGAACATCCCTTCGTGCTCTTCAGATACGGAACGAGCAGAATAGCCAGCGTCCTCAAGAAGCTAATGCTACGTATGGTAGACAGGTGTTAGAGCGAGCAGCGACCTGGGCTCCCTTTGAAAGGCAAAAACGTCGTGTGAGTGGGTAGATGGAGAAAGCGATGGCCGCAGATCCATGTCGCTGAAAACTCTGGGTACTGACTTGTCGGACGCCTGTCCGCACGCAAGCGTCCACCATGCCAGAGCAAGGAATCTCATCAAATGGATTTTGTAGCCTGTCCATTCTACGACGTCTACTTAGACCAAAATTGTAATTTCCAGGCTGTGCGGGTCTCAGTGGAGAAAGCTCACCATAGGATCGCCAGACCCGCTTGAATCAGCCTACCTAGCAACTCATGACCGAAGCACGGTGTACAACTACGCACATTTCCACACGTGGGTTTCCTTCAAGCTCCACTCCTAGAAAAGTGTAGCATGTCCGAGCTTGCGATTTCCTCCAAATGGCTCTTCGTCTGCAAAGAGACAAAGGTACGCGCCCTTCGGTTTACAGAGCAGCTATCCGATCTGACCATTCACAGAAAAACAGCCTCGAAGTATCAAGAAAGAAGAACCACCACGAGTCCGGGAGAAGCGCACGTCCCCAAAAACATTTCACGGCGTTAAAAGAGCAGTACGTCTAAGGCGACAGCTGGAAGTTCCCACGACTTTGTAGTCCTCTGAGGATATAGCTTGGTATGAGTACAATAGGTCTTTGTGCTCCATGCTTAGGTCACGAATCGCGTGGGTTGATTCTGTCGAGATGATCTCGAGGTGACGACATTTTGCGGGCGCTTAAGTTAGGCTTTATTAAGGCCCCCCTCCCAGCTCTTCCCGACAAGCCGTCTGCTTCGGTGAACCGTTGCCATCGCCATTGCGCCGGCTTTCCCCATGCTTCTCTGTTACGCCTCGAGCGGATTCCGTGTTCGAAGAAGTAGATAACCTATTCAAGGTTAATAATTCGAGAGGCACTTCAAGAGGGCAGATATTTTAACAAGGCAACTTGTTAGGGATCGTCCTCTGTCGTATACGGGGAGGGGATGTTAGAGTCTTGTAGAGGCACCACCGACGTACAGACATGTAGCCGCGTAACTTGCTACCGCGCGCTTCACCGCTTTAAGCCTCAAGCGTTGAAGGTGCCACGTCGTCCGCTGAAACCGCCAGCCAGAGCGGCAGCCTGAGGCGACCACTGGGAGACCCTTAACCTTTCAAACAGCACAATCTCCTGCTTAGAAATGTCTGCCATTTAGTGGTACTTGAAATTCACGTACTTCTCTACCTAAGCTCCTTCTAAATCCACAGGACCGGCGATGCAGGGATGGCTTCGGCGGGCCAAAAGCCCAGCGGGCGATGACCCCTCTCCCTCCACGAGCACCTCTTCATTCGGCATTAAGCTACTGCATGACACCGAGGCCAGCGTGGTTGAGTAAGCCAGATTTTCTTTCCACACCCGTAATCAGCCTGTAGGCTGTTCGGCCTGTCAACTCAGTCGAGACTCGGCTTGCTGACAGCCGCTCTCTCCAACCTAGCATTATTTTCGTGCACGGCCTAACTGGAGACCGCGAGAAGACGTGGAAGACCAAGGATGCAGCAGCTCCATGGCCTCAGACTCTCCTGCCATCCAAAGTCCCCAACGCCCGCGTTCTGACATTCGGATACGATGCATATGTGGCAGACTGGCGAGGTATAGTGTCGAAGAGTAGGATTGGGAATCATGCGATGAACCTGTTGACGTCCGTCGCCACATTCCGGGAAGATGATGAGACGGTAGGTCTCGATCACCTGAAGTGCTGAGAGTGGAGCTCATCCGAGAAGAACAGCCGTCCTATCATATTCGTCTGCCATAGCTTAGGTGGCCTGGTCTGTAAGGATGTAAATTCGTGGACTTCGTCAAGTACGATCACGTCACTTATTCACGTATAGGCCTTGGTCGCGTCGCGACAGAGACCAGAACCACATTTACAAAACATCCTTCATTCGACACGCGGTATCATCTTCCTCGGGACGCCCCACCATGGTGCTGGCCTGGCAAAATGGGCCGAGATACTATCCAGGTCCGTTGGTATGATCAAAGAGGCCAATCCTGAGATAGTGCAGGTCCTGAAGCAAGATTCTGAGGTCCTTGCACGGATTCAGGATAGTTTCCATACCATGATCAGAGCACGGAACATGGATGGGCTTCAACCTATCAGCATCACCTGTTTCTTTGAGGAATTACCTTTAGTGGGTGTCGGTTTTGTGAGTTGAGCATTGTACGTTGCAGCGGGATCTTCTGCTAATGTATGCATATTAGGTCGTTCCTCTAGAATCCGCTATCCTCCCCGGCTACATTCCAATAGGAATTCACCGTAATCATATGGATATGACGAAATTCGAGCAGGCAGATGACCCAGGCTTCACGGCTATTGCGGGAGAGGTTCGTCGATGGGTAAAAGCATTGACCGGGCCCAGCAACGCACAGGGGGGTTATAAGGGTGCGTTGCCACCGCAGCAGGGAGAGACAGAACAAAGGGCGTGGTGTAAGTAGAAGAAACCTTGGCGAGCCATATCGGTCATCACTGAATCTAAACACAACAGTCATCGTCCCGTACACCAGTAATCCGGGTTTCGTCGGTCGTTCGGATATCCTTGAAAAGCTAAAGAAGCATTTTGATTATGGTCAGCACGAACGACGGATATCTCAAGCGCGAGCGGCACTCTTCGGGCTAAGTGGCATAGGGTACACTAAGACTCGACATTTGTATTGGAAATGACTGATAACCTATTGCAGAAAAAGTCAGATTGCCTTGGCCTATGCGTACTGGGTCCACGAGAAATTCCCCGAGGTGTCGGTCTTCTGGGTCCATGCTAGCAGCCCAGAACGGTTCTACCAAAGCATTTCTCAGATCGCGCAAAATTGCCATGTCCGAGGCCATGACGACCCCAAAGCAGATGTACCACAGCTCGTAAAGGCCTGGCTAGCAAGAGACGACCACGGCGCGTGGCTCATGATTCTCGACAATGCTGATGATACTGAGATCTTCTTCAGCTCCAGTGAGGTGACATCGCCGAAACCAGCCGGTACTGATCGGATTGCATCAAAAGGCAACCTGGCACGCTACATTCCCGAGTGCTCGCACGGATCCATTCTGGTGACAACGAAGAATAAGGAGACCGGTGTCCGGCTTACCCGCGGTCGTGGCATCTTGGAAGTTGGGCATATGGACCTGACGGAGTCGAGAGAGCTGATGCAGGAGATACTCGAGGATGACGGCCCAAATCCTGATCACCTAGACATTCTTACAGCGCGTCTCGAATACCTACCACTGGCGCTGGTTCAATCTGCAGCCTTTATCCAGGAGAGGTCAATGACTGTCGCGAGATATCTTCACCTCCTCGACCAGAGCGACAGCACTCTCGTGGAACTATTAAGCGAGCCATTCGAAGCCGTCGGAAGAGACTCGAGCATTCCCAATGCGGTCACGGCGACGTGGATGGTCTCGTTTAAGCATATACAAGAACAGTATCCCAATGCAAGCGATCTTCTGTCACTCATGAGCTTTTTCGATCGTCAGGGCATCCCCAAAGCTTTCTTATCGCACTGGATCGCGCCAAAGGACGGTCAAGACCGCGCGCCTAAAGGGGAAGATCGCGCCATGGGAATACTAGAACTGGAAAAGGCTCTGGGTGTCCTCAAGGGATTTTCTTTTGTATCTGAGGGTACAACCGATGAGAATCTCAATATACACCGCTTGGTTCAGTTGGTGATGCGAAAGTGGTTGATTAGGCAAGAGACGTCAGGCGCATGGGCGGGCCAGGCGCTGACAACCGTATCAGAGCTTTACCCGCCCGGGAGCTACGCCAATTGGAAGGTTTGCGAGGACTACCTACCTCACGCATATGTGGTTCTGAGCCATGAGAACTCATCCTCTCCGGCAGAGGCGATCACCCGGGGTTCTCTGCTGCATAACACGGCACTTTTCATGCTCTACCGCGGGCAATGGAATAAGGTGGAAGGGTTGCAGGTACAAGCGGTAGCGATGAGAAGGAGGGTGTTTGGGACGGAGCATCCTTCCACGCTGACCAGCATGGCCAATCTGGCGTCGACGTACTGGAATCAAGGATGGTGGGCGGAGGCGGAAAAGCTGTTTGTGCAAGTGATGGAGACGAGTTCGAGGGTGTTGGGGGAGGAGCATCCAGACACGCTGACCAGCATGGCCAATCTGGCGTCGACGTTTTGGAAGCAAGGACGATGGGCGGAGGCGGAGAAGCTGTTTGTGCAAGTGATGGAGACGAGTTCGAGGGTGTTGGGGGAGGAGCATCCAGACACGCTGACCCGTATGGCCAATCTGGCGTTGACGTACCGGAATCAAGGACGATGGACGGAGGCGGAAAAGCTGTTT
>Ga0335072_10003153_pt1 | contig 24953 bp, 21 predicted proteins | sample Lox_Sample_21_FD_206725 | JGI IMG/M metagenome (GOLD analysis project Ga0335072, IMG submission 206725) | Soil microbial communities from Loxahatchee National Wildlife Refuge, Florida, United States - Lox_Sample_2.1 | ecosystem: Environmental > Terrestrial > Soil > Wetlands | place: USA... | reverse complement strand
TTCTCGGGCTGGTATGGCTGGTGCTGTGGCTGCGCGTCTATCGAACGCCTGACCGGCATCCGCGCGTCAACGCGGAAGAGCTGGCGCTGATTCGGGGTGGTAGTGCGGCGCGTGCCCAGGCTGCGCGAGCGGGGCTGCGCCGGTGGCGTGAGCTGGCAAAGGATTCGAACGTATGGGCGATTGTCTTTGGGCGCTCGCTGACCGACCCCATCTGGTGGTTCTATGTGTTCTGGCTGCCGCAGTATCTGAGTGACGCGCGCGGGTTCAGCCTCAAACAGATTGCGTTGTTTGCATGGCTGCCGTTTGTCGCCGCGGATGCAGGGAATTTCACCGGAGGGCTGATCTCCGGCTATTGCATTCGGCGAGGGATGACGGTGGTACAGGCGCGGACGCGGGTATGCCTGGTGAGCTGCCTGCCGATTCTTGCGGGGATTCCGGCGGCGCGGGTTCACAGCCCCTACGTGGCGCTGGGGTTGATTTGCGTGGCGTTATGGGGCTATGCGAGCTGGTCGACAATGGGACTGACGCTGCCCTCGGATCTGTTTCCGCAGGAGGTGGTGGCGACGATTACCGGACTCAGTGGAGCAATGGCGGGCCTGATCGGGGCTGCTTTCACTTTTGCCGTGGGCATGATTGTCGACCGCTTTTCGTATCGGCCTGCGTTCTGGGCCGCAGGATTGCTGCCAGTGTTGGCCACGGTCCTGTTGTTTCTGCTGATTCGCGATCGGGGAGCCGAGGCGGAAAGGGTTTCGTGATCGGCCCGGATTTCCGGACTCGAAATATATTTGATAGGCGCCCGGCTGCCCCTGAATATATTCTGTTGCCCGTCCCGCTGGTTCCTCCCCTGTAATTCGATCCGGGCCCTCCTATACCGCGGCTCCTAGAGGCTCGTCCCATGTTAGACGCGATGATGGTTCAGCGGCTTACGCAGCACATATTTCCGATGACGCTCCCTGCCTGGAAGCAGAAGTATCTCGCAGCCTGGGATATTCTCAGCGGTCCCCATCCCATTCACGGCGATGCGAGCGCTGCTGTCAACCTCAGCAATCTGACCCTGAATCTCTGGTATTACGGCAATCGCGAAAAATGGAAGTGGGTGAGCGGTAAGGGGGACGCATGGGGCATGCTGGAAGGCAAAAAGCGGTCCAGTACGATTGCCACACCATTGCTGACTGTCTTGCCGCTGGCAAAGGTCATCGGTTATGGCAATAGCAAGACCAGCAACGTACTGAACATCGAGCCTCCTACTGCTGATGATTTGTTCGTTATACCGCTGCGGCGCCTACGCGGCGGAGATCTGCTGCTTAGGTTCGGAAATGAAGCCGGCTACCCATCCTGCGGCGGCCATCATGTCTGGTCGGATCATCGCATCATGCAGTTCGAGTCGCTGTGCTACGACGCGATGCTGAAAGTTACGGCGCTGCTCGTGGCGCAGGTCGAGGATAAATACGTTGAGTGGTACGGCCTGTTCGACAAAGATCCGCGCTGCTTCGGAGGTATGCGCTGGAAGCCGGATCGCCCGGCAAGCCAACGATCTACTACGCCGGCGAGCCGAAGTACACGTTCCAGGAGATGGGCGTAGCGCCAGGCTCGGTCACACCCGGCAGTCCCCTGGGCAGTCCTCTCCCGTGAAATACCAATCCGGCTTACGAGTCGCCCTGGGTCAATAACCCGCTCTACCAATCCGCCTGGCAGAACAATCCACTGTTTGAACGGCGCGGCACGAGGAAGAAATAGGCTGCGTGTCAGGGCTCAGCGGGGATTCTGACCTCGCGGACTTGGGCGGGGGCGAAGGGTCTGCCAGCTTTGAGGCGGAACTCGAGGCGCGCCGCTCGTCGTACGTGATACACGAGAACCGGTCTGAAGCAGACCAAGCAGGTTCCGCCGCGTCGGCGGACGCTGGGGTAGAGGATGCCGTTGGAGCCCGCGGCGAGCAGTTCTGACGCCAGCTGCTGGGAGCGCTGATAGCAGTCGGGGATAGGACCCGGTTTGAGAAACTCAGCGAAGGCGCGTGAGCCCTCGAGGCTTTCGAAGTCCGCATGGAAATCGGCGAGATAGTCGTCAAAGGTGGATTTCTCTTCTTCGTTCCAGGAGATTTCTTCGAACTGCCGCAGACGGTGGAAGGCGACTTCGGCCATGGAGGTTTCGCGCTCGGCTGCCGCGTACCATGCTCCGCGCTCGCTGCTATTGAAACGGCCGCCAAGAGGTGATGCGTGGGTGAAGGCGGCGTTGACGATGCGCGAGTAGCTCACGCCATAGACGAGTTCGTGGACGCTGATGCCGGGAAGAAGGCCTTCATCGGCCTTGAGGCGGGTGTTGGTTGCTGCATCGAGCGAAACCAAGTCGCGGATGAATTCGTCTTCTCCCTCTTCGGCCAGATCGGCGAAGACGGTTCCGGCGGGGGAGTATTTGGAGGGGATCAGGCGGTGCGTGTCGCTGAGGAAAACCTCGCGGCGCGCAGGCTTCACTGGCCGCCCCGGCGCGCGTCGAGGAGTTGGCGCACGTGCATCATTCCGGGTAGGCCGAGGCGCACCATGTAGGCCAGCGGAGAGGTGCCGTGAAACATGGGATTAGTGTTGGGGAGGGTGACCCACGCATCGGCCAGGCGGCTGCTGTAGAGAATGTTGAGAGCCTTAAAAATGCCCAGCAGCAGGGAGATTCTGGTGAGCGTGTCCTGGTCGAGGGAGCGGGGGTTCTTCTTGAGGGCATAGAAGGAGCCGGACGAGATGCCGCCGAGCAGCAGGCGAGCGTCCTCGTCGCGGATATGCCATCGGGTGGTTATGCGGAAGAATCCTTTAACCGCTGAGGGGCTGAGGCGCTTTCGGGTGGAGGGTTCGGCGAGGTTGGGGGCGGCCTCGAAATTATACCCGGCAACCTGCGGGATCTGAATTGTGGCAGCCATCTGGCGGTGCCTCCAATAATGGAACTATACACCTACAAATACATAGGACGCATTTTTCCTGGTTTCAGGGGGAGCGCAATAGTAACTCAGGCTGGCCTTATTCTGGAGCGTGGCCGTATGCACGTCCAATCCCGCCAGGAGCCGGCGCCGCAGGAGCATGGGCCGAACCGTGGCTCTATGGCTGCTGGCCGGGTTGGCGGCTCTGTGGTTGCTGGCCGCGCTGACCCTGGTGGCTGCCCGGTGGATCGACCCTCCGACGACGATGGTGCATGTGCAGCGGCGGGTGCAGGCCTGGATCAATAGGACGCCGTATCGCGAACGCTACCACTTCATTCCGCTGCGACAGATTTCGCCCGATCTCGAGCACGCTGTCATCGCGTCGGAAGACGCACGCTTTTACCAGCATCATGGCTTTGACTGGCACCAGATGCAGATTGCTGCCCAGGGCGATATGGAAGGCGAGCGCATCCGCGGAGCCTCGACGATTACGCAGCAACTGGTCAAGAACCTTTTCTTCGGCACGGGGCGCTCGATCTTGCGCAAGGGGGCCGAGGCATCCATGGTTCCAGTGGCGGAGATCGTGCTGGGCAAGCAGCGGATTCTGGAGCTCTATCTCAACGTGGTGGAGTGGGGCCCGGGGATCTATGGGGCGGAGGAGGCGGCTCATTACTACTACAAGGTTCCGGCTCGGGATATCGGGCGGGAAGAGGCGGCGCGGCTGGCCGCAATCCTGCCGTCTCCGCGGAGGCGACGGCCGGAGCGGATGAATCGCATGAGCGGGCTGATTCTCGAGCGCATGCGCCAGATGGGGTGGTGAGTCTTTACCCGCGGAGCACGAATATCTCGATCTTCCACAGAGCCGCGGGAATCGAAAAAGGATGGGTGATGAAGCGCAGAACTGCGCGGGCTCTGCGGTTCCGCATCGAAGTTTTCAATGGGCAATGAGACAGGAGACGAAGAGGCATGGCAGCTAAAGTTTTGGAGACGACTTGTTGCGTGGTGGGCGGCGGCCCTGCGGGTGTGATGCTCGGATATCTTCTGGCGCGCCGAGGTGTACACGTTAGGGTGCTGGAGAAACATAAGGACTTCTTTCGCGATTTTCGCGGCGACACGGTACATCCATCGACGCTGGAAGTGCTCAGGGAACTGGGGCTCCTGGAGGAGTTCCTCGAACTGCCCCATGAGAAGGTCGAGTCGGCTGGAGTGGTGATTGGTGGGTCGACGTTCGAGGTTGCCGACTTTCGGCATGTACCGGCAAGCTGCAAGTTTGTAGCGTTGATGCCGCAGTGGGATTTCCTCAACTTTTTGTCGGGCAAGGCGAAGCAGCTTCCATCGTTTCAGCTGCTTCTCCAGCACCAAGCGACGGATCTGCTCAGAGATGGCGAACGAATTACCGGGGTTGTGGCACGCAACGAGGACAGAGAGCTGGCGATCCGCGCCGATCTGGTGGTGGGCTGCGATGGCCGTCATTCGCTGACGCGCAAGTCGGCGGACCTCGATGTGATTGAGTACGGAGTGCCGATTGACGTGTTGTGGTTCCGCATCAGCCGCAAACCGGACGATCCGGGGCAGGTGCTCGGCAATTTGAACTACGGCAAGGCGCTGATCCTGATCAACCGGTCGGATTATTTTCAGGCGGGTCTGATCATCGAAAAGGGCTCGTACGATCAGGTGAGAGCGCGAGGACTTGACGCCTTCCGCGACGACCTTCGCCTGCTCGCACCCTGGCTGGGAGAGCGGGTCAACGAACTGCACGACTGGGAGGAGATCAAGATCCTGACCGTGCAGATCAATCGGCTGCGGCGCTGGCATCTTCCCGGGCTGCTGTGCATTGGAGACGCGGCGCACGCCATGTCGCCGGCGGGCGGGGTGGGGATCAACCTCGCGATTCAGGATGCGGTGGCTACGGCGAATTTGCTGGCCGAACCGCTAGGCGCGGGAAGCGTTTCCGAAGACGATCTGGACGCGGTACAGAGAAGACGCGAGTTCCCAACCCGCGTGACCCAGGCGATTCAGTTGCTGGCACATCGCGGTTTCGCGCAGGTTTTCAAGAACCCGGGGCCGATTCGTGCTCCGTGGCAGGCGAAGGCACTCACGAGCATCCCCGGCATCCATCGCGCTTTGGGGTATGCCGTGGGGATGGGCGCGCGTCCGGAGCATGTGCAGGAGGGGGCAGGGCAACGCCGCAAAGCGTGTCCTCCGGCACCAGCATTGTTGGCGGGCCTGGGGATCGCAGCCGCGGGTGTGGCCTGCGGCTGGGCGGGGTGGAAGGCGTGGAAGCGGGTCGCTGCCGCTGGATAGAACTGTGACTGGATGATTGAGCGAATTTTTTTGAAAGGGCACGACTTTAGGCGTGTCACAGGCTGCCAAAAATGATTTGGGCTTCAGCACCCGAGGGGTGGTTTCCACCCTCAATTCGACTTTTTCCGCAGCCTCTGAACAGCACTCCCCGCGAGACGCCGACTTAAGATCACCGCCGCGCCAGCGCGCCGATGGATTGATAGACAGCCTGCAGATCGCCTGGGGCGCCGTAGAAGTCCCAGTTGCCGGCATGTGCCGTCGTGAAATGCAAAAGGCCATTTTTCAGGAAGTGAACCTCTTTGATGGCTCCGGTGGGAAACAGAATATGGTCGCAGCGCCCCTGCGGATCAAAGCTTCCTGTGCAGTCATAGCGCGCTGATCCATCGGACGCGACGGTGAGCACGCCGGTGCAGTAGGCCTGCGCGAGCTGTCCATTATTGGCGAAGAGCATGTGCCGGTGCTGGAGCACAAAGCGCTTCAGCTGGCTCTGCAGCTGCTGCTGTTGCTGCTCAGCCAGGATCTGACCTCTGAGGTTCACTAACTCGGCGCGGCCCGGGTAGAAAACCATCAGGCGGTCGATGTCTCCAATGGCAACGCTGTAGTTTCTGGCGGCACGCGCGTTGTCGATTTCCTGGCCAACTGTGGTCAGGATGGTTCGCTCGATCGCCGCGCCCTGAGGGTTGCCGGCCTGCTCGAGGGCGATCGCCCAGAAGAGAGCGCAATCGTTATGTGGGGCGATGAGGCGGCCGGAACTGATCGCTGCCTGAGCATTCCCAAGAAGAGCGAGCGAGGGATCGGCAGCGGGCGCAGTGGCGGAGGCTGGAGAGAGTGCGGTTTGCGAAGCTTCGGGCGCCGAATTGAGGGTCGGCGGAGCGGGGTTTGTGGTGGCGGCACTGGTCCGTTGCGGAATGTGAACCACCTTTGCGGGTTCGGGAGTTGCGGCGACTGCGGGGCGCACTGTGTGCGGCGGGTCCGGATTCGCAGCCGCAACCTGCGCTGGGTTCTGCGGCTGCGTGGCTGACGCAGGTACGAGCGGAGCATCGGCGGGCGTGGACTGTGAGGCGGCGGGCGCGGCGGCGGCGGGGGCCGCGGTCGATCGGGCGTTGATGTGGTGGACGAATGCGTAGAGCCCCAGGGCGCAGGCGACAACGGTCGCAAGGGCGGTAACGACGATGTATTTCCAGATGTGGGTCTGCGCGGGGACAGGGGGCAGGGAAGACTGAACAGGGACGGGAGCGGGGGCGGCCATTGCCATAACCGGAGCGGCGGTGCCGACGGCGATCGGCATGCCAGAAATGGGAGCCCCGCTGGGCATAGTCAGCACCGGAGCGGCAGCGGCAACCGTCTGCTGCTCGGCGTCGAGCAGGACGGAGTGAGCGATGAGCGCTGCGAGGTGATACGAATCGCGCCTGCGGGAACGGCACCGGATCATCAGCGCGGATCCATCCGGACGGAAGACGACGGCGCGCAGGGACTTGAAGTCTTCGAACTGAGGAAGAGCCGCTTCCCATGGCGTCTTGTCGAAGACGGTTCGAATGAGAGCAGCTCTCGCGAAGACTTCTCCGCTGCGTTTCCAGCTGCGGAAGAATTTGATCTCCGGCATGAGCAGGATCAGCCGGGTAATGCAGCCGTTCTGAATGAGCTGATTGAGCTCCCAGTTCACCCAGTGGGTTTTTCCGGAATACATAATGACGAGCTGCGACTCACGCATCCAGGCCAGCACTCGGGACTGCCACTCGGCGTCGGAGAAGAAGGCGCGCGCGGCACCCAATTGCGGCAGTTTATCTTTCGGCGAGCCGATCGCGATGAATGGGCCGAAGCGGGAGAAGTGATTGGAGAGGCGGAGCTCGAGCGAGAAATCGAGCAGAGCCTTTTGCGAACTGCTGTAGGTTTGCTTCTCGTCGTCCTCGAAGGAGCGGAGGAAGAGGATGGGCGGCCTGTGGTCGATGGCGAGAAGGGCTTCAGCATCGGCCTGGAAGTAGCGGCGAGCGCGAACCAGCAGAAAGAAGCTGAGTACGATGAGATTCTGGCCCATCCTGAGCTGCACATTGGCCAGATCGGGGTTGCTCGAGGTGGGCAGCAGATCGATGATCAGCACCAGCACCCCGGCCATGCAGAGAAGCACTCCGCGGCGCTTGCTGATGGCGGGAATCTTGATGCCCCGGTGCGCGTCGGCCCCGGCATGGCGGTTAAGCCGCGCGGTAAGTTGCTCGATGGTCTCACCGACGCCCGGGATGACGGATCGCTTCAGGCGGTGAATCGAGAACCAGCCGATCAGTGAGAGGACGAAGACATAACCGGCGGCGCTGATCGCGGCGATCTCCTGCTCGGCAACGGCTCGCTCCTTGTTGAGAATGGCCACGAGAGAGCCGGCCTGGGACAGCAGGATCAGGAAGAATAGCGCACCGGAGACCATCAGCAGAGGGAACAGGAAACGATATCTCTTCCAGACGAGGGGATTGATGACGCCGACATGGCGCCAGCCGGTATAAGCGGAATAGGTCAGGACGGAGAGGGCCAGAAGCTGGAAGAGCAGGGCTCCTGGGCCCGAAAAGCTGGTGAGCAGCGAAGCGAGAAGCTCGAATGCGATGAGGCCGCAGACGACGACCATGAGGTAGTCAGTCATCCGCAGCCAGCCGAGGGCGCGAGCCTGGCGGGTGATGTCGATTTGGGAAAGGGCGCGGCTATCCATAGTTCCTCGAGGCGTTCAAACGAAGATGGGCGCGCAACAGAACGGAAAAAATCGGACCTGCGGCCGGCCAGACTGCGGGAATCCCGGAGTTTGTGAGCCAGCGGTCGAGTGGGTTCGCGAACTGCTCGACTGCAGGTGCGTTACGGCCTCAACAGGAGAGCTGGGAGACGGAGTGCGGAGCGGGAGTGAAAAAAGAGCGGGAGCGGGCAAGCACGCCTGAGCCGGGATTTTCGCGCTCGCAGTGAGGGAAGTCAAGGGAAAAGTCCGGGGCACAGCGGCCAGGAGTGAAACGGCCAGGCATGAAGCGGCCAGCCAAAAAGCGGCTTAGCGATACAGCGGCCACCGCCAGACCAGTTGGGGAGCGAGACGGGATTCGCTGTCCCTAAGTCACCAGGTTACGCAAAATACCCCTAAACAATCGATTGACCTTGACGTTGGGGAAGCCGGAAGATAGCATTTGCATTCGATCCGAGGAGCCCATGAACGTATTCGGTAAACTCCCGCGGCGGGTCCTGCTTTGCTCGAGCGCCGCGGTCTTCTTCTCCAGTCTTTCTGCTTTCGCACAAAATCAGCCCGCAGCGGCGAACCACCCCTGGATGAATCGCTCGCTCAGCGCCGATCAGCGCGCCGACCTCGTCATGAAGGAAATGACGCTGGACGAGAAGATGAACTTCGTCCATGGTACGGGATGGAACGGGCTGCGTGCCGACGCGGAGATTCCGAAGGGCTCGCTGGGCGGTGCGGGCTACGTGGAGGGTGTCGCTCGCCTGGGGATCCCGGGCATCAACATGGCGGATTCCGCGGTCGGTGTGCGGCTGGCGGGGCAGGGTAGCCATTATGCCACGCTGCTGCCTTCGGTGCTGGGAGCGGCGTGCAGCTGGGATAAGGATGCGCTGTTTCTTTATGGATCGGTGATTGGCCGCGAACTGCGCGAGACCGGCTACAACATGTCAATCGGCGGAGGCGTGGACCTGGCGCGCGATCCGCGCAACGGGCGCAACTTTGAATATGCCGGGGAAGATCCGCTGCTGGCCGGCTCCATGGTGGGCGAGCTGGCGAAGGGCGTGCAGTCCAACCAGGTGATGGGCGACATCAAGCACTACGCCTTCAACGACCAGGAAACCGGCCGCAACATCGTCAATGAAATTATCGACGAGCGCGCTGCCCGGGAGAGCGACCTGCTGGCGTTCCAAATCGCGATTGGCCTGGCGGATCCTGCGGGCGTGATGTGCTCTTACAACAAAGTCACCGTCAAGGGTGCGTCGAACGCCAACGACGACTGGGCGTGCGAGAACGACTATCTGCTGAACGATGTGCTGAAGAAGGATTTCGCGTTCAAAGGCTTTGTGCTGTCGGACTGGGGCGGCACGCACTCGACGGTGAAGGCCGCGAAAGCCGGTCTCGATCAGGAAGAGCCTGGCTCGCAAAGTTTTGGCGCACCGCTGAAGCAGGCAGTGCAGAAGGGCCAGGTCTCGCAGACGCGGCTCGATGATATGGTGCATCGGGTGCTGCGCAGCATGTTTGCCGTCGGAGTGATCGATAATCCGCCCCAGATGGAAGTCGTCGATCCGTTTCGCGGTCGCGATGACGCCGAGCACATCGCCGATGAAAGCATTGTGTTGCTGAAGAACAGCGATCATGTTCTCCCGCTCGCCGCTAATGTTCCGTCCATTGCTCTGATTGGGTCGCATGCTGACGTAGGCGTGCTGAGCGGCGGAGGCTCGGCGCAGGTCGATGCGCCCGGCGGCAACGTGATCAACCCACATCCCGGCAGTGCGAACTGGGGCGAGACGGTCTACTTTCCCTCGTCGCCGCTGAAGCAGATTCGCGCCCACGCTCCGCAGGCCCATATCGAGTTCAATGAGGGCACCGACACCGCGGCTGCGGCGCAGCTCGCGGGCAGCGCGCAGATTGCGATTGTCTTCGTGAATCAGCCCATGCGCGAAGGCATGGATGCAGCGACCATTGAGCTGCCGGATAAGCAGGACGCGCTGGTTGATGCGGTAGCGGCTGTGAATCCTCACACCATTGTCGTTCTCGAAAATGGCGGGCCGGTCGCGATGCCGTGGGCCGATCGGGTGCAGGGAATCGTCGAAGCGTGGTATCCGGGCATCGGCGGGGCGCAGTCTCTTGCCCGGATTCTGTTTGGTGACGTCGATCCTTCGGGACGGCTGGCTATCACATTCGCAACGAGTGACGATCAGCTGCCGCATCCGCAGGTTCCGGGCATGAATATCGAATCTGGTCCGGGCGGGATGCCGGAAGCCAAGCATCATCGCGACGAGCTTCCGCCCTTCGATGCCGATCTCAACGAAGGGGTTCGCGTCGGTTACAAGTGGTTCGAGTCGGAGCACAAGACACCGCTGTTTCCTTTCGGCTTCGGCCTCTCGTATACGAGCTATGGGTTCTCGGGGCTGAGGGTGGATCCGGCGGAGCGGGCGGTCACGTTCACGGTGAAGAACAACGGCGATCGTGCCGGCACGGAAACCGCGCAGGTTTATGCGGTGCTGCCCGCCTCTACGGGGGAATCGACGTTCAGGCGGCTGGTGGGCTGGGAACGCGTGGCTCTTGGCCCTGGAGAGTCGAAGACTGTCCAGGTGAAAATCGATCCGATGATGCTGTCCATCTTTGATGTGGCGAAGAATGGCTGGACAGTAACACCAGGCGACTACCAGATCCTCGCGGGGTCTTCGTCGGCGGACACGCCGCTGAGCGCGACGTTGCACGTATCGGAGTAGCGCGGCGTTGAAGGCAGGAAAAAGGCTCCGCGCCCGATCGGGTACGGAGCCTTTGCTTTAGATCGCGTGGACTCCGGGCTCTTCGATAAATCCAGGGACAGGCGGGCAGGCTAGCGCGTCGCCGCGGGCGTTCCCTGAGCCGCCGATGTGTTCAGCTCCACTTTCCCGGAAAAGAACGCGTTCTCTTCGATGGAGAGACGAGCGGCGTGAATATCCCCGGTCATGTTGCTGCCGGCGCGAAGGTCCACTCGGCCGGTGGCGTTGATGTCGCCCTGCAATCCGCCCTGCACGATGACATCGCGGGCGGTCACATTGGCCTTTACGCTGGCCTTCGCGCCGATGGTCAGCCGGCTCTCGCCCAGCGTAATGGTGCCTTCCAGCACACCCTCGACCAACAGGTCTTCGTTGCCCTTCACTTCGCCCCGTATCTGCACCGATTTCCCGATTACGGCTGCGGCGTCTCCAGCTGGCATCCTCTTCGATCCCCTCTCTCTGCGTTGCGTGCCTTCTTTGCTCGAAATATACGCAACGCAGGCTGTAACCGCAACCATGGGAACATGAAACGTATGGCCCACGCGGGGCAGAGGCCGTTTAGGCCGAGCGCGCACGCGTAGCTTGTTGCGGCCAGAATTCGCTCTGCAGCGGCCATGCAGGCTGAGGCGGCTTGCCCGTCTCGAGGCCGAGGGATTCAGCGAAGCGGCGCTCGAGGCCGTGTTTGCGCACCGTCGCCCTCACCAGGGCAGCCACTCGTTCCAGGTAGGCTTTGGACACGAAAGCCTGCTGCCCATAGCGTGTGGCGTACTCCTTCTCGAGCTGCGGGAAATGCTCCTGGATGAAGCGCATGAAGACGGGCCGTGAGCAGGGCTTGAGAAACAGCGGCTGAGAGGCGAAGAAGCTGGCGTCGACCTTCCTGGCCCGCCGCGCCATGCGATCCAGGGCTTCCGCGGTATCGGTAATGCCCGGCAACAGAGGCGAACAAAGAATTCCGGCGCGCAACCCCGCCGACCGCAAACGCGACACGGCGCGGAAGCGCAGGTCGGGGCGCGGCGCGCGGGGCTCGAGGATCCGCGCCAATTTTGGATCGGGTGTGGTGATCGTGAGGTGCAGCGTGAGGCGGTTGCGGGCCGCGATCCGCACCAGCAGGTCGATGTCGCGCTCGATCAGCGTCGATTTGGTGACGATGCCGAGGCGCAGGCCCTGCTGCTCGGCGAAGACTTCGAGCAGGCTGCGCGTTACCCAGGCTCGCCGCTCGATAGGTTGATAAGGATCGGTTGCGGTGCCAATCGCAATATCTTCGCCGGGCCGGACATTGCGGAGTTCCTGGCGGAGGAGCCACGCGGCGTGCTGCTTGATGTAGATCTCGCGCTCAAAACTCTCCGGATCGTGTTTCTCCATGAACTCGTGAGTATAGCGGGCGTAGCAGTAGCGGCAGCCGAACTCGCAGCCGCGGTAGGGATTGATGCTCCAGGTGAAATAGAGCTGCCGCTTCGAGACACTGCGGTTGAGGATGGAGCGCGTGTCGATGGTTCGAAACTCAACCAGGTGACCCTGATCGGTGGCGCAGCCTTCGGCGGCGAGCGGGCGATGCCGACGGGACCTGAAGGGAGGATGGGAAAGAGGGTAGTATTCGCTTTTTCTTCGCCCATGCAGAAGACGGTACTCCCACGAAGGTTCTGCCGTCAATCTGTTTTTGGGGGGCAAAATGCGGGCGCCGCACCGGAGGATTCCAGCACGGCGCGCAGGCTTGTCAGGGGCGGAGGCTATTTCGGCTGAACGATGATTGCGCTGGGATTGTAGACGTTGTAAGGCGACCCGGGCACCTGGCTATAGCCGGTCGGCGTCACCGTGAAGACGAAGAGCTTTCCGGCGGAAGGACTGATCGCGTAGAGGTGATTGTTGTTGTCCCAGAAGAACTGGGAGATCGGGTCTTTCGTCAGCAGGCCGGTGTATTTGGTGATGGGACTGGCGCCGTTGAAGTGAAAGATCTGGAGTCCGGCGGATCCACCCACTGCCAGCAGCTTGCCGGAGGGAGCCATGTTGATATCCGCGATGCTGCCAACCTGGGTGACGGGCATGTTGGCTGTGGTGCTGGTGGTGGTCAGGGTTCCGTTCGCTGCAACGGTATAGGTGGCCAGTTGCGGGGCGCCATCAGCGCTGAATTCCTGCCCGTTGACAGCCTGCATGGTGATCGCCACATGGTTGGTGGGATCGGCAGCGGCCTGCGACGGGCAATAAAAATCTCCCGCTTTGGGAGTGGGGGTCTTGCCGCCGCTGATCTCGGTCAGCAGTCCGTTGCTGCTTCGCTGAAAGCCGAAGATGCCCCAGTACATGTCGCCGAGGCAGGATGCCGAATAGGCGTAGACGTTATTCCCGATGAAATTGGCGGGGAGGGTAATCCAGTCGTTGACCGCGGCGCTGCCAAGATTCGTGAGCTTTCCCGTGAGTTTTTGTACCGCGAAGGAGTGATATTCGTTGTTAGCGCAGCCGTCGCCGTTGTATTCCATCACGTAGAGCGATGCACCGGTGTGATCGAGGAAGACCGATCCGGCGGAACCGCAATCTCCGGAGTTGTCCTGAGCATAGTTGGTGGACGCTGAATAGCGGAGGGCCCCGTTCGATTCGATCAGGTAGGCGTCGATGTCGGTGGAATGACCGGCTGCGCCAAAGAGGTATTTTCCGTTCACAGCGATGCTTCTCACGTCGTCCTGGAAAGGCGAACCGGCTATGGGCTTCAGACTCCCATTCGAAGCGGCGGCCCAGGCAACGATTTCACTGTTGCTGCTGTTCTTCGGCGTGCTAGAGACGTATACGTAGGCGATCGGTGCCGTGCTGGCAGTCGCTGCATCGGTTGCATTCACTTCGGCAGAGGCAAACTGAGCGGCGGCTGCCATTAGCAGCGCAGCGCTCAGGGAAAGACAGCTAATTCCGCGCGTCATAAGGTCCTCAGTCCGGCGGCTTCCAACGACCAGGAATCCGCTCCAATCAGCGACAGTCCAACGACTTCTGCCCTGCAGGCGCAGCGGAAATGGTTCAGGAAGCAACCTGTGACCTCTTGGATGCAGGCTGATCTTCAAATTGGTGGCAGGAGGAAAAAAATTCAAACTCCGCCCGGGTAAAAGGCAAGATGCGTTCCTGAACCGCCCACGCTTCTCACCACGCCCGTGGCGGATTGATGAGACCGGTTCTGGTGTGGTGTTCCAAAAGGTCCCTGATCGTTTTGTCATGCCGACCGGAGCGCAGCGTAGTGGAGGGACCTGCTTTGCTCAATGGCAGGCAAGAAACGTCAGAAACAGCGGACCAGCTGTCGCAAGCGGTAAACCACCATTTAGATTTATGTTTCGAAACTGAATCAACCACAAGGGGAGTTAGGCTTAATTTTCTGGTAAACAGCGACGATGCACAGTAGCAGGCATCCTCAGCAGCTCGGTTTGCAAGGTATCTGCCCAGCCGCTGGGCAATAATCCGGTCAAAGTGCGATTCTGATCTTTGGAGGAAACTCAATGCCGAACTGGAAGGGCGCTTCTGTTACCTGGCTCGGACACGCGACGGTCCTGATTGCCACATCCAAAGGAACCACCATCCTCATCGATCCTTTTATCGAGCACAATCCGAAATACCCGAAGAGTTTCAAGCTCCCCGAAAAGATTGATCTTCTGCTTCTGACCCACGGGCACATGGATCACATCGCCGATGCTTTGCCGGTGGCAAAGAAACATCATCCCATCGCTGTCGGCATGGTCGAGTTGATTGGATGGCTGCAATCGAAGGGCGTGAAGGATGAGCAGGCCGTGGGTATCAATATGGGCGGCTCCTGGAAGCATGGCGATGTCACGGTCACACTGACGGAGGCGCGCCACTCCTCAGGCATTCAGGATGGAGACCGGGTGATTTACGGCGGCGAACCGGCCGGCTTTGTCATTGCGATTGAGAACGGCCCGGTGCTGTATCACGCCGGAGACACCAGCGCCTTCTCCGATATGCAGCTCATCCGCGACCTGCACCATCCGGAGATCGCGATGCTGCCGATCGGCGATCACTACACAATGGGGCCGAAGGGGGGCGCGGTGGCGGCGAAATTTCTGGGCGCGAAGACCGTTCTGCCGATTCACTTCGGGACGTTTCCAGCCCTCACCGGCACGCCCGCTGCGCTGGAACAGGAATTGGCCGGGAGCGGCATCGAAGTGATCCACACGGAACCGGGGAAAACTCTCTCCTGATGAACGCATTCTGATGATGCGGGGTCGCGACAGCAACGAGATTCAAATCGCGGTCGCCACCTGCTCGATGACTTCATCGCCGTAGCGCGCCCGGTCCTCCGGGACCATCAGGACCGGGGCGGACACTTCGGCGACGACGCGCACCACCGTGCTTGCCTCCGGATCCATCGCCTGATGCTCCGGCGACGGCGCTCCCAGAACGATGAGATCCGGCTCGAGGTGCGCCGCAGCCTGGATGATTGCCCCGGCGGGATCGCCTCCGGTGACCACGTGGTCGACGGGCAGACCGTGCTGTTCGTTAAAAGGAGCGAGAAAGCGCAGGCGCTCCAGGCAGTTCGGACACTCCTCATGGCGCCCGCAGCGCGCGGAGTGCAGCACGATGAGGTGCCGGCCCGCGACTCGCTGCGCGTATTGCAGGGCGCTGAGCGAAGCGGGCGAAAAGTCGGTTGCCGACAGCACATTGTTCCACTCTCCGAAGGATCGGGGATGCCCGGGATCATCGGCAGGAACGGTGAGAATGGGGCAGGGGGAATGCAGCATCAGCTGGCGGGTGATGGTTCCCAGCGCGGCGCGGCCTGCTTCAGTGATAGCGCGGGTGCCCAGCACCAGCAGAGCGGCGCGATGATCGCGCAGCGACAGCAGAATGCGCTCGCAGACAATGCCTGTCTCCACGCGCGAATGCACCGGGATGCCCTGCTCCCGCACTTCGGCTTCAATCCGATTGAGCTCTGCACGAGCCGCAGCATCGCGATCGACAGATGCGGGCGCACCGCCGGGAAACGCGTACCCGACCGGATCGATGACATGCACCAGCAGCAGCATGGCCTTCTGCCGGTGCGCCAGAGCCTGCGCACAGCGCAGCGCGGCGGAGGACTCGTTGGAGAAATCCGTGGCCACCACGATGGTCCGGAAAGGAAACTGCTTCGGTGCAGACAGGATGCTGGTTCTGCCGCTCGTATGCCGCGACTGACTGTACGAATTTGTCATGACCGAATAGCCCTCGCTTTCCGCTGTTTGGGCTTATATGACGCTACGCCCGGTGCTGGGACTGAGCCGTGATAAGGGTCACCAAAAATTGTGACCCTGAATACACCCGTTCCAATGTCGTGAACAACCAACACGCCGAACCCCTTCGCTTCAGCCGACCAGATGTTCCATCTCGCCCGGATTGAGGATCACGATGGAAGCTCCGTGACGGATGATGAGATCTTCGCGCTCAAATTGATTGAGGAGCCTGGTGACGGTCTCGCGGGAAGTACCTGCCATATTGGCGAGCTCTTCATGGGTCAGCGCCATCGTGAAACGCAGCTCCGGCTTGCCGCACGAACTCGTTCGCGCCCAGTCCAGCAGCAGCTGCGCCAGTCGGCCCGCCGCCGATCCTGACAGAGCCAGCCGCCGGGCGTCGAGAAAGACCTCGTGGTATTCGCGCGCGATGACCTGCGCTGCCTGCCGGCTTACCTGGCCGAACTGCGCCAGGAAATCGAGGAAGTCCCGGCGCCGCACGCTGCGAATGCGGCATGGCTCCAGGGTTTCCGCGGTTACTTCATAGGGTAGATCGTTCAGCGTCGCAGTCAGACCCAGCACGTCCCCGGGGACTGCAATCTTGAGGATCATGGTTCGCCCGTCGCGCGAGGTTGCCGACAACTTGATCTGGCCGCCGCACACGATGAAGATTCCTGCCGCGCGCTGGCCCTCTTCGAATACAATCGACCGGCTCGGATAGGAGATCTGCATGGCGATCTCGTCGAACCGCTCGATGGCTTCATCCGGCAGATTGCAGAAGATGCGGTCGGCGCGCTCCGTGCATTGCGCACAGCGGTCGGGCACCTGTCGCAGAGCGGTGGGGGATGTCTTCAGTGAGCCGGACATAGCTGCCATCCTCTGTGCATGATCTCGCACTTACCTGCTTTCGCAGTCCCGCCCAAGCAATCAACGACGGTCAGCTGATCGAGCGCCATCGCGACATACACTGCGTTCGCACACTTCATGCCCGCTCCCGGAAGGTGGATTCTTTACAGCGAGGCCCGTTGGATCTCAGCCAAAAATGGCTGGAATTTCTTCCTTGCGCTCGACCTTTTCCGATACCGTCGCGCCCACGCGAAGAGACAGCACTGGGCAGGGCGCCGAGACCAGGATCTTGTAGGCGGCCGGCTCCGTTCCCGGCAGCCAGCTGTGGGCAGGTGCGTGCACGCCCAGCACAATCAACCCCGCCTGAACCTCGTCGGCAACCGCCAGGATTTCGGAGACCACGGTTCCCACCGCCACCCGAGCCTGCACCCGCGTCCACGGCAGCGCCTCTTCCGGAATCAGCCGGTACAGCTCCCCATTCGCTGCGGTGACCGCTCGGCCTGGCTCCCGCGCAGTGCCGGGACCCGGCGCAACCACATGCAGGAACATCACCTGCGCGCCAAATTGCTGTCCCAGACTGAGCGACAGCTCCGCGCTGATCTCGTGCGAGCCGGCTAGGGATACCGGATGCAAAATGATGCCCGGGGTCCCGGTTGTGAATTTGTGCGCACGCGGACCTACCGTGCACACCGGGACATCGACCGTTTCCAGCAGCTGGCGCGCCATCGATCCCAGCACGAATTTTTTGAGGCCGCGCCGGCCGTGGGTGCCGAGGAGGAGCCGGCCCGCACCGCTGTTCTTTACTACCTCCGCGACTACATCCGGCACAAAGCCGTGGCGGACGGCGGTTGCGCACTCCATACCCTGCTCGCGAATTTCGCGGGCGAGGTTTTCCAGCAGCAGCCGCGCATCGCGATCCATGCGCAGCGGATCGTAATAAGGGATGGCTCCGGTTTCGACCGGCATCGATTCGTGGGGCAGAACCGCATGCACCAGAATCAGCGCCGCGTGGCTCGCCTTTGCCTGGGCGATCGCATGCGGCAGCAGGTAATCGGTATCGGTGAGATCCGTGGCCACCACAATCCTGGTCGGCGCCGCGAACTCCTTTGCAATCGTGTTGATGTGGAGGGTCATTCTGTCTCCTCGCAGCGGTGCGAGCGCTGAACAACCCCTAGTGTCGGAGTGAAGGGAGGGGAACGGCTGTGTTCCATCTCACATACCCGTGTGACAGAGATCACACGGGCACCGGCCCGCTGGAGCCGGTTGGGCTGCCCGCTTTGCTAAAATCGCCACGTTGCGGCGGAATGATCGGAGGTTTGGGCGGCAGGATGGGTCGCAGTTTCGGCGTTTCAGTTCACGGGTTATCCGGGGGTCGCAAATGCCGGCTTCGAAGCGACCGTTTTGCCATGACTCGCGCGTTGCCGAGGCAGCAGCAAGCCTGTGGACCGCCGGCACTTTAATCGTTTGTCCGCGAGCTCTTGCGTGTCACGAAAAGCTCTGGAAGAGCCGGGTTTGACCCACCGCGCTTCGATTGTTACGATGAAGGTGCGGGGTGGAGCAGCCTGGTAGCTCGTTGGGCTCATAACCCAAAGGTCGCTGGTTCAAATCCAGCCCCCGCAACCAAATCTTTCAACAACTTACAAGATTTGGTCACTTCCGGTAAGTCCCCGTTATCCCCCAATAGGAACAGACTGCAATTTACTGTATGGTCGCAGTGGCCGCATCTGCAGGCAATTCCTGCGAGTTGGGGCCGAACACCAGTCCAACAACCTGACTGTTTGCGCGGCGTTTTGTTTCCGTCATGGCCCGTCCGTAGACGTTCATCGTCGTCTGGATTGAGGCGTGACGCATCAGTTCCTGCTGCACCTTCATTGGAGCACCCGTCTCATCGAGCCAGGAGCGATAGCTGTGGCGAAAAGTATGCCATCCGATATCCTCCCCAAGCCCGGCGAGCTTCGCAGCCCGTTTGATCTGCGACTTCTGCAAGCTCTCCTGGTGGTACGGCCTCCCTGTGACTGGATTGGCAAAAAGCCAATCCTCGTCTCTGGGAAAGACCGTAGCGTGACGCCATTGCAACAGCACCTCCGCAAGACGAGCATCGAGCGGAACATCGTCTCTCGAATACTCTGTCTTCACATCGTCTACCCTGCCGCCCACCACGCTTCTCTGGACCAGAACAGAGCGATCCTCGAAATTGAAATCGCCCCATTGCAAGCCCAGAATTTCGCTGATGCGAAGGCCCAGGCATTGTGCGACCAAAACCATCGTTCGGTAAGGTTCGCCCAAATGCTTGAGCAGTTCAAAGAACTCGTCCACGTCAAGAACCCGTGGCCGCTTGAGCCGCTTGCTTCCATTCTTCACGCGCACCAGGGAGACGGGGTTCTTGCCGAGTTCGACAATGCCCCACCGCTCCGCGCACTTGAAGACCAGGTGCATGATTCCCCGTACATGAGTCTTTGACTTTGGGGCCAGCGGCAAATCGCGCAGCCACTGTTCCATCGCCATCGGCTTCAGCTTATCCACGGGGTGCTCTCCCCAACGTGGACGGATGTGGACTCGGATATTTGACAGGTGCGACTTCCGAGTCGAGTAACGCTCCGAGAGTTCCTGCTCGATATAGCGGTCGAGCAAGGCTCCGAAAGACGCCGCCTCCACTTCCGCGCGTGGAGATTCTTCGTTGAGTCGAAGAAGAAGAGCTTGTGTGGCCTTCCGTGCTTGGGTCTCCGTTGTGAGCACACCGCGATCTCCAAGGATCACGCTCTGCCGTTTACGCTTTCCCTGAGAATCCGTCTCGTAATAACGGAACTCCCACACATCCGGTCCGCGCTCGCGCTTCCTCAACCGCAGACTTCCATATTGATACCGTGTCCGAACTAGCAAGGGTTAATCTCCTTTCTGGTTACGGGCACGAGTGGCTGATTCCAGCCTACTGTGCCTTGAAGTCGTCGTCGAGTGGGTTAATCCGTTCGCCGGATTGAAAAAGGTCTGAGGCCCGGAAGCGCCACAGCTTGCCTACTCGCACGCCATGAACGATCCCATTTCGTGCGTAACGCTGAAGTGTCTTGGGGTGGACTCGAATGATGGCTGCGGCTCGATCACTGTCCAGCAGCGGTTCGAATGAATCGGGAGAATGAAGGGAATCGAACATGGTTCGCACGCTCCTTAAGACCACAATGTGTTGGGTCTTGCATTCGCGTCAACCTGCCCGCTGTGCACCTTTTTCAATTCATCAAGGAGGGAAGACGAAGCTAAAGCGAAGCGTAAGGAACAGGAAGTGCATGGAGGTGCACCATTGTCCTTCTTTGGTATTCTTTGTCCCAGTCGATTTTCGATCTCACAAAAACGAAATCAGTTTCAGACCTGTATTCCACTGGACATATCGAGCTGACATTCCCCGGATAGCAGCAGCATAGCCGAGGCGCGGGCGGTGTCAAGGGCGGCTGCGCCGCCGCAAAGCGGTCAAGACCCTTGACACCGCCCTATACGCCTCGGCACACGATCCCTGATATCCGGGAAATGTCAGTTTCAAACTTCCATTCAACTCGTAGCGCACGAGAATGATCGCCAATTCCGAAGCAGGATGGTCTGGTTCATATTGGATACGACTAGCCGATCACTCGACGGTTACGTCTCCGAGCGATCCAACCGTCTAATCAGGTAATCGCGGGCTCTCCCTTGATTTTGATTGTTCAGTGGCCTGAGCGGCCAGATATGGTTCCAGCAACGAATTGATCACACGGTATAGTGCTGATTGAAGAAATACCGGACTGTCCTCGGCTAGTCGGTAGTACATCTGCTGTCCGCGCTCTGAAATGCTTATCGTGATGCACAGCGCGCCTCGGCGATCTCGCGTGATCGAATTCGCCTGCTCGCTTGGATCAGCCCAGAGTTCCTCCGTCTTCAAGCATTCCGCAGGAAATTGATTCGGAAGGCGAACGGCCTCTTCAATCAGTTCTACCGCGGTTTGGGCATCAAGCTGCACGTTGCCATTTCTTTGCCGAGTGTGTCGCCAAGTCATCCCAGGAATGGGGAAGTTAAGCGATAGTCCACCATTTCCATCCTCGTGAAGCCCAAACTGCCATCGCGGCAGGTTTCGAGCTGCTTCGCCCGAGTGGTATACGGCGAGGTGCCTGCCGGGCGGAAAATCCTCCGGCTTTCGGACGCCAGGCTCACGAACTTCCAACAGCTCCACTTCGCAGCGAAGCAAGGCATTGGGAGGGATAAGATCAGGAACTCCATTCGCGCCATAGGCTAGGTGTGGGGCGATGACTAGTTTCCTCACACCCCCAACGCGCATCCCGACTATGCCCATTCGTAGGCCGTCGATACACTCTCGCTTGGCAAGATTGATCAGCATTCTCGGCCCGAACGAACCTGTCACTTCGGTTCCATGATTGAGAAAAATCCGAACATTCGCGACAGCAACCTTCCCACTTACTGCCCCGTCTCCGGTTCCGACGACAACGTCCTCAATCTCGACCCCGTTTGTCATGTGTCTCCGCGCCTAGCTGAAATATCGGAAGATGTCGAATGTGATTTGCGGTGCTGGCTGTTGTGAATCCAGCTCTCGAATCACGAACTACAATCTTAGTGCATGAAGCATTACCGTTCCTCCATTCCGAAATCCGCAAGAGAACGTGTCCTTGCCACTCACCTGCAAGGGCCGCAGAAATACAAGGCGGAGTATCGCGTAAATGGGAAAGTCGTTGGAGTGCGACAATTCGACCGGAGTGGGCAACTGGAACTTGAACGCCCTATGAGGAATGGGTTGTTACATGGGACGCTCTACAGCTGCGACGACGGCGTTGTGACGTTTGCTGAACCATATCGTGCTGGCCTCGCGCACGGAACTGCAAGGCAGTGGTCTGACGATGGCGAACTAATTGGTACCTACACGATGAAGCATGGTACGGGCCTCGATCTTTGGCGGCAAAAGACGAATTGGGGAACGGGACGTGTATTTCTGGTAGAAGCACGGTTCATCAAGGAAGGCAAATGGCACGGATTTGAATGGTGGCTCAACGAAGACCAAAAGAGCATCCATGATGAACATCATTTCTGGGCCAACCTGCAGCACGGAATTCAGCGAAGCTGGAACAGTAAGGGTCGTTTGAGACGTGGATATCCCGATACTGGGTAAACAATGAGCAGGTCACCAAGAGAAAATATCTTCGCGCATGCGCTAAAGACCCCAGCTTGCCGCCTTTCCGGAAATCTGACAATCGGCCCAATAGAAAGTTTCCCTCGGAGGTATTGGCTGCAATAAACCTGACGGCCATTCGCTGAGCCACCACATCGAAACTCCGGATTTTCCAACGGCGCCCAGAATATTGCAAATCGGTCATAATACCGTTTGTGACCCCTTCAACTCGTCTTTTCGTCCTGCTGGCTCGGAGTGCGCCCCTCGGGGTGATTTTTCGTCGGGGCCCGAGTAGTCAGGTGCTGCTCATCAAATGGGACATCGAGCGCGACAGCTTCGAATACGGTCAATGGCTCAAGGGAAGAATCTACGAGAGACGCTGCGACCTTTCGCCGAAGGGGGACATGCTGTTGTATTTCGCGGCCAATTGGCGGGAGCCATATCAATCCTGGTCCGCGATCAGTCGTCCACCGTTTTTGACGGCGTTGGCTCTGTGGCCTAAGGGCGACGGATGGGGTGGCGGGGGCCTTTTTGCTTCGAGTGACAGCGTCTTATTGAACCATCGAGAGCTCGAAACTGCTTTGGCGCCGGATACCACTTTACCGGCTTGGTTATCGGTTACCCCGTTTGGTGATCGACCCGGATGGGGAGAGGACGACCCCCTGTGGTCGGCTCGTCTTCAACGAGACGGTTGGAAAGTGACCGCGTACCCCCAAAAAACGAAGGACGATTTTGGAGCAAAGGTCTGGATCGAATACGAGCCTCCGATCACTTGGGAGAAGTCGCATCCACTTCGGCCCAACGAATACACGCTTCGAATGTCCATCCTTGGAATGAAAGAGCAGAATGGCCCGTGGTACTTGGTTGATCACAGCGTGATCGGGAAGGATGGTTCCCTTGAAACGATTGGCCGAAGCGACTGGGCAGATTGGTCCCCGAACGGCGATTTACTCTTCGCCCAATCTGGTTGTCTTTTCCGTCTAGGATTTCGCGATGGAGCCCTCAAATGCCTCGAAGAGAGCGAACAGATCGCTGATTTTTCTGGCCTGCGATTTGAGAACAAATCTCCTACCGAGTCGGCGAGTGAATGGCCGGCGCGAAAGAACCAACGAAAAAGACCTAGCAAGTAGAGGCACCAAGTGACTGTCGAACCTGAAAAACGGGGACCGGTCAAAGAGCCTTCGCTGGGAACCACAGCTCACCGTTGATAGAGTGTCTCCTCGGTTGCGAGCAATCCTCCCCATGGCTGCTTTTCACCGACGAAGGCCTCAGCTTTCATCATTGAAGGCCGATTGCTGACCGGCGCATTTAGGCCCGAAATCGTCAATACGAACTGCTTTCCGGTGGGATTAACAGCGTAATAGACGACTCCCGGCATCTCGGGTGTGGTCGCGTAGGGAGTGCCCTGATTGAGCACAAACCGGATATCAAACGTAAGTTCTCTCCCATTCTGCTCATAAGGCGAGGTCTCAAATGCGATATTTCCGATAGCTGCCCTCAAAGATGGTTCCGAAGTTGGGAAGACCCCAGAATCATCCCCCACCCGTTTCAGTTGCGCAGCTAACTTTGCCAGATGGTTCCAATCTGCAGCGCGTTCCGCCCCCGCAAAAGGCAGCTCCTCCAATCCGAGAAAGCCATCTGCGCCTGTTACGACAGACCGGGCGGAGATGCAGCTCAGAGGCTCGAAGATGAGAAACAAGCTGAGAATAACGATGGCCAGTAAAGGTCGGTGTCGGCTTAGCGAAAGAGCAATGAGCGCACAAACGACCCAGAAAGGTGCGAACATGCCAGACGCCACCGTGTAGTGCGTCCACCAGTGTGCAACGACGAAATCGTTTACCGCAGGATGGCCGACTTGCCACCAAGAGTGGACAGCCGAGACAGTCTCACCGAATTGCAGCACAGAGATAATGAGAAGCATCCCTGCCAGCACGAGAGCTGATTGCTGCTTTCGGTTAAGGTCCATTAGAGATTTCCGTCCAAAAGTCAATACGTAGATCTACTGGGGCCCGTTCCCATCTTTGCTCTCGGCGACAACTCAAGAAACTCAGTTTCAACGGACCCGAGACCAGCCTTCCCTTATAAGCCTAGGCCGATGTCGTGACCGATGCTGATTTCGCGACGAGGGACAGGTGGTTCGATTTGTTGGGCTGGGGTTTGCTGAATGCCACGCTCCAGCTTGGGTAGATGAGCTTGCTCACGCGCCAACTCCGTGGCTGACGGACGCGCTGAAGAAATGCCGAGCGATTCGCGCAACCGTTCACGGTCGCTCGTGACGATTGCGATTTCACTGCGACCGCGGGAAGCGCCAACGTAGAACAATTCCTGTTTCATGGCATCGGCTGACAGGATTACCCCGTCAACCGTTTTCCCCTGGCTACGATGGGCGGTAATAGCGTAGCCGTGATCGAATTGGTGATAATTCGCCGGCAGTTTGCGACCATCCTCAAGCTGAATGCGTCCGCTCTCGATACTACGCACCGTTACCAGCTCGCCATTTGTGGCGCGGAAGCCGGCATCTTGGCGATTGGCCGTAAGCATGAGCCGGTCGCCCGGAGCAACGTCGATGGATTGCCTCTCATGGACGGAAAACGAGCGTGTCTGTGCCGGTGTGAAGCCTCTCTCCTCGCCGCGTGCATTGCGAGCGATCACCACTCCAGAGTCAACACGGCTGACAGTGAGCGACTCGTGTTTGTCCATACCCCTTGCTGCCCGATGAACTACCAGCACCTGCCCCTCACGGTAGTTCGCCAGATCACGTTTCTGCGCCTCCGTCCATTGCAGAGGGACATATCGGTCCAGCGTGACGCTTTGGCCGAGATGACCGCGTTCAGAAAGATCATTGCGAATCGCACGAGTGACACGGCCTATTTCCTCATGCGTGGGCGCGACAACCAAAACACGCCGCGCCGATTCGGCGGTCATCTCCCGGTAGAGATCAGCGACAGCACGACCACGCTCGACAAAGGGAACCTCGTGCACAGCGCCAAGCCGCTCCAGCTTCTCAAAGCCCTGTTCGGGAGCCTGGCGCAGTGTTTGAATGGCGTCTCTATACTGCGCGTGGGTCTGACGCTGTACGTCGGTCAGGGAAACGCTCTTCATTTGCGATTCGCGC
>Ga0335072_10003152_pt1 | contig 24954 bp, 21 predicted proteins | sample Lox_Sample_21_FD_206725 | JGI IMG/M metagenome (GOLD analysis project Ga0335072, IMG submission 206725) | Soil microbial communities from Loxahatchee National Wildlife Refuge, Florida, United States - Lox_Sample_2.1 | ecosystem: Environmental > Terrestrial > Soil > Wetlands | place: USA... | reverse complement strand
TCGAGGTGTTCGCCGCCGCATGCGAGCGGCACGGGGCACTGCTCGCGGTGAACGACCGCGCGGACGTGGCCCTGGCCGCCGGCGCGGACGTGCTGCACCTGGGACAGGACGACCTCCCGGTGCCGGCAGCACGGCAGATCCTCGGGCCCGGGCCGGTGATCGGCCGGTCAAGCCACAGCCCGTCGCAGGCCTCGGCGGCGGCGATAGAAGAGGGTGTGGATTACTTCTGCGCGGGGCCGGTGTGGGAGACACCGACCAAGGCGGGCCGTCCGGGTACCGGGCCGGGGCTGCTGTCGCACGTGGCGCTGATGGGCGCTTCCCGGCCGTGGTTCGCGATCGGCGGGATCAGCCTCGACCGGCTCGACCAGGTGCTTGAGGCCGGGGCGACGCGCGTCGTGGTGGTGCGTGCGATCACCGAAGCGGACGACCCGGGGGCGGCTGCCGCCGCGTTCGCCAAACGGCTGCGCACGTTATAGGTGCGGGCCGCTGGATTCTCAGGTTTATCGCTTACACTCACCTTGCCGGGCGTCGGGGCCTGCGAGCCGGCTGCACGGGCCTTGGGGTCTTAAGGGTGGGTGGGGATGCTTCGGATCAGGCCAGTCATCTTCGCGCTTGGCGCCGTCGTGCTTGCTACCGGATGTTTCGCCTGCAGCGGGTCATCGCCCGGCGGCGGGACGACATCCGCCAGCGCCGGGGCGACACCGGGCGGCGGTGCCGCACCAGGCGGCGTGGCGGCACCGGGCGGCGGGGTGACGCCGGCCGCGCACGGCCCCATGACGATGTGCCAGCCGTATCAGGCCACGGCGGTCGATGGCGGCACGTACACCCTGCAGGACGACGAGTGGGGGTCTTCGGCCGCGGAGTGCGTGTCAACCGAGGGCGGGACCGGCTTCGTGGTGACGAAGTCCGCGATCGCGAACCCGGCCTACGGCAACCCGGGCAGCTACCCGGACCTCTACGCGGGCTGCAACTGGGGCGCCTGCACGAAGGGCGGCCTGACGGCGGACCCTCCGCAGATCATCGACATGAATCCCGGTAGCGTCACCACGAGCCTGGCCACCACCGACCCGCCGGGCGGCGCCTACGACGTCTCCTACGACATCTGGGTCAACCAGACGCCGTCCACGCCTGGCGCCCCGGACGGGCTGGAGGTCATGGTCTGGCTCAACCACCACGGCGGGGTCGAGCCTGCGGGCAACGAGGTGGCGAGCGACGTCCAGGTCGGCGGCTACGACTACGACGTCTGGTACAGCTCCAACGCCGGGAACGGCCCCTGCGTCACGTACGTGATGACGACCGCGCGTACCGCGGTGTCCGGACTCGATCTCGGTCCGCTGTTCTACGACGCCGGGCAGCGCGGCTACCTGAGCGCCTCCTGGTACCTGATCGCGGTCGAGGCAGGCTTCGAGATCTGGAACGGCGGCGCCGGGCTGGCCGTGAACTCCTTCTCGGTCGCGCTCCAGTAGTTCCCCGCGTTCCGCGCCTGAGGCAGCGAGAAGATCGCGGTCAGGCGTCGCGGAGGCGGAGGACGGCCGCGCCGCCGATGATCGCGCCGGATGCCCACAGGGCGGTGACGCCGAGGCCCTGCCAGGGGGTGAGCGGCAGCGACGCGGTGCCGGCGGTGGCCTGGACGTAGAGTCCCGCGATCATCGGCGAGGCCTGCTCCAGGTGACGGACCCAGGTCTGATCGGGGATCACCGCCGTGACGATCGGGAACATGTACAGCAGGCCGAGGACCAGGCCGACACCGATGGCGGAGTCGCGGACCGCCGTCGTGATGCCGAGCGCCAGCAGGGCGATCAGGATCAGGTAGAGGACCGAGCCGCACGCCGCGCGCAGGTCCGGGCCGTTCGCCAGGGACAGCAGGACGTAGCCGTTGGCCCGGGTCAGGCCCCGGCCGGGCTCGATCAGGCGGCCGGCCAGGAACGACCCGCCGGCGGCGAGCGTGCCCGCGGCGAGCGCGCAGCCGGTTACGAGCAGCGCCTTGGCGGCAAGCACGGTCAGCCTGCCGGGCATGGCCGCGAGGGTGACCCGGATCATGCCCGTGTCGTACTCGCCGCCCATCACCAGCACGGCGAGCACCGCGATGACGGCCTGGCCGGCGTAGACGCCGGCCAGGCTGATCTTCGCGGGATCCGCGCCGGTCGCCGCAGGCAGGCAGCCGCCGTGCGGCGGCGAGCAGGAGAAGCCCGCGGCGACGGACGCGCCCACCGCGATGGTGAGCGCGACCGCCGCGGGCAGCAGCCATCCGGGACCGGGGAGCGTACGCAGCTTCGTCCACTCGGCGTGCAGCGCGTCACGGAACCACGAGAGGCGAGCCGCGGACGTGGCGCTTGAGTCAGTCGCGCCACTCCCCCGTCCGGACGCAGCGCTCGCCGGGTTGATCACCTGGTCCACGCGGTGTCCCCGCTCCGTCAGGTGGCGTCCGAACGGGGGGTCTTGCCTCGCTGCTTCCTCGCTCGCCGCTCGCCGCTGCCCGCCGCGGCTCGCTCCTTGTGCTGCGGCGCTGCTTCGCCTGCTCACATCTCCCTCCCGTTGAGCAGGTAGGCGCCACCGCTAGGCCAGCTCACGCGTCCCGCCGCTTCAGCAGGTAGGCGGCGGCGCCGAGGGCGAGTGCGGTCCAGGCGCACAGCACGGCGAAGCCGGCCCACGGCGCAAGCGGGTAGTAGCCGACCCCGGGCGCATAGGCGGCCTGCACCTGGTGATAGGCCGGCGCGGCCTGCTGGAGGGCGAAAGCGGCGGCCGGGCTGAGCCGCAGCACCCACTCCGCGGCGCCGGCCGGCAGCACGGAGGTGACGGTCAGGAGGTACGGCAGCACGATCGCCACGATCATGATCGTGACTACGGCGACACTGCGCCGCAGGATCGTGGCGAGGGCGAGGGCGAGGACGGCGGCGACGGCGATCAGCGCCGCGGTGCCGGCGATGATGCGCAGTTCGGTCGGCCAGGGCTCAGGGAACACGACGCGGCCGTGGCTGTGCGCGTACCAGGTCGCGAAGGCCACCGTGCCGCCGGCTGCGGCCAGCCCCGCAACGAAGGCCGCTGCGCCGATGACCACCGTCTTCGCCGCAAGCACCCGGGCCCGGGCCGGGCTCGCGGCCAGCGTGGTGCGGATCAGGCCCCGCCGGTATTCCGACGACATGTACATCGCCGCGACCACGGCCGCCGCGACCAGGCCGGCGAACGTGCCGACGAGGTAGTCCGCCAGGACGGTCCCGTCCGGGCCGTAGACGTCGCCGAGGGGTCCGGCGAGGATCGGCGCGATGTCACCGGACCCGGTCACGGTGAACCGGCCGGCGGTCTGGTGGTAGCCGAGCCCCTGCGGGCCGCCGCCGAGGGACTCGCCCGCCCACGCGCCGGACGGCCACGCACCCGATGTGCTGACCTGATCGAAGACGGCGGTGGCCAGGCTGGGACCGTCGCTGATGCCGCCCTCGCCGAAGCTGGGGGCGAACGCCATGCCGGTCGGCGAGGCGACGAACAGCCCCGCCTGAACGGTGGCCGGCAGCCCGGTGAGGGTGACGGCGCCGACGCGCGTCCAGTGCGTGCCGTCGGCCGAGTCGTAGCCGGTGATCGTGTCACCGTCGCGGGTGAGCCTGAGCCAGCGCGGGCTCGCCGCCGACACGGCGCCCGGCAGGCCCGGCGTGTCACCGGTGTAGTTCCACTGCATCCGTACCCCGTTGCCGCCGGTAACCATCATCGCGGCGTAAGCGCTGCCGTTGTCGGTGCCGTTGATGATGATCCCGGCCTTGGCCCACGGCACCAGGCCGGGCTTGTCGGGGTTGGACCCGAGGCTTGCCGGGAGCAGCCCGGTCAGCGACATGATCCGGACCGTGAGGCTGCCGTTTCCGGCGAGCGGCTGGTGTACGAAGTAGAACTGGTCGGCGACCGGCTCACCGCCCGGCCCGATCGGATTGGCAGGCTTCCCGCAGGCCGCGCCGCTGCGCACCGGCCCGCCGCCCGCCGCCTGGCAGACGGCCTGGGCGCCGCCCGCGGCCACGAGCACGCCAAGTCCCACGGTCAGCAGAACCGCGACGAGCAGGCCCGCGAGCCAGCCGCGCACGGTGCGGAACTTGGTCCACTCGGCGTGCAGCAACTGGGCGAAGCCGGCCTTGCCCGGCCCGGCCTGCGAGCGGTAGGGGGAAACGGGGCGCTCGGGTGCCTGTGCGGTCATGACGATGACCCCGTTCCGCCCGCGTGCTGCTGTCCCGCGCGGTGACGACCGCCCGCACCATCCGCGTGCGGTTGTCCCCCGGGGAGAACAGCACCCGTACCCCCGGAATGAAAGTCGACCGCGTCCCTGGTGAGTTCCATGTATGCCTCTTCGAGGGTGGCCCGGTGGGCGCTTACCTCGCTGAACGGAATGTGGTGGGCGGTGAGAGCAGCGACTACTCGTTCGGCTTGGAGGTTGGAAATCGCGATGATCTCCGGCGCGGTCGCGGCGACCTCGGCCCCGGCGTTGGCGAGGACCGTCATCGCCTCGGCGACGGCGGGGGTGCGGAGCCGGACGCGGTCACCGGAGGCGGCCGCGATCAGGTCGGCGACCGCGCGGTCGGCGATGACCTTGCCGCGGCCGACCACGACCAGGTGGTCGGCGGCGTCCTGAAGTTCGCCCATCAGGTGGGAGGAGACCAGGACGGCGCGGCCTTCGGCCGCGAGGCCCTTGAGGAAGCCGCGCATCCACGCGATGCCCTCCGGGTCCATGCCGTTGAACGGCTCGTCCATCATCAGCACCGGCGGGTCGCCAAGCAGGGCCGCGGCGATGCCCAGGCGCTGGCGCATGCCGAGGGAGTAGCCGCCCGCCCTGCGCCTCCTGACGCTGGTGAGGCCGGTCAGGTCGAGTACCTCGTCGACGCGTCGCGCGCTCAGGCCCTGGGAGTGGGCCAGCCACAGCAGGTGGTTGAAGGCGGACCGGCTCGGCTGGAGGGCGCCGGCGTCGAGCAGCGCGCCGATGTGGTACAGCGGGCGGCGCAGCGCGGCGTACGGCTGGCCGCCGATGGTGGCGGTGCCCGCGTCGGCCGCGTCGAGGCCGAGGATGACGCGCATGGTGGTGGATTTGCCGGCCCCGTTCGGGCCGACGAAGCCGGTGACCTGGCCGGGCTCGACGGCGAACGTCATGCCGTCGAGTGCGGTCGCCGCGCCGAACCGCTTTCGCAGCCCGGTGACTTCGATGGTGGCTTCCATGGTGCATCACGGTAGGGTCTGCCGGTGGCCTGGGTCGTCCCGCTGGAGAGCGGTCTTCCGCGCTGCCGTTGCCGAGGTACCGAACGGTTCCGCCGTCCCCCGCAGGAGCTACGCGGCTTTTCCCGGTCCGGGGTGACGCCGCGACGCCCCGTCGCCGCGACAATGGAGGTGACATGGGGAATGAGACCGGTACGCGGAATTACCGGCTGGCCCGGCTCGACCTGCTGACCCGGCTGAGAAACGCCCGGTACGCGCCGGCGGCCGCCGTCGCGCTGCTCGCGGCCGCCGCGCTCGGGCAGGCGGTCGCGCAGGCGGTAGCGCGCAGCGGTGCGGCCGCGGGCACCGGCTTCGCCGCCGTCCCCACCGCGGGGTACGCCCTGGTGCTCGGCGTGCTCGCGCTGCTCGCCACGCTGCCGCTCGCGTTCTACCGGCCGGTCATGGCTGCCCTCGCGGTCACCGCGGGGAACGCGGTCGCACTCGTCTCCTTCGGGCAGGTGACGGCGGGCGGGGTCGTGGCCGAACTGGCCGCGGCCGGCTGGCTCGGATTCTGCGGCGGCCTTGACGGCTGGGTGTTCAGGGGACTAGCTGGTTCGGCCGGACCGGGGCGCGGCGGTGCCGGACCCCGCGGTCCTGGCGGGCACTGGGGTCCTCCTGGCGGGCACAGCGGTCCTGGCGGGCACAGCGGTCCTGGCGGGCACAGCGATCCCGGCGGGCACAGCGGTCCTGGCGGGCACAGCGGTCCCGGTGCGACTGCGGGGCGCTACCTGGCCGTTGGCCTTGGCCTGCCGTTTCTGGTGATCGCGCTGGCCGACGGCGGCCGGGCGGCGGTGCTGCTCGCCTCGGCGGTCCCGGTCGCCGCGGGCGCCGGCATCGCGCTGTGGGCCGGGCGGCTCGCGCAGACCAGGACCGAGGCGGGCGAGGCGCTGGCGGACACGCTGCTCGCGCACACCGCGCGCGGCGAGCGCGCGCGGATCGCCCGCGAACTGCACGACGTGGTCGCGCACCACATCTCGATGATCGCGGTGCTCGCCGAGACCGGCCGGCTGACCACGCCTGGCCTGCCCGAGCCGGGGGCGCGCCGGTTCCTTGAGATCGGGGATACGGCACGGGCCGGGCTGACCGAGATGCGGCGACTGCTCGGCGTGCTGCGCGAGGACGCGGCGGACGCCGCGGACGCCCGCGACGCGGTGCGGGCAGACGTGACCGAGGGCGGCGCGAGCGCGATCGCCAGCCGGCGGCCGCAGCCGGGGCTCGCGCAGCTGACCGAGCTCATCGGCGCCGCCCGCGAGGCGTCGGCGGCGGGGACCAGGCTGATCATCTCGGGGCCGGTCGCGCCGCTCGATCCCGGTGTCGAGCTCGCCGCCTACCGGATCGTGCAGGAAGCGCTCACCAACACCCGGCGGCACGCCCCGGGAGCCGCCGTTGACGTGGAGCTGCGCTACTCCCCCGGATCGCTGCGGCTGCGAGTGCGCGACAACGGGCCCGGGCCTGCGGGCGCCCCGGGCGGTGCCGGCCACCCCGGTCCCGGTGCGGCGGCGCACGAGTCCGGGGCCGTGTCCGCGTCAGGGTCCGTCGCGGACCACCCGACGGGCGGCGGGCACGGCCTGCTCGGGATGCGGGAACGCGCGTTCTCGGTCGGCGGCTCGCTGTACACGGGCATGGCGCCGGGGGGCGGATTCCTCGTCGAGGCCGTGCTGCCCGCGGGCCAGGACCCGGACCCGGCATCAGGCGCCGGGACGGACACCGACCGCACCGCGACGCGGGCCAGTGACCTGGCGGCGGGAGCGGGCCGATGAGCGGCCGGGCGATCGGGATCGTGGTGGCGGACGACCACGAGGTCGTCCGGGCCGGTTTCGCGGCGCTGCTCGACATCCAGCCGGACTTCACCGTGCTCGGCACGGCGGCGGACGGCGCCGAGGCGGTGGCGGTGTGCCAGAAGGTGCGGCCCGACGTGGTGCTGATGGACGTGCGGATGCCCGGCACCGACGGCATCGAGGCGACGCGCCAGCTCGTCGCGGCCGCTCCGCGCGCCGGGGACAGCGCCGCCGCGCCGCCGAAGGTGCTCATCCTGACCACGTTCGACCTGGACGAGTACGTCTTCGACGCGCTGCGGGCGGGCGCGAGCGGATTCCTGCTCAAGGACGTGACCGCCGAGCGGCTGTTCGAGGCGGTCCGCGTGGTCGCGGCCGGCGACGCACTGCTCGCACCGGCCGTCACGCGGCGGCTGATCAGCGAGTTCGCGCGGCTGCGGCCGGACGCAGGCGCCGGGACACCGGGCGCGGCGGGGCGTCCCGGCGCGATCGCGGCGTTGACGCCGCGGGAGACCGAGGTGCTCCGCCTGGTGGCCGAGGGGCTCTCCAACACCGAGATCGGCGGACGCCTCATGGTGACCGAGGAAACGGTGAAGACCCACGTCAGCCGGATTCTGTCGAAGCTCGGCCTGCGCGACAGGACCCAGGCGGTGGTCGCCGCCTACGAGTCCGGCCTTGTCGTCCCCGGCCGTTAACATACGGGCCGGGCCAGGCTGCGCTGCGTGGAGATTAGGGCGCAGGGGCCGGGGGCACCGCCACTCCGTTCGGGATGACTGTCTTGATGCCCTGGGCGGCGAGGACCTGCGCGCTGATCGTGCCGAGCTGCTCGAATTCTTCCCCGGTGAGGGCGCTGACCAGCAGCTCGCGGACGGCGGTGACGTGGCCAGGGGCGGTGGCAAGCACCTTCTGCCAGCCCTCGTCGGTGAGGACCGCGTTGATGAAGCGGCCGTCACCCGGGCATGACTCGCGGCGGACCCAGCCCCTGGCCTCGAGGCGGCTGACCACATGGCTCAGCCGCGACAGAGAACTGCTTGCGGTGGCTGCCAGCTCGCTCATCCGGAGCGTGCGCTCGGGCGCTTCAGACAGGCCTGACAAGACGAGGTAGTCGAAGTGGGTGATGCCCGCGTCTCGCTGGAGCTGGGCATCGAGAGCGGCCGGCAGCCGCAGTAGCAGGGCGACGAACGGACGCCACGCCGCTTGCTGTTTATCGGTAAGCCACTCCATGGTCTCCACTCTATGACCTTTGGTTGATCCTTCAATAAACAGCGGCGAAGCTGGTATGGTTGAAGCATCAAGTTCACTGGTAATGAGTGGAGGCGGTCATGGCCGGGCGCTCGATCTTTGACCCGCAGGTGCCAGCCGGCGCGTATGACTCGTTCGCGGTTGACGCCGCTCCGCGGTCGGCCGCGCAGCGTTCCTGGTCGCCGTCGGACGGGGTACTTCCCGCCCTCTACATCGGGCACGGGGCACCACCGCTGCTGGATGACGCCGAGTGGATGACGCAGCTGGCCGCCTGGACGCACACCATGCCCAAGCCGCGGGCGGTGCTGATCGTCTCCGCGCACTGGGAGGCAGCGCCGCTGATGCTGTCATCGCCTGCCCCCGGCACGCGGCTCGTGTACGACTTCGGCGGCTTCCAGCCGCGTTACTACACCCTGACGTATCCGACGCCGGACGCAACGGCGTTCGCGGCCGAGGTGGCGGCGCTCATGCCGGATACCGCACCGGCGCACCAGCATCCGAGCCGGGGGCTCGACCACGGGGCCTGGGTCCCGCTCAAGATCATGTACCCGCTCGCCGACGTGCCCGTGCTGCAGCTGTCGATCCCGACGTCTGACCCGTTTAAGCTGCTGTCCCTCGGGACCCGGCTGCGGGTCCTGCGTGAGTCGGGGGTGCTGATCATCGGGTCCGGCTTCCTCACCCACGGCCTGCCGTTCCTGACTCCGGCGATGATCACCGAGAACGCCGTACCCGGCTGGTCGTCGGACTTCGACTGGTGGGCGAGCGAGGCACTATCGCGGGGGGACGTGGAAACTCTCGCGGACTTCCGACGCGCACCGGGGATGCCGTACGCGCACCCGTCGCCGGATCACTTCCTGCCGCTGTTCGTGACGCTCGGCGCGGCGTCCGACCCGTCCGCCCCTGTGTCGGCCATGATCGACGGCTACTGGATGGGCCTGGCGAAGCGCTCCTTCCAGGTGAACTGAATCCCCGGCGCGCTGGCATCGGGTCGCCCTGGCGGTCTTAGCCGGCGGCGAGGAAATCGCGCACCCGGGCGACATAGGGCGATTTGTCGTAGGTCGCCGCGTAGGCGATGGCGGTGCGGACCGGGTCGCCGAAGAAGTAGTACTCGTACAGCGCCTGGCGGCTGGCGAAGGCGGACGCGCAGGTGTCCCACACGAGGCGGAACAGCCTGACCCGCTCCGCGCCGCTCAGCGTGGCCGCCTGCAGGTAGGTGTCGATGTCGGCGGCCGCGCCGCCGGTCACGTCCGCCTCGGTCGGGATGGCCATCAGGCCGGAGGCGCCCAGCTTGCGGAGAATGTCGGGGAACCGCTGGTAGAGCTTCGGGTAAAGGTTGCGGGCGGTGTTGAGCGGCGGCCAGGCGGGAGTGAACACCCCGTAGGCGTTGACCGCGGCGTCGGCCTCGGCGGAACGGCCGAGCGCGCGCAGCGTCTCCAGGGTGGTGATGATCTCCGCCAGGTCGGCCTGGACGTGCTGGAACTGGCCGACCCCGATCGACTCGATCAGCAGGGTGGTCAGGCCGAGTATGTACTCGGTCTTGGCGGTGGTGCGGGTGACGACCTGGTGGGTCATGTGCTGGATGGCGTCGGTCCTGGTGTAGAAGCCGTTGCAGAGTTCCGGATCGCCGAGCGTGAAGCAGCGTTCGTACGGGACGTGCACGTCATCGAACACCACCACCGCGTCGGACTCGTCGAATCTGGAGCCGAGCGGGTGGTCGAAGCGGGAGCGGCCGTAGTCGAAGGCCTCGCGGGCGATGAACCGCAGGCCCGGGGCGTCCGTCGGGACCGCGAACGCGAACGAGTACGGCTTGTCCTCCGGGGTGCCGCGCAGCACGGTCGAGGGGAACACCAGCAGTTCGTCGGCGAACGGGCCGATGGTGGCGAGCATCCGCGCGCCGCGGACGACGATCCCGTTGTCATCCTCACGTACGACGTGTGCCATCAGGGCACCGCCGGCCTGCTGGCTGCCGGCCACGGCGCGGTTCGCCTGCGGCGGAATGAGCGTGTGGGTGCACAGCAGGTCCTCCTCGCGGACCTTCTCGTAATAAGACACGATGTTCCTGGAAAAGGCGGCATCGGTCTGGCCGAACCAGTCGGCGGCCGACGCCAGGGCCATCAGCGCGCTGTTCAGGTAGTCGGCCGTGCGGCCGAGCATGCCGAGCGACTGGTCGGCCCAGATCTTGAACGCCTGCCGTCGCTTGGCCAGGTCTTCAGCCGTGCGCGGGACGAGAAACGACGTGGCCACCGGCTCCCCGGTGGCGGGCGACGGGTAAGTCAGGGTGTTCCGGTACGCCGGATCGTGCTGCATGTCGAACAGCCCCGCGTACGTGCGCACGACGTTCGCGAACGCCGGGTGTGACGTCACCTCGCCGGCCAGGGTCTCGCCCTGGATCTCCACGTGCCGCCTGGTGCTGGCAAGACGCTCAAGGAACTCCGCCCCGGTCCGTGCGGGCATGCGTATCCCTCTCTTCGTTTCTTCACTCGCTGAGTCTCCCGGACCGTAACTCTCCGTCCGGCTCACTGACAACCGCAACACGGGCAACCGGGCCCGGGTTAACCCGGGCCCGGAGCTTGCCAGCCGCCCGATCAGATGGTTGCCTGTCACCGTGATGACGCAGTGAGCAGCAGGTCCCCGGCGGAGTGGGTCTCGTACCTGCTCGAGCCGAAGAACTGGATCATCGCCACCACCCTCGCCGTCGGCTGGCACGCCGACGGCGCGTCCGGTCTTGCCTGGGGTGCGGTGGCCGCGTTCTTCGCGGGCGTGCTCCCGATGGTGTTCATCAGCCGTGGAGTGCGGGACGGCCGGTGGAACGACCGGTACGTCGGCGCGAAACGCCCCCGCCTCATCGTGCTGTCGTTCATCATCGCGTCGGTCGCCACGGGACTCGCGCTGCTCGTCGGGTTCGGCGCACCGGGTGAGCTGTCCGGATACTTCGGGTGCATGCTGGGGAGCGTTGCCCTGCTCGCCGCGATCACGACGGTGTGGAAGATCTCCATCCACTGCGCGGTCGCCGCCGGGTCGGTGACGATCCTGGCGCTGCTGTTCGGGCCCTGGGTGGCTCCCGCGTACCTCCTGGTCGCGCTCACCGCCTGGTCACGGGTGGTGCTGAAGGACCACACAGCCGCTCAGGTGATGGCGGGCTCGCTCCTCGGCGTGGCCGCCGCCTTCGTCACCTACGCCCTCATCCCGCACTGACAGCAACGACAGATAACAAGCCCCAGATGCGGGCGGTCTCGTCGGTGCTGGCGGTGGCGAGCTGGCGGTCGGTGGGGCTGAATGCGACAGAACTCACCGCGCCCGCGTGGCCCTCGAGGGTGCGGGTGCACTTACCTGTCGCCGCCTCCCAGATGCGGACCGTGGTGTCCGAGCTCGCGGTCGCGATGACTTTGCCGTCCGGGCTGTAGGCGACAACGAACGCGGAGTCGGTGTGGCCCTCCAGGGTGCGGATCAGGGCACCGGAGCCGGCGTCCCAGATCCGGGCGGTCGCGTCCTCGCTCGCCGTCGCGACCACCCGCTCGGCCGGGCTGAACGTGATGGACCACACGGTGTCGGAGTGCCCGTTCAGGATTCGTACGCAATTGCCGCTCGCGACCTCCCACAGCCGCGCGGTGCCGTCAAAGCTCGCCGTGGCGATGAGCGCGCCATCGGGGCTGAACGCCACGGCGGACACGATGCCGGTGTGCCCGGTGAGCACCCGCAGGCTCGCCCCGGTGGCGGTGTTCCACAGCCGGGTGGTGCCGTCGCCGCTTGCGGTCGCGAGCAGCTTGCCGTCCCGGCTGAACGCCGCGCCGTAGACGATGTCACTGTGCCCCTCAAGCACGTGCTGGCAAGTCCCTGTCGCCGTATCCCAGAGCCGGACGGTCTCGTCGTAGCTCGTGGTGGCGAGAACCTGGCCACTCGGGCTGAACGCGACGCCGAAGACGGCGACGGTGTGGCCAGTCAGCTCGAACGCGAGGTCGCCGGTGCGCGCGTCCCACAGCCGCGGCGACAGGTCAGCGCTCACGGTCGCGATCTTGCCGCCGTCTGGACTGAACGGTGCGGCGAACACCGCGTCGGTGTGCCCGGTCAGCGTGTGCAGCAGCTCGCCCGTGGCGGCGTTCCACACCCGTGCCGTCTTGTCCTCGCTGGCGGTGCTGATCTGGGCACCGTCCGGGCTGAAAGCCACCGAGTTAACCGCGCCCGTGTGGCCGGCGAGTATGCGTGTGCCCGTTTCGATAACACTCATGTAACCGCCTTTGGGATCCCGCCGCTGTGACCGCCGCTTCGTCGTGTGGTATCAGCCATCCGCAGGCAGGCCGCTGTCGTTAATGCGCGCCTCATTGTCTACTCTCCGGCCGGGTATATGACAGCGTTTCTGGTCTTTGCCGGCTGTGTTGGCACCATTTCGTGACATACCGAGTCTGGGTCCAGGGAACGGCCGTCTCGCGGGCACTGTCCGGAGGCCGGCGCTCGTCGCTACGCTTTGCGGGAAGGCGCTCGCGCGCTGAGGCGGAGGGGCCGGGTGCGGCTCGAGGCGGTCGGGAAGCTACGTGTCGTAGGTGGTCGGAGCGGTGATGTGGATGCGGCCGGAGGGCAGGGTCCACTGGGTGACGCCCGGCCCCGCTTGCTCGACCTTCCAGTCGGGTGCCTGCTTGGCGCGGTGATGCGTGCGGCATCTGGGCGCGAGGTTGCACTGCTCGGTCGCGCCATCGGGCCAGGGGCGGGTGTGGTCCAGGTCGGAGTTCATCGCCTGGGCCTGGCAGCCGGGGGCGTCGCAGGTGGCGCTCCGGGCGCGGACGAGGTGGCGTAGCTTGCGGCTCGGGGCGTAGCCGTCCTCGGCTTCCGCGTGGTCGCAGGAGCCGCTGGCGATGGGCGTGAAGGCGGGGTTGAGGCGGCGCAGGAGCTCCGTCAGCTGGGCTGGCGGCTGCTGCGGCTCCAGGTCGCTGAGCAGGCGGGGGCGGGGGCCGCGGGCGCATCCGTGGGCGAGCGCGGTGCCGTCCGGGCCGGTGAGGGTGACGCACCAGCGGGTAGCCGGGTGCCCGGCCGCGGCGGTGGCGATGGCCCGGGTCTCGTCGCGGTCGAGCAGGCCCCAGGCGCCGGCCTGGCCGGGCGTCGCCGACCAGCCGAGCAGCGTGCCGACCGGCACCAGGAGGTTGACGAAGGCCGGGAGCGGCGCGGGGTGGGCTACCGGCTCGCCTGGGCGGCCTGAGGCTCCGCCGGACTGGTCGTCGTGCCCGTCGGCGAGCCGGTCCCGCGGATCCGGGCTCGTGGCAGTACCGGGGTCCAGGGCGGCGGGCCCGCTCGGGTCGTCGGCAGGACCAGCGCCTGCCGCCCTAGCGGGAGCGGGCACGGGCTTGATCCGGTCTAGCGGGTTGCGTCCCTGGGTCAGGTCGGTCATCGCCAGGGCACGCAGGCGGTCGAGGGTACCGTCGAACAGGCCGGAGTCACGCAGCTTGAGCGCTATCGCGTCGATGTAGGCCTTGGAGGCCATCACGTCCGTGGTGTCCAGCTCCCGGCCGGACAGTGACGCGTTGCCTGACAGCTCGCGGCGGGCCTCGACCCGCTGATCGCTGCGCCTGGCGTGCTCCTTGCGGGCCGCGACCGCGTCGGGGTTGAGCTTCATCTCCAAGGCGGCGGCCTTGCGGGCCACCTGCTCCACCCGCAGGTCCGGCGCCGCCTCAGCGAGGACCTCGTCCGCACGGGCGGCGTCGGCCGGGGTCAGGCTGCGGGTGTACATCGCGATCCAGCCCGCCCGCTCGGCGTCGATCTGGCCCGCTGCCATCCCCGCGAGGGTCGCCGGGAGGCGGGTAGTCAGGTCGAGCGCGTCATCGATCCGATGGCCGGTCTCGATGCGGCTGGTGACTAGCTCAGCCGCCAGTTCCTCCCCAGGGAACCCTCCGGGCCGGCAGCCGACCGGCATACCGCGGGCGGCCGCGTCCTGAAACGCTGCCTGCCGTCGGCGGCCGAACTCGGCGGTGACCAGGACCTGCTTGAACTGCTCCCGCGCTATCTGACGACGGGTGGCCTGCAGCACTCCTATCAGCTCGTTATCCGACAGGCAGCCTAGGTCGAGGACGGCCTCTTCGGTGAGCCCAGTCAGGTGCGGGCCCGGCGCGAGGAGGTCCGCCTCCCGGCCTTGGCCGAACCGCGGCCGCACCAGGCCACCGTCGTCCGGGTCGTCTAGATCCCAGGCGTCCGGCTCCCACGGCTCTGATTCCCATGCGGCGGCTTGCCCGGCCCTGGGTGCCGGGTCGCGGACGACGGCGGCCGCACCGTCCAGCCACCTCGCGCACTCGGCCCGGTCCTGGTCGGTGTCCGCGAGGATGTCCGGGGTGCCGACGGTCCCGGGGATGCCCGGGGTGCCGAAGGGCAGCGGGCCGTGGCAGCACGGACGAGGGTTGATGCTTTCCAACTGCCGGCCCTCCCTACGATGACCACGACCGCGAAGCTTGATATGCGAACATCGTATCGAGCTGGTCGGACATTCTGGGCGGCACCGCCGACTGGCATGGAATTTTTTTTCAAGATCTTTTCGAACGCTCGGACTTGTCGGCTATCGGCTGGGCCAGCCAACCGGGCTGACCGAACGCGGATGGCACGACCTGCTTCGCAGGGGATCGCGGCCGAACGGACGTCTCAGAAGTGCTCAGCCTGCGCGCCTGGCTCACCACCGTCACCGGGCGGGTGGCGCTGAACATGCTCGAGTCACGCGGCACCCGGCGGGAGGAAATGGGCGCCGAGCTTCCTGAGCCGGCCGCCGGCGGGCGCCAAGTCAGCGGTCCGGCGCTCGGCCCCGAGGACGCGGCGCTGCTCGGCGACGAGGTGAGCGCCGCCCTCCAGGTCGTCCTGGGCACGCTTGAGCCCCGTGAGCGGCTGGCGTTCGTACTGCACGACCTGTTCGCCGTCCCGTTCGATGAGATCGCCCCCGTCGTGGACGGCACGAGCGCCGCGGCACGCCAGCTGGCGAGCCGGGCGCGGCGGCGGCTGCGGACGGCGTCACCCGAACCAGTCGTCGCGTCGCTGACCGCCCGCGCGGAGCGGCAGCGAGAGGTGGTGGATGCGTTCTTCGCCCGTCTGGGCGGTGAAGGGCAAGGTCCGCGTCGCGTTCGGCTTCACGGTCAGCAACGACGGCCGGATCACGGCAATCGACCTGATCGGCGACCAGGCCACGCTGCCGGGCCTGGAAATCGAACTGGCTCGGGGGGCTCGCTAACCTTTCCTGGTCCGGCGGATCAGGCTGTGGCGAGCAGGTAGACGTTCAGGCCGACGATCACCGTCGTGACGAGGATCGCGGCGATACTGGTCAGGCGGCGGTTGACCAGGGGACCCATGACGGTGCTGCGCGCCGTGAACGCCACCAAGGGGATCAGGGCGAACGGGATCCCGAAGGACAGGAAGACCTGGCTCAGCACCAGGGCGCGGGTGGGGCTGAAGCCGAGCGCAAGGACGGCGATGGCCGGGAGCATGGTGACCGCGCGGCGCAGGAAGACCGGGATCCGGCGGTGCAGGAACCCCTGCATCACCACCTGCCCGGCCATCGTCCCTACGCACGAGGAGGCGATGCCGGAAACAAGCAGCGCCACCCCGAGCAGCGTGCCCGCGTGCGAGCCCACGTAGCCGTTCAGCCCTGAAACCACCCGGCCAAGGTCTTGGCCGGCGGCCGCGTCATCGTGGGCGAAGAACACCGCCGCGGCCGTAGCGAGCATCGCCAGGTTGATCAGTCCGGCCAGGCCCATCGCGCACAGCACGTCGATGATCTCGAACCGGAAGATCCGTCGCCGCGAGTCGTCCTCCGTGCTGGAAACCCGGCCGCGGACCAGCGCCGAGTGCAGGTAGATGACGTGCGGCATCACGGTCGCGCCGACGATGGAGACGGCGAGCAGCGCCGATCCGGCGGGCAGCCGCGGGATGAGCGCGCCCGCCGCGACCGCGCCCGCCGGCGGGCGGCTCATCAGCAGCTCCAGGCAGAACGCGAGCACCACGACGCCGACGAGCGCGGTGATCGCCGCCTCGAGCCGCCGGAAGCCCGCGACCTCCAGGCCGAGGACGGCGAAAGTGGCGACCCCGGCGAGCAGCACCGAGATCCACATCGGCAGGCCGAAGACCAGGTGCAGGCCCAGCGCCGCCCCGGTGAACTCGGCCAGGTCGGTAGCCATCGCGATCAGTTCCGCCTGCAGCCACAGGAACACCACGATCCGCCGGGGCAGCCGGTCACGGCAGACTTCCGGGAGCGACTTGCCGGTGGCGATGCCGAGCTTGGCGGACAGGGACTGCACCAGCATCGCCATCAGGTTGGCGGCGAGCACCACCCAGCCGAGGGTGTAGCCGAACTGCGCGCCGCCCGCGAAGTTGGTTGCGAAGTTTCCCGGGTCGATGTAGGCGACGGACGCGATGAACGCTGGCCCGAGAAAGGGCGTTACCGCTCGCAGGCCCCGCCGCTGACCGGACAGGGCCTGCTGAGCGGCTATGGCCGTATCAGCCAACCGACGGGCCCAGGCCGAGGGACTGCGGCGTCGACGCGTCAGGTGACGGCTGGTGCAGGCCCTCGTCGAGCGACCCGTACTCGGTCATCAGCGCGCGAGAGCCGCCCCACGGCGTCTGCTCCTCGGCGACGAGGGTGTTGGTCGTGAGCAGCAGCCCGGCGACAGACGCGCCGTTCGCCAGGGCGGACCGCACGACGCGCAGCGGGTCGACGATGCCCATCTCGATCATGTTCCCGTGCTGGCCGGAGAGCGCGTCGAACCCCTCGTCCGGGCCGAGCGTGGCCGACTGCGCGACAACCTCCGCGGCCGGGTACCCGGCATTGGCGGCGATCAGCGTGGCCGGCTCAGTCAGCGCCCGGCGCACGATCTCCACGCCGATCGCATAGTCCCCGGTGACGTCGGCGTCGCTGGCCAGGCCGTCCAGGGACCCGACGGAGTGCAGCAGCGCGGCGCCGCCCCCGGCCACGATGCCCTCGGCCATCGCCGCCCGGGTGGCGGACAGCGCGTCCTCGACCCGGTGCCTGAGCTCCTTCAACTCGGCCGAGGTAGGGGCGCCGACCCGGATCACGGCCACCTTGCCTGACAACGCGCCGATCCGCTCGGTCAGCACGTCCTCGTCAATGCCGAACGTCGCCCGCTCAAGCTCGGCGCGCAGCTGACCGAGCCGGAACTCGACCGCCTCCGACGAACCGCCACCGCCGATGATCGCGGTGTTGTCCGCGGTGACGCGCACCTGGCGGGCCCGGCCGAGGTGCTCGACGGTCATCGTCTCCAGGGAGAATCCCGAGTGCCTGCTGAAGACGGCGCCGCCGGTGAGCGCGGCGATGTCCTCGAGCTTGTGCAGCCGCCGGTCACCGAAGCCAGGGGCGCGCACCGCGACGCACTGGAAGATCCCGTTGACGTGGTTGTGCACGAGCATGGACAGCGCGGTGCCCTCGACGTTCTCCGCGATGATGACCAGCGGCCGCGGGTTGCGCATCACCTTGTCGAGCAGCGGCATGAGCTGCTGGACCTTGGTGATCTTCTCGCTGCACAGCAGGATGTACGGATCATCGAGTATGGCTTCGAGTGACGCCGGGCTGGTCACCAGGTAGGGCGACAGGTACCCGTTGTCGAACTGGAAGCCCTCGACGAAGTCCACGTCCATGCCGGGCGCGGGTGAATCCTCGACGGTCACGATGCCCGCGTCGCCCACCGTGTGCAGCGCCCTGGAGATCACCGCGCCGACCGCGTAGTCGTCGTTGGCGGAGATCGCCGCGACCCGCAGGTAGTCCTGCTCCGTGGACACCGGGTGGGCGACCGAGCGCAGGTACTCGTCAAGCCGGCCGACCGCGAGGTCGATGCCGCGCTTGACGAGCACCGGGTTCGCGCCGCCGTCGATCGCCCGCATCCCCTCGCGCACGATCGCCTGCGCGAGCACGGTCGCGGTGGTGGTGCCGTCGCCGACCACGTCGTTGGTCTTGATCGCGGCTTCCTTGACCAGCTGCGCGCCCATGTTCTCGAACTGGTTTCGCAGGTGGATCTCGCGGGCGATCGTGACGCCGTCGTTGGTGACCACAGGCGAGCCGGTGATCTTCTCCAGGATCACGTTGCGGCCTTTCGGTCCCAGGGTTGACTTCACCGCCTCGGCAAGCTGGTCGACCCCGGCGAGCAACAGGCCTCGCGCGTCGGCGCCGAAGCGCAGTTCCTTTGCCATCGTTGTCCCTCTTCCTCGCAAAGATCAATAGTGATCAAGAAGTCCGGAGCCCTTCGTCCTGCCCGCTGGCCCGGGATGCCAGGAACGGCGAACGTCAGGACGAAAGGATTCGCCAGGCTTACTCCGGCACGAGAATCGCGCGCCCCCGCACGCGGCCGGCGTCCAGGTCGGCGAGCGCGTCGGGCGCCGCCGTCAGGGGGTAGGTCCTGGTGTGCAGGGTGACCTGGCCACCCTCGGCGAGGGCCATCAGCTCGGCGAGGTCGTTGTAGGTGCCGACGATGTTGCCGATGATGTTCCGCTCGGTGGAGATGATGTCCAGGGTCGGGATGTGCAGCGTGCCGCCGTACCCGATCACGAAGTACGAGCCGGCCGGGGCGGTCATGTTCCACCCGTCCATCTCCGCGCCCTGCTCGGCCACGAAGTCGAGCACGACATGGGCGCCCTTGCCGTTGGTGATGTCCTTTACCGCGTCGACGTGCCTGCCGTCGGCCACCACCGTCTGGTCAGCGCCAAGTTCCTCGGCGAGCTTGAGCGCGTCGGGGTTGCGGTCCACGACGACGATGTTCGTCGCGGTGAGGGCGGCCAGGCACTGGATGCCGATGTGACCGAGACCGCCGGCGCCGATCACGACCGTGGTGGTACCCGGGTAGAGCAGCGGGATCGCCTTGCGGACCGCGTGGTACGCGGTGATCCCGGCGTCGGCGAGCGCAGCGACGTCCTTGGGCTGTGTCGCCGGGTCGAGCTTCACGCAGGCCCGGGCCGAGGTGAGCAGGTAATCGGCCATGCCGCCGTCGGTGGACAGGCCGGGGAACGAGGAGTTCTCGCAGTGCATGTCATCGCCCGCCCGGCAGGCGCGGCACAGGCCGCAGGTGGGGGTCGGGTGCAGGATGACCGTGTCGCCGACCTCGACGTTGGTGACCGCCGAGCCGGTCTCGTGCACCCAGCCGGCGTTCTCGTGTCCCAGGATGTAGGGCAGCGGTGTGTGCATCCTGTCGTCCCACTGTCCTTCGATAATGTGCAGGTCGGTGCGGCACACCCCGGCGCCGCCGATCTTCACGATCACATCGAGCGGCCCGGTGATCTTGGGGTCGGCGACTTCGTCGATGACGGGGGTGGAGTGAAACTTGTGGAGTCTTACGGCTTTCATGAAGTCCTCCCGATCGTGGACTTTTCACTACCTGGTGACCATGAGCTCCCTGGTGACCATGAGCTCCGATGACCGCGGGCGCGTCCCGGTCATGGCGTCCAGCCGTCCGGATAGCGGACACGGAACATGCCGGAGCAGATACTCGTGTTCGCCTCGATGCCCGCGCGGGTGACGCGGGCCTTGCGCAGGTGCAGCGGGACCGCGGCCGCATCGACCCGTTCCCCGGTCCGCGGGTCGATGAGCAGCGGCGCGTCGTCGCCGGCCGGCAGGCCAAGTTCGGCCCGGCGCTGGCGCAGCCGGGTCAGCTCCGGTGACCCCGGGACAGCGCCCAGCGTCAGCACAAGCAACTCGGCCGGCGTGACCCCGGCGGCGACCAGGGGACGGCATACGAGGTCGGTGCCGGCCATGACCGCCTTGCGGAGGAACTGGGCGCGGAGGTCGCCGAGTTCCGCCACCGCCTCGCCGTCGAACGACTTGACGAACCCGGCCTGCGCCGCCACCCCCGCGTTGATCGCGTCCGAGGCGAAGTGGTCCTCGAGTATCACCTCGGCTGACCGCACCCCCGGCACCCCCGTGACCGCGTCGTAGGCGTCGGCCACCATGAGGAACGCGAAATTCGGCGCGCAGAAGTACGTGGGCAGCCGGAGCCGGACCACCGCCCGCCCGTCGCCGGACACCAGGCACGACGCGACGAACCCCAAGGTGGTGATCGGCTCGTCAAGCTCCGGGTCCCGCACAGTGGTGAGCGCCGCCAAGGCGGCGCTCACCACGTTCTCGGAGGGCGGTCCCCCTGAGAGGCTGCTCTCGGCGGCGGATACGCTCATGACTCCGTGACCAGCTGGGCGCTTTCTTCAGCCTCGCGGGCCGACGGCACCACGGGCAGCTGGCACTCCTTGGGCACCTTGATGTCGTAGAGCCGCGCGGCGTTCAGGCCGAGGATCTTCTTCTTGGCGGCAGTGGTCAGCTTCTGGTAGTCAGACAGATCCTCGTCGTCTGGCATCTGCCAGTCGACGAAGCCCTCGACCTGCCACTTCGGCTCCCAGATGCCGTAGTCGCTCCCGAACGTCATCTTGTCCTCGCCGACCCAGAACAGCAGTTCGCCCATGACCTTGGCGAAAAACTTGGGCCGCGCGTGCATGAGGCCGCCGATGACCACAGACAGGCCGGCGTAGACGTTGGGCTCCTGCGTCGCCATGAAGCAGAAGTCTTCGATCCGCGGCAGGCCGACGTGCTCGACGATGAAGTTCAGCTCGGGGAAGTCGGTCGCGGCGTGGTCCACGTCGGACACGTCGAACGCGTCCTTGTCCAGCGGCCAGATCGTCGGGCCCTTGTGCACGTGGATGTTCTTGATGCCGAGTTCCTGTGCCTTCTCCAGGTAGCGGTAGGCGCCGGGGTCGGACAGCTTGTAGCCGCGCGAGCCGTTGTTCCACTCTGCGGTGTACAGCTTGACGCCCTTGGAGCCGTACCGCTCGACGTTGCGGCGCAGCTCGTCCAGCCCGTTGTCCCCGTCGCGGGGGTCGAAGCGGGTGTTGGGGATGAACATGCCGGGGTGCTTTTCCCCCAGGGCGGCGTTGCGCTCGGTGGTGTTGAAGCCCTCGGCATACCACTCCTTGAGGTAAGTCGGCTGGAAGACCGCGACGTCCACGTATCCGTCCTGGAAGACGTCCTTCATCAGGTCGTCCTCGGTGTAGGCCATGAACTTGTCGATCGGCCAGTGCGTCTCTTTCGGGCCGAGGCCCTGGTATGCGTGGAAGCACTCGATCCAGCCCTTGGCGTACTGCTCCGCGCCCTTGACCCAGTTGTCCGGTGCCGCGTTCCAGTAATGCATGTGCGAATCGACGATAAAGTACTTCTCGCCATCCTTCTCGTACAAGGCCTAACGCCTCCTAACAGGGGTTTCCCGATCTTTGTGCGCCGCAAATGCCGGGCGCACCGCGCCCGGCATTTACCGGCATCTCTTCCTGCTTTTCACGCAGCCCGGCGGCCGTCAAGCCGATGTCGGGGTCAAGCCGACGTCGGGGTGAGATCGAAGCCGAGGTAGTCGGCCGCGTCCTCCGGGTTGGCGAAGAACAGCGTCTTGTCGTCGAGGTGGATCATGCGCCCGTAGTGGGTGGACATGTCCTCTTCGAACTCGGCGGAGTTGAAGAAGCCTGGCTCCTCGCCCAGCGCCTCCGAGATCTCGTCGTAGTTGACCTCCATCATCCCGTCGGCGTCGACGCGCATCATGGACGGCAGCGCGGTAACCCTCACGTTCGGCTTGGTCGCCATGACCTGCGCGATCACCTCGCCGACCTGGTTGTTCATGAGCGTGAAGCCGCACCGGTTGGAGGCGGTGTTGTCGGCCTTGAACGGGGACTCGACGGAGGTCTTGAGTGAGGTCACTTGGCCAGCTCCTTCGGGATCTCCAGGTGCAGGTCGGTCACGATGCCGGAGAACCGGCTCTTGGCGGCGTCGAGGCTGTCCTCGAACCGCGGCGGCTTGACGTCGGTCTGCGACCACAGCGGCTGCAGCTTGCGGGCGGCCTCGATGGCACGCGGCACCCAGTCCGTCAGCCAGCCGCGCATGATGGACTTGTTCTGCTCGGCGAACTCCCGGTCGGTGGTGAGCAGGCCGAACATCGCCATCGTGTAGCGCAGGTCACGCTCGGAGTAGTCGTACTCGGCCGAGCCGACCACTGTCGGCGTCACGAAGTCGCCGTTGCGCGGCGCGATCTGCTGCACCAGCTGGCTGCGGAACAGCTCGCCGACCAGCGGCTCGAACACCACATTGCCAGCGAAGATCGCCTCGGCCCAGTCCCAGATCGAGGTGAGCTGCTCGGCGCACTCCCGCACGCCCTGCCAGGCGGGGTCGGAGTTCCAGGCCTCCATGTGCGCCGACCCGTCGAAGCCGGGTACTTCCTCGCTCAGCGTCAGGTTGTAAAGCGCGAGGTCCTGGGCGGCCCTGATGCGGTGCATCGAGTTGACTGAGATCGCGTTGTTGTGCATGTTCGTAGGCGCCCGGCGCTGCGCGTTGGCGTAGAGGTACAGGCCGAGTCCCTGGTCCACGTGCATCCACGCGCCGACGTTGCGCTCGACGAAGCGCACCCAGTTCGGGTTCCACTGCTCGAACGCCTTCGCCCGGCGGGCGTTCTCGATGTTCTGGTCGAGCTGCCGCACGACGTTGGAGTTGTACCGGTAGAGGGTGAGCTCCCACTCCTCGTTCGGGTCGCGGAACTCGTGCCAGCCCAGCGCGGGCCAGTCGTAGCCCTTGCCGCCCGACCCCGGGTAACGCTCAGGCAGCGGCCGGTCGGAGCCCCATGACTTGAGCACCGTCCAGTCGAGCGGGTAGCCGCCCACACCGTCCGCGAACCCGTACAGCCAGCCCTGCGACAGGTAGTGCCGCGGGTCGGGCTGGACCTCGACCGTCACGTCCTCGTAGTGGGACTGCTTCCGCTTCGCCGGGGTGAAGTAGGTGAACCGGCGGTTGTTCGAGTCGGGGAACTCCTTCGCGCCCGCTTCCGCGTCGGTGAAGGCCGGCTTAGGCACACTTCGCTGCTGTGGAACGCCGGCTTGTTGCGTCTCTGTCATTTGAACTCTCCGTTTTTGATGTCGGGAGTGCTCGTGCTTACGTGGAAGGGCAGAAGTGGAGAGTTCACGAGGGCTCTCCGGTTGTGGTGAACTTGTCGTAATAGACCCGCTTGTCCTCGACGCCGAGCGTCGCCAGCAGCGGGATCGCGGCCTCCACCATCGGCGGCGGTCCGCAGACGTAGGCGTGCGCCCGCGCGAGGCTCCCCGTCAGCCGCTTGACCACATCGGTGATGAGGCCGTTCTCGCCGTCCCAGTCCTCATCGGAGAGGGCCGGGACGTAGGTGAAGTTGGGCAGCTTCCCGGCGATCGACCGCAGCTCGTCCTCGAAGCAGAGGTCGCGCTGCCCCCGGGCGCCGTAGAAGAAGGTGGCCTTGCGGTGAATGCCGCGTTCGGCCATCGAGCGGAGCAGGGACAGGATCGGGGCCATCCCCGCTCCGCCGCCCACGAAGACCAGGTCCGCCTCGGAGTCGCGCAAGGTGAAGACGCCGAACGGGCCGTTCAGCTCCAGGTGGTCGCCGACCTTGAGTTCCTTGTCGAGGAACTGGGAGAACAGCCCGTCCGGGTACACCTTGATCACGAACTCGAGCAGCCCGTCTCTGCTCGATGTGTTGGCCATCGAGAACGACCGGACCTGGTCGCTGCCGGGGACCGTGATGTCCATGTACTGGCCGGGGAAGAACTTGACCTCTCCGGGCTCGATCAGGCGGAGCACCAGGTGGCGCATGTCGTGCGTCACCGGGTCCTTGGACACCACCTCCGCGGTCACCTGCTGGATCGGCAGGCCGGAGCGGATCATGTCCTCGTCGTAGTTGAGAAGCTCGATCGTGACGTCCTCGTACGCGTGTGCCCGGCACAGCAGTGTGTACCCTTCCTCCTTTTCGTAATCGGGCAGCGCGAACGTGGAATAACGGTCGTGCTCGACGTCGTCGCCCTCGAGGATGAAGGACTTGCACGAGGCGCACTGGCCCTCCTTGCAGCCGTGCATGAGCATGATTCCCTGCTCGGCCGCGGCCCGCAGGATCGTCTGGTCCTCGTCGACATCGATCTCGATGCCGACGGGTTCGAAGCGCACCTTGTGCTTTTCTGTCATTGAGGGCACCCCTTGCTAAGCTCCCCTGGCCGGCCCCGCGCAATTGGCGTGCGCGGGGCCGGTTTCAGGTGGAACGCGGAACCGTTCGCCGTAAAGAGTTCTGGTCCTTTCAGGAGGTGGCAGGGGCGTAGCGGCCGGCCGGACCGCCCTGGCGGTACTTCGCGGCGAATGCCTCGCGCTCGGCGTCGGTCATCTCGTTGAGCAGGACGTTCGGCGACTGGACTTCAGGCATGCGGCGCAGGTGGTCGAGCGTCCACAGCTTCTTCGGGTCGTCGAGGTCGAGGTGCGGCTGCGCGACCATCGTCTTGCCGTCGTCGCGCACGTAGCCCATGTCGGAGACGACATCGGCCCAGTTCCAGCCGTGGTAGAGGGTCTCCCACTCGCGCTTGCCGATGAGCTGGCCCATGTTCGGCGTCTCGCGGCCCATGTACGTCGGCCGGAAGGCCGTCGCGTCGGTCCAGTGGCACGGCTCCGAGCAGTAGGTGCGCCACTGCCCGTCCACCTGGTCCACGACCAGGTCCTCGCGGACCAGGCACGGGACCATGCAGGTCCAGCAGCGGTGCGGGTACTCGTAGTTGACGTCTTCCGCGACGATCGGGTGGTGCCCGTTCGGCTTGGACAGACGGGCGTAGTTCTCCCACCACTTGCCGTATTTGTCATACCAGCCCGGGTACTTGTACTCGAACCACTCGAAGTCCTTGTCGGTCATCGGGTCGATCCGCCAGTAGTTGGCGAGCCAGCCGGTGGCGAAGAACT
>Ga0335072_10003151_pt1 | contig 24954 bp, 17 predicted proteins | sample Lox_Sample_21_FD_206725 | JGI IMG/M metagenome (GOLD analysis project Ga0335072, IMG submission 206725) | Soil microbial communities from Loxahatchee National Wildlife Refuge, Florida, United States - Lox_Sample_2.1 | ecosystem: Environmental > Terrestrial > Soil > Wetlands | place: USA... | reverse complement strand
GTCAAGAACGCCCGCCGCCAGGCCCGCCCGCCGCTCGGCGTACTGCTCGTCGATGACGGGCGCGGGTACCTGCTCGACCGCGACTACGTCATCGGCCGCGAGCCGTTGCTTGACGGTGACGTGGCCGCGGGGCGGGCCACGCCGTTGCCCATCACCGACGAAGAGGGCTCGGTCTCCCGGCTGCAGCTGCGGGTCTCCCTGGTCGGGTGGCGGGTCGAGGTGCGTGACCTCGGCTCGGCGAATGGCTCGGTGCTGTACCGCGCGGGCGGCCCGCGCAGGCTCGCCCCGCATGACGTCGTGGTGCTCGATCCCGGCGCCCGGGTCGGCGTCGGGCGGCGCAGCGTCCAGTTCCTGCCGTACGGCCGATCCCCCCGCGGTGTTGCCCCCAGCAGTGTTGCCCGCAGCAGTGCGATCCCTGACGGAGCGACCACATGACCGCATGGGTGGTACCTGGCTACACCGAAGAGCGCGAGCTCGGCCACGGGGCTTCGGCCCGGGTCGTCGCGGCGACTCACAACGGCACTGGCCAGCGGGTGGCGATCAAGTACCTCGCGCCCAGGCTGCTGCGCGACCCGAACTTCCTCGCGCGCTTCCGCGAGGAAGTCGAGCTGCTCGCGTCGATCGACGTGCCGCACGTCGTGCGGCTGCTCGAGTACGTCGAGGAGCCCGGTGCGGGCGCGGCGATCGTAATGGAGCTTGTCGAGGGCGTCTCGCTGCACGAGATGATCACCAGGCAGGGCCCCACCAGCCCGGAGTCCGCGCTCGTGGTGCTGAAGGGATCGCTGCTCGGCCTGGCCGCCGCCCACCAGCTCGGCATCGTGCACCGCGACTACAAGCCCGAGAACGTGCTCGTCGACGGCGCGGGCAACAGCAAGCTGACCGACTTCGGGGTCGCGGTCAAGGCCGGGGATCGGGCCCCCGTCGGCGGCACACCGCTGTACATGGCACCCGAGCAGTGGAACGGCGAGCCGGCCACTCCGGCGACCGACATCTACGCCGCCACCGCCGTGTTCTTCGAGTGCCTGACCGGCCAGACCCCGTTCTCTGGGCAGCGCCTCGAGCACCTGGCGATGCAGCACCAGACCGCGCCGATTCCTGTCGCCCTGGTTGACCAGCCGCTGCAGGCCCTCATCGAGCGCGGACTGGCCAAGGACCCGAGGGACCGGCCGGCGCATGCCGTGGAGTTCGTCGCCGAGCTGAACGAGGTCGCCGACCGGGCCTATGGCGAGGACTGGGAGGAGCGTGGCGGGAACGAGCTCGCCAAGCGGGCCGCGGCTCTGCTCCTGCTGCTGCTCGGTGGCATCGCGGGCGCGGCCGGCGGTTCGTTCGCCGCCACCCTGCTTGGCGGCATGGGCCGCAGGAAGAAAGCGGCCGTCGCCGGCGTCGCCCTGGGCATCTTCGCCGCCATCGCGGTCACCACGACAACGCTCGCGCTGACGGGGAACAACAACGCCGGATCGCCCGGTACCCCGGCCACCAATCGGGCGGCCGACGCGCTGGCCACGAATTCGGGCACCGGCGGCACTCCCGCCCCGGGGTCTCCTGCCTCGAGCCCCTCGACCACGGGCTCGCCGACCGCGAGCCCGTCGGTGACGGGCCCCCCGACCGCCAGCCCTTCGGCCACCAGCCCGACCACGAATCCGCCTGCCGGCGCGCCGACCACTAACCCGCCCACGACCGCGCCGCCGCCGCCACCGGTGATCACGGCGGCGGCGAGCCCGGCCGCAGTCTCCGGTACCTGCCCGGCCGCGCTGCCGTCGCTCACCGTGCCGGGGACGATCAGCTCCAATCGGGCGACGACCGTCACCTACCACTGGGCGCGTTCTGACCAGACGAGCACCGGGGCGACGCAGGTGGAAATCCCAGCGGGCGGGACGGTCAGCGTCCCCGACTCGGTGACGGCGGCGTCGAACCAGTGGGAGATCACCGACACGCTGGTGGTGACGTCGCCGTCCGCGCACAGCGCCAGCGCGACGCTGAGCGTTCAGTGCGACTATCCGACGATGACGGTGACTAATCCGGGCAGTGTTGTGCAGCCCCCGGTCGACGAGCCGTACACGCTGTCGCTCACCGCCTCCGGCGGCAACGGCCCGTACAACTGGTCGGAGACCGGCACCCTGCCCGCCGGGCTGAGCTTCAGCGGGGGCGTCATCACGGGCACCCCCACCACGGAGGGCCGGTTCCTCGTCAAAATCACCGTTACCGATACCGAGGCATCACCCCAGTCAGCCTCGGTGTCGTTCATCATCGACCCGATCGTCCGGATCACCTGACGGCGCCGACACAGGCCGGCTCATGACCCATCCACTACAGCTAGCCCCGTATCACGCGCTTCTCTAAGCACGAACGCGCCTTGCCCTATCGTCGGCGCATGAATATCCGCCGGGCGGTCGCGGCGCCCTGCTTCGCCGACGATCCCGCCGATCTAGTCCGGTTGGCCGTCGAGGCGGAGGAGGCCGGGTTCGACGGCTTCTTCCTGTGGGACCACATGACCTGGGCCAATGACGGCCTCGGCCCATCGATCGTGGACCCGTGGGCGGTGCTCTCGGTCATTGCCGCGCGTACCCAGCGGCTGGTGATCGGCCCCATGGTCACGCCCGTCCCCCGGCGCCGACCGTGGGTGCTTGCGCGCCAGACGGTCACGCTCGACCTGCTGGCGGGGGCAGGACCGTTTTCGGCGTCGGGCTGGGCGGGCCCGCTCACGGCGACTTCGGGCTGTTCGGCGACCAGGCCGACGATCGGACCCGGGCGGCGATGCTCGACGAGGGACTCGAGCTGATGGCCGGCCTGTGGAGTGGCGAGGTCACCGAGTTCCACGGCCAGCACTATAACGTCGGCCCGGTCCGGTTCACCCCCACCCCCGCGCAAGGCGGGGCGATCCCGGTGTGGGTGGGAGGCGTCCTGCCCTCGACGGCGGGGATGCGGCGGGCCGCGCGGTGGGATGGCGCGGTGCCGATCCGCTACCGAGATGGCGTCCTCGCCCGTCCCGCGGCTGACGACATCGCCTCGGTGCGCGATCTCGTCCGTGAGCGGCGGGGTTCGGTCGACGATTTCGATCTCGTGGTGTGGGCCGAGGTCGCCGACGACCCGGCGGCGCTGGCCGACCAGCTCCGGCCTACGAGAAGGCCGGCGCGACCTGGTGGATCGAGACTGCCCGTCCGCCCCAGCCGGACTGGTACGAACAGCTCCTCGGGCGCATCAGGTCCGGGCCGGCCGGGGACGGCCGGGCCTGACCGGCCGTCATCTGACGGCGAGCGCTAGGGCCGCCGGCTTCCTTGCGAGCCTCTTGCGCATTCCTGTCCTCACGAGGGGGATATGTACATCGGCCGCGTAAGATTCCGCTCAAGCTCCAAGGCTAAGTATTCCGTAAAAGCTTCCTCGGCAACCTGCCAGCCGGCACTCAGGTTCGGCTGCAGCAGCCGTTCACGCCGTCGCGGAACCTGCTCTACGACTGGTGGTACCAGGACACCCAAGGCTCGCCGCACACCTGGACCGGGCTCTGCTACATAACCGACCAGCAGACTCTGACTTTCGCATCGGCAGCGCGGGACATCGCGCCATCCGGGATGACCCGCTCCTGAGCATGCGACGTGCTATGAGGCCGCACTGGCCGCCCCGATGCCGACGCCCTAACAGCAGAGATAGACCTTCCTCGAATAATGGGCGGATAAATCCCCCGCTTTCCCTCAGGTGACGGAATCTGCGTATATCGTCGGACAAGCTGCAGGATATTAAAGAATATGGCATCCTAACCAGACGGCAGTGCCTGCTGGAACGCTGGATATTCGGCGTGCCGAGGTCGGGCCTGTCGAACATTGGGGGATTCGGCAGCAATCAACACCCGGAGACGGGCGGCGGGCCGAACCATGGGCTCGTGGAGGCGGGGATGAGCGAGGGACCGGGGTACAGCGACGGCTATGGGGCCGAGGGGCAGATGGTTATGCCCTTCTACATCATTTGCGATGTGTCGGGTTCGATGACGCGAGACATGCCGGCGCTAAACGATGGCATCCAGAAACTACACCGGTCGATCGTGCAGAACCCGGTTGTAGACGACGTTGCGCACATCAGCGTCATCTCTTTTTCCAACGACGCCCGGACGCTGATGCCGCTGAGCCAGATGAGCGAGCGAAATATGCCAACCCTGGTGACGGACGGCGGTAGAACCAACTACGGCAATGCATTTCGCGAGCTCGCGCGAGCCATCCCTCAGGACGCGGCCGCGCTGCGGGCGCAGGGGTACCGGATCTTCCGGCCGTGCGCGTTCTTCCTAACCGACGGCGAACCCACCGACCGCGACTGGCTCGACGTTTTCCGGACGACTCTGACCTTTGACAAGAGCACCAGCACGGGCATGCGGCAGTACCCGGTCTTCATTCCGTTCGGCTTCCGCGACGCCCAGGAAGCCGAGCTCCGCAAGCTGGCGTACCCCTACACCAAGGGCAAGTATTACCACATCAAGACGCAAGACATTGGGCAGGTCCTCGGGCTGATCATGGACGTCATCATGAACACGGTGGTGGCGAGCGGGCAGAGCTCCGCGACCGGCAAGCCCACGCTGGTGCACGCGCCCGCCCCGACCGTGCCTGGCGTGACGGTGGGCGACCCCGACGACGACTGGATCTGACGTGTCCGCGCAGCCTGACGCGCTGTCGGCCGCAGCGGTGGCGGTGCCCGCGCCGCCCGGGGTGTTCGCCATCGGCGACCCTGGACGGGCCGCTTTCGCAACCCCGGACGGGCCGCCGACCCCCGCGCTCAGCGCGCCCGACGTGGCGGCGAGCTCTGCCGCGCTGCCCGGGATCCGGATCCGGGCGGCGTCGGTGCGGGGCATCCAGCACAAGGCGCAGCACACCGTCCGGCAGGACGCGTTCACCCTCGGTCAATTGGGCGGCAGTCACGCCGTCGTCGTGGTCTGCGACGGCGTTGGCTCGCTCGACCGCTCGGACTACGCCGCCGCCCTGGTGAGCCAGCGCCTTACGCAGCTCGCGATGTCCGGCGCGCCGTGGCCGGCCGCGTTCGAGACCGCCAACGCGGAGCTGGTCAAGGTCGCCGCCGAGTGGGAGTCGCAGCAGCGGGGCGGCATGGCGACAACGGCCATCGCGCTCGCGGTCACCCGCCGGTCCGGCTGGTGGACGGGCGAGGCAGCCTGGGTCGGCGACTCACCGCTCTGGCACCTCAGCCAGGACGGCGTGTGGGCGCCCGTCACCGACGTGCCAGACGGGGCGAGCCAAGGCTTCCACTCCAGCGCCGTGCGGGCGATGCCGACCCCGGACGGCAGCTGCTCGTGGTGCTCGTTTCACATCTACGGCGGGGCGCTGTTCGCGATGAGCGATGGCGTCAGCAATCCTCTGGCGTGGAGCGCCGAGGTGCGCGACACGCTCGCGTCCTGGTGGGCCTGCCCGCCGGAGCCGCTGACCTTCGCTGCCCAGGTCGGGTTCGCCCGGAAGTCGCATATCGACGACCGGACTGCCGTGGGGATCTGGCCCGACGGAGAGTGACCCCGCATGCCCGTGAGGAAGGCGGACCTCGGTCCGCTCACGAAGATCAGTGAGGGCGGCTACGGGGTCGTCTACCGCGTCCCCTCCTTCCGCCTGCCTACCGCCCCGGCGACGCCGCTTGCCTACAAGGAGTTCACCAAGGACGAGGCCGAGCAGGCGAAGACCGCGCAAAGCTCGGTCCTCTTCCGCGAGCTGCTGCAGCCGGCCGACAGGACGGATCTTGACCGGTGCGCGGTCTGGCCGCGGACGCTCGTCGAAGACAACGGCGTCGCGTCCGGCTTGCTCATGCCGCTCATCCCGGGCGACTTCTTTTTCGAGCTGACCTACGCACAGACCGGTCAGAAGACGACCGAGCTGCGCGACATGAAATGGCTGAACGCTACCAGCAAGCAGCTCGCCGCCAACGGGCTGCCCGCCGACGCCGATTTCACCGAGCGGCTCGCGCTGCTCGCGCAGCTCGTCTACTGCGTCGCCCGGCTGCACAAGCAGAACTGGCTGTTCGGCGATATCAGCTTCTCGAACGCGGCCTACGCCATCAACCCGCCGCGGATGATCCTGCTCGACTGCGACGGGGCGACCAGCGTGGCGCAAGCGGCGCTGCGCCCGGCGGTGAGCACCTTCGGCTGGGAGCCGCCTGAATGCGAGCAGCTCAACTTCGCGAGCAAGGCGACGGACGTCTACAAGCTCGGCCTCGCGGTCCTGCGCTGCCTCAACCCGGAAGGCGCCGGCGCCACCATCAAGGACCCGAAGCGGCTCGGCGGCCAGCTCGACCCGGCGGGAGTGGCGCTGATCACCCGGGCGCTCAGCCCCGACCCGGCGCTCCGGCCGCAGGCGAAAGAGCTGTACCACTACCTGAAGGCCGCGCTGGACGCGCGAATCACCCCGCCCCAGGTGCTCACCGCGAAGCTGCTCACGCCGATACGGCCGCGCGGCTCGGACGTGCGGGTGGAGTTCGCGGTGCACAACGTCGCCGAGGTCACGATCACGGTCGGCGGTGGCACACCGGTGACCGTCCCGGTCAGCGCGCCCGGGCAGCCGCAGGTCCACGCCTTCCCCGGGCAGGTCTCTGGGCGAGTGGTCTTCGAGGCAAAAAATCGCTTCGACACCGTCCGGGTTGACCTTGGGGAGCTGGAAATGTTCGAGGTACCGCAGTTCGACCTGGCGGGACTGACCGGCGCGCTGCCTCGGATCTCGATGCCGACGATGGAGTCGTTCAACTCCGGCGTGCTCGCCCCCGCGCTCAGGGCGGTGCCGCGAATCGATGTGCCGCAGGTGCCGCGACTCCCGGCGATGGCCACCGGCGACCTGCCGGGCAGGCTGCGGGAGATGGTGCTGCCGGGCGCGGACCTGTCCGGGGCCCTGCAGCTGCCCAGGATCGCGGATATTGCCCGCCTGCCGGACTTCGGCGCGCTGGCCGGGGCGCCGCTGCGGGCGATCGCCGAGAGCCTGATCGACACCGCCGCGGCGACTGCGGAGGCGCAGCGGCCCGGCTATCTGAAAGCAGTGGATAACGCAAAGGACGGGGACTGGTGAGTAGGCACAGGGGAATAGCGGCCGGCTTGGCATGGCTCGGCGGGGCTAACAACGACATCCTGGACACGGTGCCAACCGAGCGGGCACGATACGTCCAGATGGCGCTGGTGTTGCTGACGACGTCCGGCATCGGCACCCTGTCGATGATGTTCGCCCTGGACGACGGGGTGCACACGGCGCTTGCGGTGGCGATCGTGGGCGGCATCGTGTGGGGCTTCATCATCTTGAACATCGACCGTTTCCTGGTGCTGACCATGGGCCACACCAGGGACTGGAAGCAGCTCTTGATGATGACGGTGCCGCGGCTCGCCCTGGCCGCGGTGATCTCGATTGTCGTGGCAACGCCGCTGACGCTGCGGATTTTCCAGCACGACATCAACAACCAGATGATGCTCCAGCAGACCAGCGAGTCGACCCAGCAGAGCAAGAGCGAGCAGAGCACGATCCTGGCCCAGCAACTGGCCAAGGTGAACAGTCAGATCACCACGTGGAACCAGGTCCTGGCGGGCAACCTAGAGGGGGTCACCGCTTCCACCCCGCAGCTCGCGGCCGACGAGAAGAACGTAGCCAGCCTCAAGCAGCAGACGGCTGGCGCGCAGTCCACGATGGACGCTGCCTACTCCAAGTGGAACTGCGAGATGAACGGGGCCGGGACCAGCTGCGCCGCCGGAACGTCGTCGCTGGCCGGGAACGGCCCCCGGGCGCAGAACGACTGGTTGCGGTACACCCAGGCCAAGACCAGTTACGACAGCCTCAGCAGCCAGCTCAACGCGGCTCAGCAGCAGGAGACCGCGGACGCGAAGACGGCCAGCGCGAACGCGAAGTCGAGCCTGGCCTCGGAGCAGGCGACCGCGCACGCCAAGCTGCCGGGCTTGACGAAGCAGCAGGCCACCCTGCAGAACGAGGTCGATAACCAGATCCAGAGCAGCGCCGACCTGGTGAACGGGAACAACGGCATCCTCGCCCAGTTGCAGGCGCTGTCTAGCGCGGGCGCTGCGGACCCGGTCCTCAAGGTCGCTCAGTGGGTCGTCACGCTGCTGTTCTTCTTCATCGAGATCCTCCCGGTGATGGTCAAGTTCCTGCTTAACAGGGGCCCGCTGTCGCTGTACGAGATAGCGCTCAAGAACGAAGAGGACTCGAAGATCGACCAGTTCAAGACCACCCGGGTGACCAGGCGCCAGGACATCGAGCGGGAGGCGCTGAAGCAGCAGGCGATCGACGAGGACATGCGCCAGCGCGAGGAGTCGCTCGGCAAGATGGCCAACGCCCATGTGGCCGCGCACATGGAGGCCATCCTCACGCAGGCGCTGGCGAACTGGAGCACGCAGGTTCAGTCACAGCTTGGCGGCCAGATGCCGGGCGGCCACCCCGGAACGGGCAGCGCCGCCCCCCGGCGACGGATCACCGGCGCGCAGCGCCAGCTCGGCATCACCGGCCCGCAATCCACCCTGAACAGCCAGAACGGGATCCGGTACGCCGGCACCCATGGCAGCAGCGCCGGCGTCAACGGGGCGGACTATGTCACCGGGCCGACGGCCACCTATCCGACCGCTCCCGGGGCCGGCTCCGGGTTCGTGCTGCCCGCCGACGACGGCGATCTGCTGTGACAGCGGACATGGCCGGCGACGACAGCCAGCACTGCCTGTGCCTGGTCGCCAGTTACAGCAAGCGGGCAGAGCTGATCGCCAAGGTAACGGCCGAGGTGGAGCACCGGGTCAGCCTGTCGCCGGTGCTCGGTGACTCCCTGGTGCTGCGCTACCTGGACCTCGGGCCCGAGCCGGGTCAGGCAGGCGACCGGCAGCGCCCGGTGCGCAAGGTGGCGGCCGAGCTCCGCGCGCCCGCGGCCGCAACCGGCCGGAACCACTTCGCGCTCATCGTCATCGACAAGTCAGCCTCGACGATCGAGCAGGTACTGGCCAGTTGCGGCGCCGAGCCGTTCCTGGCCGGCTTCCGGATGCGGTTCGCGGGCATCGCCAGCAATGACGACCGGGCGGACGATGGCCCCCGCGCGGACATCGTGGCCTCCCCGCACGGAGCCTGGCGCGACCCGGCCGATCTGGCCGCCGCACTGCACCGGCAGTGCGAAGACCTGTTGCGCTACTTCGCCGCGCGGAGGGAACCGGGGCTGACCTCGGCCGAACTCGACACGCTGAAGCGCGCATACGAGCCGACTGACGATGACGACACGGCCGTCCCGGCCATTGACAAGGCGGCAGGGCCGGCCGATGTGCTTGACCCGGCCACCCCGGTGACGTGGCCCCCGCCGTCCGCCGATGACCGGCCGGCGCCTGCGCTCCCGGTGCAACCGGGAGCCGAGGGGCGGCTGGGGCCCGGGCGGCTGGCCGGCGTGGCGTCGCGACTGCTGCCGGAGGCCCCGTGGCGGCGCCGGACGCAGGCGGCGCCGGAGGCAGCCGCGCCGCCGGCCGGCCTCGGCCTGGTCTACCTGCTGACGCTAGCGGAGCCGGGTATGAGCCAGGGCCTCGCGCTTGACGCCCTGCACGGCGTCCTCCGCGAGGTGGACAACGACCTGGCACACCAGCCGGACTGCGCGTTCGAGGTCAGGCTGGTGCACGGCAATGACGACAGGCTCCGCGGCGACCGGCAGCCCGCTGGCCTCCTCACTCGCCGTGCCCTGCGACGGCCCCTCGAGGTCACCCGCTTCGACGAGGTCTTCACCAGCGTCCGCGCGGCCCTCCGGCGTGACCTGGCAGAGATCGAGACCGCCGCGGGAGGTATCGGCGCCCAAGTCGCGCGCCCGGCGGTCGTGCTGGTCACAACCGACCCGCCGATCGCGGACCACCCCTCCGTCGTCGCATTCCGCAAACTGGCGGCCGACGCCACCGTTGTCTGGCTGGTTCCCAGGAAAACGGAGGGCCTGGTGAATCCGGTCTTCGGCGACCGCGCTCCCGCCGTTGTCCTGGCCGAGTCGGAATCGGCCGCAGGCCGTATCCGCGCTATGGCCAGGACCGGCCTGCCGCCGACCGCGGGCAGCCCGTTCGCGGTCGGCGGCAGTGGCTCCGCGGTCCCCGGCGAGTTAGGCATGGAATTTCAGGTCACCGTCACCGACCTGCGCCGTCCCGACGACCCGGCCGAGAATGACTGCGTTATTTCAGCGGCATCCGGCCACCGGGTCGCCGACCTGAGCGCAGCCTTGCACGATGCCCTGGCGTCGAACTGGGAGGCCGGAAGGCTGTCCGCTGGTGCCCGGGGCGGAGGTCGCACAGGCCTGCAAGAGTGGTCCTCCCCGTGGTCACGGACCGCTGCCGAAGGGCTCTGGCTGAACGGGTCGCGGCTGCCGGAGGACAAGCTGTTGACCGATGCCGGCATCCGGGCCGGCTCGCGGCTCGGCCTCGGCGGACCGGTGGCCGAGCACGCCGCCAGCGGGACATTCGCGGCGACCGTGACCGGCGGCGCGCCCGAGCCGCTGGTGTCGGTCTATCCCGACCCGGGCGACCCGTTCTTCCAGGTTGTCCACAAGCAGCCGCGGGCTGGGCTGTCGCCACCCAGGCCGGTCACGGTCAGCTCCGGGCCGGTCGCGGCCGCAGCTCCGGTCGCGATGCCTCGCACGCCGTGGCTGCAATTGCTGCTCGGCCCGGCCATCGCCATCGGAGCGAGCGCGGCGATGAGCGTCGCCATGGGCGGCCGTAACTCGTGGGTTTTCCTGCTGGTCGGTCTCAGCGGCAGCGTCGGCTCCACGGTCCCGCAGCTCGTCAACCTGCGTAAGTCACGTAAAGCCGCCCGAGAGCAGGCCAGTCTGGCCAAGCAGGCGGCCGCCGCGAGCAGCGAGCAGCAGGCGGCCTCGGCCAGCGCCGTCGCCGACGCCATCGCGGCCGAGGAGCAGTTCCTGCGACGTCTGCTGCCCGATCCCGAACTCGTCGTCAAGATAGCCACCAGGCCCGGGCGGCGGCTGTGGGAGCGGTCGCCCGGCCAAGACGACTTCCTTCGCATCCGGTTCGGCATCGGCGACCGGCCCGCTGCGTCGGTCACCGCCCGCGGCGGGCAGCCGCTCAGCCCCGACGCCGCCGGCCAGAGCCCGGTTGCGCGGAGCGTGCCGATTGCCGCCGATCTAGGCGCGCTCGGGGTGCTTGGCATCGCAGGCGATCCGCGCGTGAGCCGGGGCATCCTGGCCTGGTCGGTCATGCAACTGGCGGTCGCGCACGGGCCGAGCGACCTGCGCCTCGTCCTGCTCACCGACGACCAGGCGGCCTGGCGCTGGGTCCGCTGGCTACCGCACGTGCGGCCGCCGGGTGACCCGGACGGCTGGCTGAACGTGGGGACCGACCAGGTCAGCCGCCACAAGCGCGTCACCGAGCTGCGTGAGCTGATCGGCGGCCGGCTCGGCGGCCCGGGAACCGGTCTCGGCGCGGCGGGCTGGCCGGCCCAGCCGGCCGGCGCGTCCTGGGGCGGCGCACCCGGAGCCGCATCCCCGGCTCGCTTTACCGGGCACAGCGGCCAGTTGCCGGCCGTGGTCCTCGTCATCGACGGCTATGCGCAGGTTCGCCACATCCCTGGCATCGAGGAAGTCCTCGCCTACGGACCCGCAGCCGGCGTGCTCGTGCTGTGCCGGGACGACCATCGCCGGGAACTCCCCCGGTACTGCGCCGCGCTGCTGGAAGCGGACCTGGCCAGCGGCGCCGGCACCTACCAGGAACCCGGCAGCGGCCGTCTCGAGCAGGTCACCCGGCTCGACCGGGTTCGCGGCAGCTGGGCCGACGCGGCGGCCCGCGCGCTCGCCCCGCTCCGCGACCGGGCCAGCGACACCGCGGCGGGCAAGGACGCCCCCGTCCGGCTGAACGAACTGTGGAACTACGAGCAGATGAACCCGGCCGTTGTCAGGGAGCTGTGGCGGCGCAGGCAGCGCAGCACGCGGGTGCCGCTCGGGACGCTCTCGGACGAGACGCCCTTCGTGCTCGACATCGCCAGGGACGGCCCGCACATGCTGGTGGGCGGCACCACCGGGTCGGGCAAGAGCGAGTTTCTGCAGACGTTCATCGCCTCGCTAGTCCACGCCAACCCGCCGGACGCGCTGAACTTCGTCCTCATCGACTACAAGGGCGGCGCCGCCTTCGAGGCCTACAGCAGGCTGCCGCACGTAACCGGATTTCTGCGCAACCTAGACGACCACCTCGGCAAGCGGGTCCTGCTGGCGCTGTCGGCCGAGATGAAGTACCGCCAGCGCCTGCTGGCGGAAGCCCGGTGCCCGAGCATTGAGAGCTACTGGGCGGCTGACTCGCCCGCAGGGCCGCTCCCCCGGCTGCTGATCGTGGTCGACGAGTTCGCCCGGCTGAAAGAGGAGATGCCTGAGGTTCTCGCGGAGATGACGAAGGTCACGGTCATCGGGCGCTCAGTTGGGGTGCACCTCGTGCTGGCCACCCAGCGCCCGGCCGGCGTGGTTACGCCGGACATCCAGGCGAACACTGCGCTGCGGCTGGCCCTGCGGGTCGAGGACGCGCCGGACTCCACGGCCGTGATCGGCATCCCGGACGCCCACCTGATTTCGAAGAGAGCGCCAGGGCGCGGCTTTGCCCGAACCGAGAGCTCGACGGTGGTCGCGTTTCAGGGCGCGTACGTCGGCGGCCCCGCCGACGGCGGGGCACGCGCGGCCGGCGATGAGCGCCCGCTGGCGCCGCTTACGGCAGGCGTCAGGCCGTTTGGCCGGGCCGGCCTGTCCGCGCCGTTGGACGACAGCGAACCTGTCGGGAACCGGGCGAGCTACCGCCGCAAGGGGCCGACAGACCTGTCGGTGCTGGTGGACGCCGTGCTGGCCACCGGCGAGGAGGCGCCTGCGCGCAAGGCATGGCTCGATCCGCTGCCGTCGGCGCTTCCACTGTCCGCGCTTGCGTCGCTGACCAGGAGAGAGCCTGGCCTGCTGGCGCCGTTGCGCTACGGGATGGGCGACTTGCCAGGCGAGCAGCGCCGCGCCGTCGCCGCCTTCGACGTCGAGAGCGGGCTGAACCTTCTCATCGGCGGCGCGGCGCAGACGGGCAAGACCACCGCGCTGCGGACGCTCGCGGCCGAGATCGCCCGCAGCTGCTCGCCGGGCGACGTCCACCTGTACGTGCTCGACTGCGACACCGGCGCCCTGGGCCCGCTGCAGCGGCTGCCGCACTGCGGAGCGGTGGTCCGGCACACCGAGGCCGACCGCGCGGCCCGGCTGTTCGACCGGCTGGAGGCCGAGATCGACCGGCGCAGGAACCTGCTCGCGGACCGCGGGTTCGCCTCAGTCGGCGAGCAGCGCGCCGCCGTGCCCGCCGGGGAGCGGCTGCCCTATCTGGTGATGCTGCTCGACGGCTGGGAGGAGTTCAACTCAACCCTCGGCCAGCTGGACGGGAACCGGCTCGCCGCCTCGCTGACCAGGCTGGCCACCCAGGGCGCGGGAGCCGGGCTGCGGGTCATCGCCACCGGCGGCCTGCAGGCGCTCGGCAAGCTTGCCAGCAGTTTCCCGCGGCGAATCGTCCTTCGGCTCTCCGGCCCCGGCGACCTGGCCGGGCTGGGCGTGCCCAGAGGGGCCATGCCGGCCAACCCCGGCCCGGGTCGCGGCGTGCTGCTGCCGTCGGCGACCGAAGTGCAGCTCGCGTACGCCGGCACCGGACCTGACGGCGCCGCCCAGATGGCCGCCCTGAGCGACCTGATCGAGACCGCCCGGCAGCAGTTCCCGTCCCCGGCGCCGGTGCCGCTGCGGGTGGACGCGCTGCCCTCGCGGGTTCCACTGGCCACCGCGCTGACACTGCCCGGCTGGCCCGGGTGCGGCCCCCTGCAGCCTGTTCTCGCCGTCGGCGGCGACGAGCTTGGCTGGCAGGGGCCCGATCTGACCAGGTACCCGGGCTTCGCCATCGCCGGGCCGGCGTTGTCGGGAAAGTCCACCGCGCTCGTCGTCCTGGCGGAGTCGCTGCTGGCGGCCGGGAGCCAGGTAGTCGCGCTGGCGCCGCGGGAGTCCCCGCTGCGCGGGCTGGCAGGTCGCGGCGGGGTGCTGGCGGTGTTCACCGACACCAGACCCGACTCGGCGCAGCTGGCAGAGCGTATGAACGCCGCCGACCGCCCGCTGGCGGTGCTGGTCGATGACGCCGAATTGCTCGTCGGGCACCCGTCCACCGAGCAGATCCTCGCCAACGTGCTGGCGATCGCCAGGGATCAGGGCGGCGCGCTGGTGGTGGCGAGTTCCGTCGCGTACCTCGGCCGGCCCAGCCGGAGCTTCCTCACCGCCGTTCCACAGCTCACCCGGTGCGGCCTGCTGCTCACGCCGGAAGACAGGGGGCAGGCCATGCTGTTCGGCGCGCGGCTGCCTGGGAACTCGGTATTCACCCGGCCAGCCGGGCGCGGCTTCCTGGTCCAGGCGAACCAGGCCGTCCTCGTCCAGGTCCCCGACCTTCCCGGGCCGCCCGCGGACCGGTGAGGCGGCCGGCCAGGCCGTCGTCGGACGACAGGGGCAGGATCAGAAGCCGGTCTGGGTGTCGGCCCAGGCAGCCGCGTTTGTGATCCCGCCGCCCACGTCGGTCAGGACGCGGGTGGAGCCCGCCCGGTGAGTGTCCACTTCGCGCTTGACCAAGGCCCCGATGCCAGCGCAGACCAGGCCGCTGCCGACCACGACGCCGATCGGGACGAGGACGGGCGCCGCGGCGACCGCGCCGACCATGACGGCCGAGCCCATCAGCGCGTCGGTCGCGAACCCGACACCGATGCCGGCGGCGACCTGGGCCAGGCCGTCGGAGTGGTCCTCGATAGCGTTGACCCAACCGCCCTTGCGCGCGGTCTCGGCCGTCTGCGCGATGACGAATCCCGCCGTGACCGCGGTCAGCACGCCGCCGCCGACCGCCTTCACCCCCTCGAGGCCCTCGGCCGTCTGCACATCGTCTTGCCCATCGCTGAGCAGGGAGCGCCCGGCCGCCCGAACGTCGGGGTCGGCATCCTTCGACCACTCGGCCGCCAGAGCCTCGGCCACCTTCTCGTTGTGCACGGCCCTGCCCTTGATCGCCGAGATCTCGGTGTCAAGCAGCTCGCCGCCAGGACCCCAGGGCTTCTTCCAGTCGTTCACGATCGAGTGGAAAGCCCAGCCGAGCGCGCTGGTCACGGCGGCGTAGGTGATCGACTGGAAATCCTCGACCGCGTCGATGACGGACTCGAGGACGGTGACCAGGTCGCCGGTCGCTTCCGCGATGTCGCGCCACATCGCCTCAACGTCACCCGCCGCCTCGTCCGCGAAGCCGCGCAACGTCGCCAGGATGTCGTGGGCGACGCCGGCGTACCCCGGTGGCAACGTGAACTGGGTGCCGTCGGCCGTCAGGTGCAGTCCGGTGCTGAGCCACTGCGACTCCAGGCGCGCGGCGCGCGCTTGCAGGTCGGCCAGCCGCTCGCCGAAGTCGATGAGCGCGCCGGCTGCGCGCTCGACCTGGCGGATGAGGTCGGCGTAGCTCCCATGGCGGGTCTGCCAGGCGGCCAGATAGGCCTCTGCCACCGGCCCCTGCCAGGCGGGCCGCACGCCGCTGCCGGCCGCCGCGTCCGCCGCCTGCAGCTCCGCCGTCAGCTGGGTGACGGCAGCGCTGAGGGTGAGCCCGGCATGCTGCCAGCCACCCGGGTCACCGGATACGCCGAGCGTGCTCATCGCGTGGTCCCGCCGGGCACGTTCCAGTTAGAGAGCACCTGCTCGACCTGCTCGTAGCCCGAGGCGGTGGCCGCCAGGCCGCCCGCGAGGTCCTCGAGCTGGCCTGCCGCCGTCTGCAGCGCGCTGGCGACGGACTCGAGCAGCCGGTCGAGCAGCGCGGCGGCAACCGGGTCGGGTGCGGCCGCGCCCGGGGTGGCGCCGACCTGGGCGGCGAACTGGCCGAAGCGGTCTCGCGCCTGCCCGATCTGCCCGGCGCCGGCGTTGAGGGCACCGAAATCGACGCCGACTCTGGTCATCCGAAGCGTCCCTTGATCGTGGCGGTCCCGGTCACAGCGAGATCCGCGCGGCTGTCAGGCACCGGCATCTGGTAGGGCGGGCCGTCGGCCGCCCACCAGAGCGCGGGGTTGAGCGGCAGGTTCACCACCGGCCCGGGCAGACCCTGCTCCCTCAGGTCGGCGATGAGGGCGTCGATCTCAACTCCGAGCCACGGCTGGTGCTCACCGCAGCACTCGACCAGCCGGGCGAGGCTGGTGTAGGCGATCACGCAGCCCACCTGGCCTACGTCGTGCAGCAGGTAGGCAGGAACGCCCGCGCCGGGCTGCGGCGCGGCGAGCACGTAGATGATGGTGGCGGCCCGTCCCGGCCCGCGGTTTGCTCCTTCTTCCATCGGTGATGCGGCTATAGCGCGGAGGTCCACTTGCCCGCGATCTGAGTCTCTACCTCCTCGCGCACCTGACCCGTCTGCTGCAGGGCGCTGCCGATCTCGGTCAGCTCCTCCTTGATCTGCCCCTGCGTCTGCTGCCAGCGGGCGTAAACCTCCTGGAATGCGTTCGCGCCGGCCCCCTGATAGGACTCGGCGAATACCGACATTTCCTGGGTCAGCAGGTTCAGCTGGGTTTCGATTTCGGCGGCAGTTGTTTGGATCTTGGCGGCCCTGGCCGCGATATCGTCAGTGTCAAAAATTACATTGAGTGCCATAGCTAATACCCTCTCGATAGAGTGGTCCGACGACTCATCATGGCACAACCACGGCGCGGTGGACTGCCTGTTTTATCTTTACCAGAGAAGAAGGCCATAAGCATGATCAAATTCCACAACTGCGGAATTGATCGCGCAACTCACGTGGCCGCTCACGCCGCGAGCCGGGCGCCTAGTCACTCCCGCAGCGTTTCCACGTCCCGGCCGAACGGGCGGTCGGCGACGCCGGCGGGCAGGTCTTCGGTGAGGGCGTCCAGTTCGGCGCGACTCGCCTGCCGGGCGGGCGCAGGGCGCTAGGTCCTGGCTTGCGCCGCTGCCATCGCTACGGCGGACCGGGGGACTACCGGGCCGTCCATCTCCGCGACGATGGCCATTGCCCGGGCGATCGCGCCGAGCACGGTCGCGCTCGAACCGAGCCGGGAGACCGCGATGTCCGGCGGCCGGAATACGCCCGCCGCCACCGCCGAGCGCAGATCGCCGAGCCACGGCTCGAGCGCCCTGCCAATGCTGCCGTCGAGGATGACCCGCTCGGGGTCGAGCAGCGCCGTGATCCCGCTGATCGCGGCGGTCGTCTGCCCGATCAGCTCGCGGACCACCTGGCTGCACACCGGGTCGCCTCCCCTGGCGGCGGCGAAGATGTCGGCCACGTTGTACTCGGGATCCAGCGCGCTCTCCGCCCCGCGCCGGATGAGTTCCGCCGTCCGGGCCAGCAGCGCAGGCCCCGAGGCGACCTCCTCGAAGCCGGCCGTGGCTTCCGCGCCCGGGCGCGGCACCGGGAAGTAGGCCGCCTCGCCCGCCGCGTTGTGCCTGCCGCGGATCACATGCCCGTCCACCACCACCGCGCCGCCGACGCCGGTGCCGATCGAGAGCAGCACGAACGAGTGCGCGCCGCGCCCGTCGCCGCGCCACGCCTGCCCGAGCGCGCCGAGGTTAGCGTCGTTGTCGACTTCGAACGGCCAGGTGAGCGTCCCGCGGAGCATGCCAAGCAGATCCAGGTCCTGCCAGTGCACATTCGGGCCAGCCGTGGCCAGGCCGGTGTCCGGGTCGATCAGGGCCGGGATGCCGACGACCGCGGCGCGCACCGGCATGGCAAGCTCCGTCGCCCGCGCCTCCAGCACGGCGATGCACTCGAGCAGCGCGCTGACCGCGGCGTTGCCCTCGCCGGTCGGCCGGAAGTCTTCCGCGACGATGCTCCCAGCCAGGTCCGCGAGCGCGCCATGGCAGCGGGTTCCGCCCAGGTCAACGGCGATGACCCCGCCCGGGGGGCCGACGAAGCGCAGGATCGTCGGCGTCCTGCCGCGTTCCGCTCCGGCCCCGGGCTCCTCGGCGATAAGCCCGGCCGTGAGCAGTCGCTTGACGATGCGGCTGACCGAGGCAGCCGACAGCCTGAGATCGGTGCCGAGCTCCCGCCTCGTTGCCTGCCCCCGCGACCTGATGGCGTCTAGCACCAGGAACGTGTTCAGCTCGGCGATGTTGCCGATGTCCATACCAGCAGTTTCTCGCGATCCAGCGGCGTCAGGGGAAGACCCACAGTGTACCCGCGCGGCTCCGCCAGGCGCCGGCTCCAGTCTTGTCATCCCGGGTCGGCAGTGATAATTTGCCAGCACTTCTTTTCAAGCTGAAAAAAGAAGTCGGGTCAGCAATACCTTCGATGGAGGGCAGGGTTCGTGGGCGCTTTTTGGTCGCGTGTCGTTGTGGTGCCTAGAGATGTTCAGTAGTCGCATACGTAGCAAGGGGGGCAGAGCTCGTGGCCTCGTCACGACGAGCCTGCTGTCGGCCACCTGTCTGATCGGCATGCTGGCGTTCAGCGCGGTCGCTTCCGCGGCGCCTGTTAACGGCAGCGCGCCGACGATCTCGTACATGATGTCGAACGAGAACCCGAACGCCACCGGACTGCAGTCCTTGATCCCGGCCGTCGATGCGGACGGCAACGCGATTACCGGACCGCAGGTGGGCTTTGTGCTGCTCGCGAACGACGGCAACTGGACCGGCGACAATGCCGGTGACCCGATCACGTACTCGTATCAGTGGTGGACGTCGAAGACCGCGAACGCAAGCGCTCCAGGGACGTCCATCTCCAAGAGCGGAAAAGCGATGGATTTCGCGCCGACGACCGCCCAGATCGGGGCCTACGTCGGAGTGACGGTGACGGCCACGGATACCACGACCGGGACGTCAAGCACCGCGATCGCCGAAACGGCAACGCCGGCCGTTGGCCTGAACCCAGCGCAGACGAGCACGTATACCACCGCCATGAATCAGCCCGAGTCCGATGGCGGCCTGGCGCCATACGACACCTACGCCTACCTGACGGCGTACGGCTACCCGGACAACACGCCCCCCAGCGCGGGCATCGCCTACCCCGGGACCAGCACGACGACTTTCCCGAACAACTCAACCGGCACCGGCATCCACACCTCCGCGAGCGGCACCGGCACCTACAGCGACCCGGTCACCACCGCGGACTACACCGGCATGCTGCCGGCCGGCTCGGAGATCTACGTCCCCACCGACCAGAAGTACTACATCGTCGAAGACTCGTGTACCGAGTGCAAGAGCGACATCACCGGGTCAGGCACGAACACCGACGGCACGCTTGGCGTCGGGCAGGACGGCGGCCCCGGGCTGGTCCACTTCGACCGCTGGGTCGGCGGCGACGGCGAGGACTTCGCTGACGTCGTCGCGTGCGAGGACCAGATGACGGGCCAGAACCAGTATGGCGGCCCGCTGATGACGCCGGTCATCCTCAACCCGCCGAGCAACGAGCCGGTGAACACGAACCCGATCTACGACGCAGCCAACAACACCTGTGACGGCAAGCCGTTGCAGGGCGGAACGGTCGGCGAGTTCACCAACGCCACCGCGCCAGGCTCGGCCGCGGCGACGGGCACCTGGACCGCCAGCTCAACCGTGCCGGCCACCAGCCCACTGCCGGACGGCACCGGCGATTGCATGACCGACCCCGGCAACAGCGCCGATGCGGGCACCGAGATCCTGATGAAGCCGTGCCACCCCGGCGCCGCCAATCAGAACTTCTCGTTCTGGGGCTCATACATCATGATCAACAACATGTGCGTTGACATGGGTAACGGCACCGCCGCCAGCTCACCATCCGGGAATACCCCGCTGGTGACCACGCTGCGGAAGTGCAACGACGACGCTACCCAGCAGTGGTCGGAGAACCCTGACGGGACGATCAACGACATCCAGAGCAGCAACTGGGGGCTGGGAGAGCTCGTCAACCCCGCGAACGGACGAGAGCAGCTGTACGCGTTGAACGTCAGCAACACGTTCTACGTGGACAACTACTGGAACTACCCAGGCCTGGTCGCCGCCGACGGCACGGCCGACCCCGGCAGCACGGCTCCGGTCAGCGTCAGATCAGTGCGGAGCGGCTCACCGGTGTCGAGCCTGACGCTCATCCGCCACGGCGCCGCGCGGCACGTTTCCGTCCGGGTGAGCGGGCTGACCACGCCGAGCTTCCAGCTCGAGCTGGCGCCGGATCCCGACCCAGCCCCGGGCGCAGACGACATTGCGCTGCATGCCACCGCGAACCGCTGCGCCACCGGCGCGACGTTCCCGAGCACCGCGGCCGTCGACTCCGCCGGCAACCCGTACCCAAAGGTCGCCGACGAGCAGAAGGAGTGCTCGGACGGCACCTGGTCGGGCACAGTGACGATTCCCAACGACGGCTCGGTCGTCCCTGGCACGTATCAAGTCATCGTCAACAGCCAGGTTGACCGCCTGCCGCTGCAGTCCAACGGCGCCACAACCGCCGTGGTGTCCGGCGGAACGATCAGCGGCACGACGCTGTCGGAGTTCAGCGCGTCCAACCTGACGACTCCGATCACCGGAGCGTCGGGGCCCATCACGGTGACGGTGTCGGCGACGCCGCCGAGTTGCAACGGCGGGTGGTGGGTCCGTTCTTGTCGCCGGTGAATCCGGTTAGCTCCTAGCGAGGACGCTCTCTGGTGGATCGCGGCGCAAACCACGCGGCGATCCACCAGAACCCAGTTGGCGAGCGCATCAGACGGCTGGCCAAGGCTGGCGCGGCCGGGCAGGGCGCGGCACGCGCTAGCGGGTTCCCGTGATGTAGTTGGTCAACGCCGCCCGCTCGGTTTCCAGCTCGCCGATGCGGCTTTTCACCACGTCGCCGATGCTCACGATGCCGCGCAGAGCGCCGTCGACCATGACCGGCGCGTGCCGGACCCGACGTTCGGTCATCATGCGCGCGACATCGTCCAGCTCGGTCTCCGGCGTGACCGTGTGCACATCTGCGGTGTAGATGGCCGTGACCTGCTCAGACATCACCGCAGCGCCCCGCACGGCCAGAGCCCGGACAATATCCCGCTCGCTGACGATCCCGTCGACCGAGGCGCCGTCGCCAGAGACCACGACCGCGCCGATCCGCTGCTCGGCCAGGACTGTGGCGAGACGCCCCACCGTCGTATCCGGGGGGACCGTGACGACCTGCGCGCCCTTGACGCGGAGCAAATCGCTGATACGCATCCGGCCCTCCCGACACTGGCACAGCACTGACCGTTCAGGTACCTCTACCCGAGGCCAGGCACTCCAATCCGCGGCTACCCGGTCAGTGACCCGCGACAAGCCGTGGCAGTGGCCCGCCTGCGGTCGCTGACGCCCATCTAGTCCATATGGGGTCATTTGGGCGATTTGTACCTTAATGAGCCGAACGTCCTGTCATGCTGCTTCAAGAGCAGGAACGTCAGGCCCGGCGAGAGGCGCGTTGCCGAGTAACTGGGCACGGATTCGCAGTGAGGCAGGTTCGTGAGGCTAGGAGAACAACCGAGCGGGACGCGGAGGGGCAAGGGGCGGCACCGGCGACCCTCGGCCGTACAGAAGGCAGCGCAGCGTGCGGGGATGGCAGCCCCGGTCGTCGCCGTTTCTGGTGCCATGGCGGTCGCGCCCGCGTTCATGGGCGCAGGGCACCAAGCGCTGGCCCAGACGAGCCCGCACACGATCACCGCCCGCCTCGACGCCGTGGTGCAGCCCGCCGCGCGGACCTATGTGGTGCAGCCTGGCGACACGCTGTACGGGATCGCGCTGCGGTTCTACCGCGACGGCAATTACTGGCCCGGGCTGTACCAGGCCAATCGCTCCAAGATCAGCAACCCGAATCTGATCTACGCGGGCCAGTCGCTGACGATTCCCGCGCGCCACGAGGTCTCCACGGCGCCGGTCCCGTCCACGTCGGGCCCGTCCACGGCCACGTCGACCCGGTCCGCATCAGCCCCGTCCACGTCTAGCCCGTCATCGGCCAGCGCCGCGACAAGCTCGCACGCGGGCACCAGCACCCGGTCCTCGTCCGGCGAGAGCTCGTCCGTACAGTCAGACATCGCCGATGGCAACTACCTACTGGCGGTCGGGCAGTACCTAGTGGACAACGGGTACTCGAAGGCCGCTGCCGCGGGCGTCGTCTCCTGCGTGGACGGCGAGTCCGGGGGCAACCCCGAGTCCGTTGGTTCCGGCGGCGGCGGCCTAATCGGCTGGACGCCGCTCGGCTCGGCCGCGCCGAACGTGAACATCATCACCGGCAACGCCGGACTGGACATGCTGACGCAGCTGGCCGACCTCCAGTACTACAACTCCAACGAGATCGGCCAGTCCCGGGTAGACGAGCTGGACAGCCAGTCCGACCCCGTCGCCGCGGCCGACTTCTACTCGCAGAACTTCGAGAAGCCGGCCGTGACCGACTCCGACGTGCGGTCGTCCGTCGCCGAGCAGGTCTTCTTCGAACTGGGCGGCTGACAGCACCCTTCACCCCGGTCAGAGTTGCCGGCCAGGTCTTCCAGGGCGGGCTCGACGACTAGATGGTGGACCGTGGACGCCCAGGCCCAGCTGGGCAGCAGTTGGCACGACTGATCGGGTTCGACGGCAAGCAGCTAGGGGACGCGCTCTATACGAGCGCGTCCCCTAGCGTGAGGATTCACCTCGGCCAGCGAATCACCAGGGCGACCGGTGCGGGCACTGACGAGCCGACGGCCAGGCCGCCTGCGTCGGCGCGGCCCGTCACCATGCTCACATCCCCGACGGGTTCATCACGTGGTGGTGGTTGCGGCCGGTCCGCGGCGGTGCGCCAGGCGTCCCCGAGCCGGGCATCGCCGGCGTCGTCCCGGTGTTGGTCGCCGTCTGCTTGGTGGTGTTGAAGGTCGCCGCGACCGCCACGCTCTGGCCGTTCAGCGTGACCGTGACCGGGTTCGTCAGGCCGAAGGTCTGGCAGGAGAGGTTGGTGAAGGACATGCTGAGCCTGTTCGCCAGGAAGGTAAAGAGGTTGTCGCCCACCGTCGTCACCGGCGACTGGCCGGTGGCGAGCAGGGTCTGGTTCGCCGCCAGGAACGGCGTCTGGATGTTGACCATGTTCTGGCAGTACATCGCTGGGCTGCTGGTCTTGTTGTTCCGGCCGCTGATCGGCGCCTGGCCTACTTCCTCCCGGTACAGGTTGTCCTTGGCCGCGTCGAACTGGCCGCTGTTGTTCAGCACCATCTCGTCGTTCTCGGGCACCAGCGCCGTGATCGACGGCGGGTGTGCGGCCGACAGCAGTTCATCCAGTGCCTGAGAACTGGTCGGCATGCTGTTGTTCCCCAGGTCGGGCGCCTGGAAGGGAGTGCAACCGAGAACCGGGTCCATGAACAGGTCGAGCAGCGTGTTGTCGCTGCCGTTGGCAAGCAGCGTGGAGTCCGGGATGTTCTGCGCGTTGGACGCGGTGTTCTGCGCGGTCTGGCCGGTGGCCGGATCAAGTAGGTACTCGGTGGTCACGTTGTCGCTCGGGTCCTGGTCCACCATGTCGAAGTTGCGCGTTTCCGGGCAGTTCTGGCGCGACCCGAGCGTGCCTGCGGACGCGGCGATCTTGCTGGAGGTGCCCTCAGACGGCACGACCAGCTTCCCCTCGCTCTCGTCACGGAACGCCGCGTTGAAGAAGTTGATGCCGTTGCAGAACGACACCTGCCCGAAGATCGAGCGTGACGTGCCGTTGACGCAGTTGCCGTTCCTGAGCGCGTTCGCCGTCGCACCCACCTGGTACAGGTCGGTGCCGTTGAACCCGAAGTCGATCGTGACGATCGCGCCCCTCGGCAGTGTCGGCACTACGGGTGCCACGGCCGGGGCGGTGCCCTTGGTGATGACAAGCGGGTCGTAGACGTAGAGCTTGCCCGTGGCCGGGTTCAGGATGGTGGCCTGCACGAAGGCCCCGAGGTTGACCGCGTTGGTCATCGCGCACCCGGACTGCGCGGGAGTCTGCCCGTCCGTACCAGTGAGCTGGTACGGGGTGGCGAGGCCGCGCGCGGAGAGCGGGTTCGCGGGCACGATGATGTCGCAGTTGACGTTGGTCGCGGCGGTCGTGGTGCCCGTACTCGACCCGGACGGAGCCACCGACGGCGAGGCACTGGGCGACGCACTGGCGGAGGCGCCGAGCGCCGCATCGCCGAAGTCGGTGACGGCCGAGCGCCCGCTAACCGCGACCACGATTCCGATCACGAGGCCCAATACCACAGGAATAGCGATGATGACGGCCATACGCGAGGAATGATTCCTCCGCCTGTACCGTCGCCACGCGAACCGAAGCCTATTGAGCATTTGGATTCGACACCTCCCTGTCCGAGTAGCCCCAGAAGCGGGACGTTGGGCCTGCTAGGCGGCCGTGAGGCACGAATTTGATGAGTGCATGCCTTGCCTCGTCCAGGACTCTATTCGCAGCTCGGGCCCGCGGAACGCTGCCTTGGCTCCGGCGTCACAAATCCGTCACACATAACGGTGGTGATTGTGATTGTTATTACACCGTGATAGCGGGTGATAGAGGCGAACGCGCGGTAGCGTGCGCCTATGATCCTTGCCGTCCCCGCTGCGGCGGAACGCGCGCGGCCGCTGGCCGGCCGTCGGACGCTGCTGCTGGCGGGGACCTACTACCTGGTCGCCGCCGTCGCGCTGACCATGTGGCTATGGCGGGACCCGGCGTCGCGGATCGTGGCGGGCAACCCGTACGACGCCGACCAGTTCGCCTGGTTCTTCCGGTATGACGCCACCGCCGTCGCGCACCTGAGGCTGCCCGCGCTGATCACCACCGGGATGAACGCCCCGCAGGGAATCAGCCTCATGTGGAACACGGCCATGCCGCTGCCCGGCGTCCTCCTCGCGCCGCTGACGCTGCTGGCCGGCCCGCAAGCTAGCCTGACCGTGCTCATGACGCTGGGATTCGCCGGATCCGCGGTCAGCATGTTCGCCACGACGCGCCGGTGGGGCGCCAGCGCCGCCGCCGCCGGCCTGGCCGGGCTTGTCTACGGGTTCTCGCCGGCGCTGATCCAGTCGTCGGCGGGCCACTACGATCTTCAG